>SL_3KL_010_SEDDRAFT_10005695_pt1 | contig 11166 bp, 9 predicted proteins | sample SodLakKL_010_SED_2_FD_10381 | JGI IMG/M metagenome (IMG submission 10381)
GCGATCAACCCCAAAAGGACGTGTTCGGTCCCCACGTAACCGTGATTGAACCGGTCCGCTTCCTTTTTCGCCAATTGCAATACCTGCTGCGCTCTGGGTGTAAAATTATTCATAAACGTATCAACGCGCCCCTCCCATTGCCTTTTCAATCCGCTTCCGGACCAGACGGGCCCGGGCCATATCACGATCCTTGACGTTCAGCTTCTTCCCCTCGACTTTCTGCAAATGTGCCGGTTGCGTCAATATGATCAATTGATCAATCGTCCGGCCATCCACTGCCGTCAATATACCTAAGTCGCTGCCCAGACGCAAATCTGACAATAAATCCAGCGATTCCTTGGAGGACAGAATGTGCGCCCCCGACAGAATGCCCAACGCCCGGCCGACGCGGTCCCGTACCAAATCCTCCTGGGTTTCCATCAGCCGTACTCGCGCATTCAACTCATGTTCCACGATTTCCAGGACAATCTGCTCGAGATTGGACGCAATATCCTCTTCCCGCTCTCCCAACGTCATCTGATTGGATACCTGGAACATATTTCCGGCGGCTTCACTGCCTTCCCCCCATAAACCGCGTATGGCCAATCCAATCTTGGCCAGGCCCCGCACCACGGCATTGATCTCATTCATCATCACCAATCCGGGCACCCTCAGCAGAACACTCGCGCGCATCCCGGTGCCGACATTGGACGGACACGCCGTGAGATAGCCGATTTTTGCAGAAAAAGCATACCGCGCCTTCTTCTCGATCTCCGTGTCGAAACGGTCGATCCTTTTCCAAATCGAGGTTACGTTCAACCCGGGTTCCATGGCCTGCAGGCGAAGGTGGTCTTCCTCGTTTACCATCACCCCCATCCGCTCGTCCTTTCGCAGGATGAGGCCGCTCCCCTTCTTCTTCTGGGCATGCTCCCGGCTGATCAAATTCCGCTCGAACAAAACCTGTTTATCCAGGCCGTTCAGTTCAACCATTTCCGTATACAGCGGTTGCGACAACGACTTGCAGTCCCGCAGTACGGGAAGCAGATCCTGCCAGATACGCGCGCATTCCTCTTCCCCGGCCCACCCGGGAAAGGCACGGCCCTGCAGATTCCGGGCCAGGCGTACACGGCTGCTGATCACAATGCCGTTGTCCTCCCCGGGCGCCAGCCATCCGCCCGGCTGTTTCAATAAGTCGTCAATCTTCAACATGTCCGTCCGGCTTCTCCTTCTTCTTTTCCACCGCCCGGCGGCAGTCCCGTATCCGGTCCCGAATCCGCGCCGCCTCCTCGAACTGTTCGGCCTCAATGGCCTCCTCCAGGGCCCGCTCCAGGGATGCGATCTCCGCTGATTTGCGCACACGGACACTTTCCCGCGAAGGGACTTTCCCGCTGTGCACTTCCTTCCGGTGCATGACCTTCAATAACGACACCAATTCATCCTCAAATGCTTCATAACATCCGGGACACCCCAAGCGGCCGGTCTTTTTGAAATCGCTAAGCTTCATGTGGCAATGGGGGCAGGCCCGGTCCGCGCGATCTTTTTTCCCGCTCTCCGGAAGTACGCTTCCGCCGCCGATACCCAACAGGATATCCGTAATGGAACTCGGCCCCTGGACATCGAACCCGCTGCTCGCCGCGCATTCCTCGCAGAGATGCACCTTCTTCACCGCCCCGTCCATGACCTGGGTCAGGTGAATGGTGGCTTCCTTTTCCTTGCACTTTTCACAAAGCATCATGGGCCATACCTCTAGATGGGCGGAAGGGAGTAACGGAGTGCTGGAGTATTGGAGTCATGGAGTAATGTGGGAACTTCGTTCCTTCTCTTTCTACACTCCAGCACTCCAATACTCCAGTACTCCCCCTCTTACTTTATCGGCGTCCCGTTCTCCCTCACATACGCATGAAACCGCTCGGACAACTCCCGGGTAACCGGCCCGGGCTGTCCCTCACCAATGGAACGGCGGTCAATGGTGGTCACCCCGATGATTTCGGCGGCGGTACCTGTCAAGAACACCTCGTCGGCCGTGTATAGGTCGTACCGGGTCAGGACGTCTTCCCGAACCGTGAATCCCCGTTCCGCGGCCAATTCCATGACCGTTGCCCGGGTAATCCCTTCCAGGGCGCCGCACCAGCACGGCGGCGTCGTCAACACGCCGTCCCGGACCGCGAACACGTTGTCTCCCGAGGCCTCGGCCACAAAACCCTGCGGATTGAGCATGATGCACTCCATCACGCCCGAATTGATGGCTTCGACCTTGGCCAGCACATTGTTCAAGTAGTTCAGACTCTTTATCCGCGGGTTGATGGCCTCCGCATGATTCCGCATCGTTCCCACGGTAACAATAGACAACCCTTCCTCGTATAATTCAACCGGATACAGTTGAATTGCCGATGCGATGACAATCACTTGCGAGTGCTCGCATTGATACGGGTTCAACCCCAGCGTGCCGACACCTCGTGTCACCACCAGCCGGATATACCCGTCACGAATCCCGTTCGCATTGCAGGTTTCGATCACCGCCGCCGAAATATCCTCCCGTGGAACCTGAATATCCAGAGCGATGGCCTTGGCGGACCGGAACAAACGGCGGACATGGTCCTCCAGTTTGAACACGCGCCCGTTATACGCCCGGATGCCTTCGAATACACCGTCGCCATACAGCAGTCCGTGATCGAACACGGAGATCTTGGCGTCCTTTTCATCCACCAGTTTGCCGTTGATATATACTTTCATGGTCTGTCCATTCTCCGATTCTTGTGCCATGCCGGGCGGCGAAGCCGCCGCCCCTCCCGGCGCCCTACCCTCAGGCGCCCTCTTCGGATGCAATTTTGCCGTCCACGATATGCACATTCCGGCCGCACATCGAGGCGATCTCCTCGTTATGAGTAACCAGCACGAGGGTCTGTCCCTGGTCGCGCGTCAGCCCAAAGAGATACTGCAACACCTGCATCCCGGTTTTCGAGTCCAAATTGCCTGTCGGTTCATCCGCCAGCACCACATCGGGCCCGTTCATAAGAGCCCGCGCCATCGCGGCACGTTGTTGTTCGCCGCCGGAAAGCTCCGTCGGCCGGTGGTGCGCCCGGTCTCCAAGCCCGACTTTCTGCAACAAGTCCTGTGCCCGTTCGCGATAATAGGCCGTCCGGCGCAACCAATTCAGCCTTCGCATACACGGCAGCAACACGTTCTCCAGCACGTCCAACTCGGGCAACAGGTAATAGGCCTGAAAGATAAACCCGATTCGACAGGCCCGGTATTCGTTTCGCGGTTTGGCCGACATCCGGTACACATCCCGGCCGTCAAACAACACGGAACCGCTGGTCGGCCGTTCCAGGCCGCCGAGAATGTGCAGCAGCGTGCTCTTTCCCGCACCGCTGGCCCCCATGATGGAAAGGGTCTCCCCCGCGTCGATCGATAATGTGACGCCCTTCAACACTTGAAGCCGGTTCTGGGCAACCCGGAACTCCTTCCACACCTCCCGGGATTCCAGGAGAACCCGCCCGCCGGCCTCCGTGTCCTGCGCGGTTTCCAATGACACACGCTCATTCATATCGCAAGGCCCTCGCCGGGTCCAATGACGCCGCGCGGTAGGCGGGAACCAGCCCCGCCAAGGTGCAAATCACCAGTACCACCAGCGCAATGAATAGAATTTCAACGGCCGACGTACGCGCCGGAATCTCGGCCAGGTGATACAGCTCTTTCGGAAAAAGTTCCCATCCGAACCGATCGGATAGAAACCGCATCAGATCGTTCCGGTATCGCAAGACCAACAGGCCGAACCCGACCCCGAATACCGTTCCGAATACGCCTTCCACCCAGCCCTGCCAGAAAAAGATTCGCATGATGCTTCCCGACGAAAATCCCAGTGATTTGAGCAGGCCGATTTCCCGGGTTTTCTGGACCGTCATGGTAATCAACGTATTTGTGATCCCGAACGCCGCCACAATGGTGATGAAGATGAGCAGGAAGAACATCATATTGCGTTCCACACGCAACGCGGCGAATAATTGACGGTTTAATTCCATCCAGGTCCGGGCTTCATACAAGGGACCCAGCACTTCCGAGATCCGCTCCGCAACCGCATCCGCGCGAAAGGGATCGTCCGTCATGACCTGGATCGCATGAACGCCGTGGTCCATGGCAAACAAATCCCGGGCCGCCACCAGCGAGGACAGCATGTAGCCGGCGTCAAAATCCCACATACCCAGTTCATAGATTCCGGTCACCACCAGCTCTTCCGGTAACCGAAGCTCTTCCGGGGACATGAAGCTCTGCGGCGAATACACGAGGATTTCGTCCCCCACCCGCACACCCATTTGCCGGGCGAGGTCTCGGCCGATCACCACCTCCTCCTCGTATTCCACCGAAAAACGCCCGCTCACCATATGTTCGGGAATGCGGCTCACCCGCAATTCATGCTCCGGATGAACGCCGCGCAGCAACGGGGTGAAAACCTGGTCGCGATGCGAAACGAACACAAGACCCTGGATATAGGGCGCCGCGCCCGTCACCCCGTCCACGGCCTCGATCCGACCCAGCAGTGCCTCCGAATCCTCGATCCCGTCATGGCGGAATACCGTAATGTGCGCGTTGAAGCTCAATATCTTTTCGCGCCACATTTCGTTAAACCCGCTCATCACCGAAATCACGATGATCAGCACCGCCACGCCCAGCATCACGCCCAATACCGATATCACGGTGATGACCGAAATGAAGGTGCGTTTCGGCTTCAGGTATTTCAGGGCGAGAAATAGTGAGAACGGCAGATTCATCAATCCTTCTTTCTCAACTGCGGGAACAGAATCACATCGCGGATGGCCTCCGATCCGGTGAGCACCATCAACAGACGGTCTATGCCGATGCCCATGCCTCCGGCCGGCGGCATGCCGTGTTCCAGGGCCGTCAAGAAATCCTCGTCGATCTTCGAAGCATCGCCCCCCGCCTGTACGTCAAACCGGCGGCGCTGTTCCAACGGGTCGTTTAATTCGTTATAGCCCGGCGCGATTTCCCGGCCCGCGATGACCAATTCAAACACATCCACGACCGAAGGATCCTCCTCGCAGGACCGCGCCAGGGGTACGAGTTCCACCGGCATCCGCGTTACAAATACGGGGTGGGTTATGCTTTTCTCAACCCGTTTCTCAAATATCTCCTGGGTAATTTCCACGGCGTTCCAATCCGGTGCGACCGGAACCTCGAGCGACTCCGCGCGGCGGCGCATGTCTTCGACCGATAAATCGTACCAGTCCCCGCCCGCGGCTTCCTGAATCAGCTCCCGGTAGGGCACTTCCTTCCAGGGCGGGGTCAGGTCGACAGCCCGGTCCCCTTCCCCGAAAGACAGCCCCCCGAACACTTCCCGTGCCGTGTGCACGATCAACTCCTGTACCAGGTTCATCATCGTACGCACATCCCCGTAGGCCTCGTATATCTCGAGCATGGTGAACTCGGGGTTATGAAAACGGCTCAAGCCCTCGTTCCGGAAATTGCGGTTGAGCTCGAACACTTTGTCGAACCCGCCGACGAGCAACCGTTTCAGGTACAATTCCGGCGCAATGCGCAGAACCATGTCCTCGTCCAGCACATCGTAGTGCGTTTTGAACGGATTGGCGGCCGCACCGCCGGCCATGGATTGGATCATCGGGGTCTCGACCTCGTAAAATCCGCGTGCAAACAGAAAATCCCGCATGACACGAATGGCCTGCGTGCGTTTCTTGAACAGTTCCGCCACTTCGGGATTGGCGATCAGGTCCAGGTACCGTTTCCGGTACCGGATATCCACATCCTGCAGGCCGTGCCATTTTTCCGGAAGCGGGAGCAGGGATTTGGAAAGCAGTTGCCAGGCGCCGACCTTGACCGAGGGTTCTCCCATTTTCGTGGTGAACAACTCACCTTCCACGCCGATCTGGTCGCCCAGGTCCAGGATCTGAAAGGCGGCAAAGGCGTCGTCGCCCACGGCGTCCTTGCGCACATACACCTGGAACCGGCCGCTGTGATCGTGCAGATGCGCGAAAATACTCTTCCCCATCTCGCGCTTGGACACGATGCGCCCCGCCATGCGGACGCGCGCACCCTCCTCGAATGCCGCCCGGATATCGCCGATCCGGCCGGACCGCTCGAACGCCCGGCCGAAAGGCGCGTATCCCAGCGCTTCCAAGCGCTTCAAGTTCGCGAGTCGCTGTTCCCTGAATTCGTTGCCGCTCAATGCTGTTTCCATGTGTCCCCCATCCAAGAGCCGTCAGCATAGAGCCGCGCGGAAGGCAAGTCAAGAAGCCGGGATAATCAGCAAATTATTCAACGTCTCTTCCCCTTGATTGACTAACCCACTTGAAGGTGTGAATCCAAAACAAAGGAGGCAGAACATGCAGATCACACGACGTATGCATCAACTGATAACCACGGCACTCACCATTCCCATGGGCATCCTGCTCGCTCTTCCGACAAGCAGTCTTGCTGGAAGTCACGGGGGCAGTGAAGCCGCGCCCGGAATTCGTGTGCGTGAAGGCGAACGACCGGAACGCGTTCGCGAACGGATACCGATCGAAGATCGCGTCATGCCGCTTCGCGGCAAACATGTTGCGTTTCTCGTGGGTGAAGGGTTCCATGACGGGGAAACCTTTATCCCCATGGCCTATCTCATCAACCGGGGCGCGCGGGTCACCGTGATCGGGGTCGAACCCGCGACGGTCACCGCATACAACAGCGATATTACGGCGCGGGTCCATCGTTCGGTAAGCGATGTCGATGCCGGCCGCTATGATGCGCTGGTCATTCCGGGCGGTCGTTCGCCCGACTGGTTGAGACAACACGAGGAGGTCGTGACCTTTGCGCGCGACTTTTTCGAAACGGGCAAGCCGGTGGCCGCTATTTGTCACGGGCCGCAGGTGTTGATCACCGCCGGCGTGATGGAAGGACGCGCCGCCACCTGTTTCGCCGACATGGCCGATGAATTAAAGGAGTCGGGCGCCGAGTATGCGGATGAGACCGTGATCCGGGACGACAACCTGATCACTTCCCGCAATCCGGACGATATCCCGGCATTCGCCAAAGCCATCAAGAAATCGCTTCTCAAGAAATAGACGCACTACGCAGAAGCAATTCGAACCGTTGCTCCGAGGCGGCGCCGGCCTTCACGGGTCGGCGTCGCCTTACTCATGGGGCCCGGCAGGGCGGGTTGTGCTCGTGATCACACGATCATGGAATCCAGCAATGCACGAACGCGGGCGGGTTGACGGAGGGCGTCCGTTTCCCCGATGAATTCCCGCCATTGATCGTGTTCTTCATCCAGTTTCCCCCTGATCCCTCCCGTATCGATCTCCTGTTGCAGCCGGTGGAGTTGATCTCTACCCTCGTAAACCAGCAGCTCACAGTTTTTCGCGTCGCCTTCCGCGGCAAAGGAGTACGCCCGGTACAATAAATGGAAAAAGGCCTGGCAGCGGGCCAGGTCCCCGGCAAACGCTCCCGGCATCGGATCGATGTCGTCTTTAACCGCCAATTGCCCCGCCAATTCCTGGAATAGGACAAGCCGGTAAAGATCGCCTATGAACCGGGTCGCCCGTGTTCCCTGTTCGAATCGGGCCACGGATTCCTTGTAATGAGCTATTCTCAAATCCGGATGGAATATGCCCCGTATGCCGCGGGCCAGGCCGCTGAAATAGAATTGCTGATCTTCGGCGCGCCCCACCTGGGACAGGGTAAACGGCACCGCCTTTCGTATTCCGTTGTTCGTAATGCCGTACCCTCCCCCTTTGACCACGGGATGAGAGATATGATCGTCCAGCCGGTCAAACCGATTGTACAGGGCGGTGGCTTTTCCATGCGCGAAATCCTTGTTAAAAAAAATCGAGGGATGAACGGGGGATTCGGGCACCCGTACATCGGGACACCGCCTGGCCTTTGTATAGCCCAGCCGGTCAATATCCGTGCTGTTGATGTACTCCCCCTCATTGATATCCAGCGTCACCGCTCTCCCCTTCCAATCCGTGGCTTCGGCGCCCCACCGGGAATGACACAGGTGCTGAAGCCACGTTCGGCCGGTTGCGGCATATACATCCCGGCTCCGCAGGCCTTCATCCGTATCCAGTTTAAATCCGGCCCGTATGCCGTATGCCTTCTCCAGCAGAAGCTGGGTGTACTTCAACGCGTTAAAATGACGGGCGTACTTTCCGACTACGCCGTATACGGGATAGTCCGATGCCAGGAACGCCTTTTTGATCCGGGCAATCGCCTCTTCGGTTAGAATCAACACGCGGATATGTTGATACACCCTGTTTCGGAGCAGGGATTCGATCCACATACCGCACAGGGAATCCAATCGCTCATGCGTTACCGAAAGGGACAACGTTATGAGCATTTTATGATCCCGGGGCAAAACACCCCGGTCTTTTTCAAAGGCCAGGTCCGTTTCCAGTTCATCCAGGCACGTCAGCAATTCGTGTTCATCATCCCGGGCAAAAAGGGGTACCGGATGATCGTAATCGGCAAGCTTATTCCCATACGCCCCTCCCAGCGCCTTCCACGCCCGCTCCACATCCGGCGCCAAGTCAACAGGTTCCTCCTCGGGTACGGTGTACAAACCGTTCAGTTGAAGCGTCACTTGGAGCGGACTCAGGGGGTCAACGGGTTTTACGTTCCGAACAAGCCAGCGGGCCAGTATGGCCTCCTCGCTTAAATCCAGTTCCGGCAACCAGATACGGGTAATCACCGCGGCTTGCTCCTCATCCGTGGCGGCAGATTGCAAATCGGACATCAACGCCGCGGCCTGATCGGCATGCGCGTCATAGAAGTCGAGAAAGATATTCTTCACCGACGCATATTCCGCACGTAATGCATCCAAAAGAGAATCCGTTCCGGTGTATTTCCCCACACCGGCCGCCTCCTGGAAGAACAAGGCAATATGATCGGCGGTACGGTTGCCGGTCAACGGCTCGACGCGTGTACCGCCCAGCGGACGTTGTCCCCCGAAGCCGGCAATGCGGGCAATGGATGATTCAAGCAGTGTGCGGGAACAACGCATGTCGGATTCTTGTCGATTCGAAGGTCCTTCACTCGATGCGGACCAACGCCCCTGTTGGTGCCGGAGGTGGGAGTCGAACCCACACGAGTGTTACCTCGCCAGATTTTGAGTCTGGTGCGTCTGCCATTCCGCCACTCCGGCTTCAAAGCCCACCCACCATATAATCCGCACCGGGAAATGTAAAGTCGATCGAGCGAACTACCGGCATTCCACCGCTCCGCCAGGGCCCGTATTTCCAAGCCAACCGCGGACGGTGCTTCCCGTCGGGCAGGAATGCCCGACCTACTGTAGGTCAGGCATTCCTGCCTGACCGGTTCCACCTTGTGTCCCGGCTTGCCTCCAGGTTGGGCAGACCTGTTTGGCAACGCGGGTTGCCGGTCATAAAATAATTTGAAATCATCTCTGGCCCCGCGGTATGGTGTACTACCCAATCAAGGACGTATCCATGACCGTCGCCGACACATACGAATCCATGCGCGCGCGCCTGAGCGCCATCGTACCGGACGCGGAATTGCGCTATAAGGCGGAGATTGCCGACGAGGTGCTCCGGCTCAAGGAGGAGCGCAACGCTGTTATCCTCGCGCATAATTACATGGAGCCCGCCCTTTTTGTATCGGTACCGGATTACCGGGGCGATTCCCTGGACCTGAGCCGAAGAGCCGCCACGACGGACAGGGACGTAATCGTGTTCTGCGGTGTGCGATTCATGGCGGAAACCGCCAAGATTCTCAGCCCGCATAAGACGGTGCTGCTGCCGGCTGAAAAAGCCGGCTGTTCCCTGGCCGCCAGTATCACCGCCAAAGATGTGATCGATCTTAAAAAGCGCTTTCCCGGTGTGCCCGTCGTGTCCTACGTGAATACCTATGCCGACGTGAAAGCGGAATCGGATATTTGCTGCACGTCCGGAAACGCCGCGGCCGTGGTGGAATCGCTTGCCGCCGATACGGTAATATTCTTGCCGGATGAATACCTCGCCCGCAATACCGCGCGTGAAACCGGCAAACACGTCATATTTCCAACGACACTTCCGCCGGAAAAAGCGGACACGGAACTGGATTACCAGTTGATCGGCTGGCCCGGCCGATGCGAAGTGCATGAACAATTCACGGTTGAGGACGTCGAAAATGCGCGGCGTCAGTTTCCTGACGTCATCGTGCTGGCTCATCCCGAATGCCCACCGGATGTCATTGATGTGGTTGATTTTTCGGGCGGCACCAATGCCATGATCAACTATGTGCGTGATCACCCCGCCGGACGATATCTCCTGCTGACGGAATGCAGCATGGGCGATAACATCGCCTCGGAGAATCCAGACAAGGAAATGGTCCGTATCTGCAGTATCCGGTGTCCGCACATGAATGAGATCACGCTGGAGGATACACGGGACGCCCTTCGATATAACCGCTACGTGATCGAAGTGCCCGAAGACATCCGCTCCCGCGCATACCGTGCCGTGAAACGCATGATCGAAATCAACGCATCGGGTTGATACCCCCACGGGACATCCCGAGCCGGGTCGAGGGATCTCCAAAGCCACCCCGCCGCCGGAGCGGTCTCGACCGTCCCGGCATGACCGAATCCTTCTCGCGTCAGGGCGCTTCCAGCACGGCCTTCAGATCCCGGTACAACGCCGCCGCGCGGCGATCGTGCGGGGCATGCGTCACCCATTCCTCCAATACGGCAACCGCCTCCGCCACACGTCCCAGGCGCGCCAGGCTGAGAGCCAGGTTATACCGTGCGATCGCGTGCGCGGGATTGGCGCGAACAGCCTGCGCGAAATAGTCGACCGCTTCTTCGTACCGTTCCAGCGCGGCCATGGCGTTCCCGCCGGCAAACCATAGATCGGCGTTGCGGGGATCGATTTCCAATCCTTCACGCGCTAACGCCAGCGCGTATTCCGGCCGGCCCGCGCCCAGCACCTGCACGGAGGCATTGAGATAATCGAAAGGTCGCAGATCCCGTACGGGAAACGGATACGCCACAATGACCGCCGCCGGAATCAACCACCACAACTGCAAATCGCGCGCGCGGAACTTCGCCCACAACCCGGCTAACCCGGCCGCGCCCAGCGCGGCCATGAGGGGCACGAACGTCAATCGATACCGCGCCGTGATAAAGAAAAGAACGATCGACGCCATGCCGGTGAGCAGTACCGTTTTTGCGGCGGCCGACCCTCG
>SL_3KL_010_SEDDRAFT_10005696_pt1 | contig 11162 bp, 7 predicted proteins | sample SodLakKL_010_SED_2_FD_10381 | JGI IMG/M metagenome (IMG submission 10381)
GCGCCGCGTCACCGGCGGGCTCGCCGCGCGCCTGCAAGCGGGGCACGCGGCCCACCTGAGGTCGCCGGCCGGCACCGACCTGCGCTTCGGCCTCGAAGGCCGCACCGCCTTGGCGCTCGCCGGCGGTACCGGACCCGGTCGCTTCGGCGGCGCGCGCTCCGGCGAGGCGGCGATCGCCCCCGTCGAGGGGAGCGGCGAGGGCGTGATCGTGATCGAGCACGCCATGGACGACCTGGGCCTGCTCGACGCCCCGATCCGCCTGACCTGCCGGGCGGGCCGTGTGGCGCGCATCGAGGGCGGCGCCAGCGCCTCCGAGCTGAGGCGCATGCTGGCCGAGGCCGGCGAGGGCGCCGACAACCTGGCCGAAGTGGCGATCGGCACGAACCCCGCGGCCCGACTCAGCGACAACCTCGCCGAGGCGAAGAAGGTGCGCGGCACCGTCCACGTGGCCCTGGGCGACAACGTCAGCCTGGGTGGCAGCGTGCGCTCCGGCCTCCACCTCGACGGCATGGTGCTCGCCCCGACGCTGAGCGTCGACGGCGACGTGTTGGTGCGCGACGGCGTGCTCCAGTGAGCGCGCGGCGTCGCTCCCGCACAGAGGGGCGCCGCGAAGATCGCGGCGCCCCTCCCCGCCGTCGGTCGCGCCGGGGTCACGCGGCCCTGGCGACCTCGACGCTGGGCGTCAGTTGAGCGGCATCGCGTCGAACATCCACAAGTACTCGTCGGCGCGAGGCGTCCAGTCGATGTCGGCGGCCACGCCGGCGAGGTTCTCGAGCTGGTACAGGCTGATGTACACCCGCTCCTCGGCGATGATCTCGAAGATCTCGCGGAACAGCTCGGCGCGCCGGTCGGCGTCCATCTCGGTCAGCGCCTCGTTGTAGAGCGCGTCGAAATGGTCGTCGCACCAGTTGTGCATGATCGCGTAGGCACCCTCGCACATGGCCGAGTTGTAGGTGAGCGCGGCGTCGCCCAACGAGTTCCCCAGACCGATCAGCGCCATATGGTCGACGTTGTCCGTCTGCCAGATCCGATCCAAGTACGCGCTCCACTCGAGGACCGTGATGTTCGTGTCGAACCCGACGGCCTCGAGCATCACCGCGGTGAGCTCGACGATCTCGGTGTCCATCGGGTAGCGGCCGGCCGGACCCTGGATGTGGATGGTCAGTTCGCCCGGGCCGTACCCGGCCTCGGCGAGCAGTTCCGCGGCGTACTCGGGATCGTAGAGGTAGGTGTCCCAGAACTCCAGGGGCGCAGCGGTGATGCCGGGGCTCGCGCGACCTCGGGTCGGCGTGCCGAGGCCGTCCATCAGGCCGTCGATCATCATCTGGTTGTCGATGGCGTACTCGATCGCCATGCGCACGCGCTTGTCGCTCGTGCCCTCACCCTCGGTGTTGATGACGTAGAGCATGACGCGCGGGGTCGGCCAGGGCTCGAGCCTCACACCGGCCGCCTCGACACGCGCCGCGTCCTGCGGAGGGATGTTGGTGGCGATGTGGACGCCGCCGGTCAGCAGTTCGGCCACGCGGGTGCTGTCCTCGCTGATCGTGCGGTGGACCAGCCGATCCCACACCGGGCGGCCGCGCCAGTGGTCGTCGAAGGCCTCGAGCACCAGACGGTCGTCGCGGCGCCACTCGACGAACTTGAAGGGACCCGTGCCGATCGGGTCGTCGTTCCAGGCCTCCCAGCCGATCGCCTCGATGTGGTGCTTCGGCAGGATCGACGAACCGATCCGGCTCAGCCGACTGAGCAGCACCGGCTCTGGGTCGTGGGTGTGGATGATGACCTCATACGGTCCGACGATCTCGACCTCGCGGATCTGGCGGTACTGGGCGTGGTCCTGCAACGACGAGTCGTTCGCCACGCGCTCGAGGGTGAACTTCACGTCCTCGGCCGTGAACGTCTCGCCGTCGTGCCACAGCACGCCTTCGCGCAACGTGAAGCGCGTGGCCGTGTCGCTGATCGCCTCCCACGAGGTGGCCAGGCCGGGCTGGAACGTGCCGTCGGCGTCGGGCCACACCAGGTAGTCGAACAGGTTGACGTGGATGGCCTCGACGGCCGTCGTGTTGTGGTCGTGGATGTCGAACCCAGGGATGTCGATCCCTTGGGCGATGACGAGTTCACGTACCTCCTGGGCCGCTGCCGTGCCGAACGTGCCGACCGAAACGAGCAGCAACAGCGCCGCGCCTAGAACCCTGAACTGATGCTTCATGGCCCCTCCCACATTCGTCCTCGACGGCACCGCCAGGACGCCACACCGACCACACCCGTATGGCGTGGTCCTTCCGCAGGCCTGGGCCGTACCCGTCGATGTCTCAAGCTAACGAGTCATCCGCACCACGGTCAACCTCGAGCGCCCGGGTCGCTCAGGGCACGGCGGCCGGTCGCGCGTCGAACATCCACAGCAGCTCGTCGGAGCGCGGCGTCCACGCCACGTCGTCGCTGACGCCCGCCAGGTTCTCGACCTGGAACAGGAACACCATCACGCGCTCGTCCGCGACCCGCTGGTAGATCGTGTCGTACAGCGCGGCTCGGCGCTCGGGATCGAGCTCGACGAGCGCCTCTTCGAGGAGCGCGTCGAACTCGGGGTCGCACCAGTTGGTCTTGCCCGAGTAGCCACCGTCGCAGAAGATCAGCGTGTATGCCAACGCGGCGTCGAAGAGCGAGTTGCCGAGGCCGATCAGGCCCATGTGCTCGACGGCGTCGGCGTTCCAGACCCGGCCGAGGTAGGCGCTCCACTCGAGCACCTCGACCTCGGCCCGGATCCCGACGGCCTCGAGCATGACGGCGGTGAACTCGACGATGTCGGCGTCGTTCGGGTAGCGCCCGGCGGGCCCCTGCACCTTGATGGTGAGCTCACCCGGGCCGTAGCCGGCCTCGGCCAGCAGCGCCACGGCGCGCTCGGGATCGTAGAGGTAGGTGTCGAACAGCCGCATGGGGGCCGCGGTGATGCCGGGGCTGACGCGCCCGCGCGTCGGCGTGCCGAGTCCGCCCATCAGCGCGTCGACCAGCAGCCGGTTGTCGATCGCCAGCTCGATCGCCTCGCGCACGCGCGGATCGCCCGTCGCGACGCCCGCGTCGGTGTTCATCAGGTAGAGCATCACGCGCGGCGTCGGCCACGGCTCGACGCGCACGCCGGGGGCCGACTCCACCCGGGCCCTGTCCTGCGCGGGCACGTTCGTCGCCACGTGCACGCCGCCCGTGAGCAGCTCGGCCACGCGCGTGCTGTCCTCGGGGATCACGCGGTGCACGAGCCGATCGAACGCAGGCCGGCCGCGCCAGTGATCGTCGAACGCCTCGAGCACCAGGCGCTCGTCGCGCCGCCACTCGACGAAGCGGAACGGGCCGGTGCCGACCGGCGCGTCGTCGAAGCCTGCCCAACCGACGACCTCGAGGTAGGCCTTGGGCACGATCGACGAGCCGATGCGGCTCAGCCTGCCGAGCAGGACGGGATCCGGCTCGAAGGTGTGGACGATCACCTCGAACGGCGAGAGCACCTCGACCTCGCGGATCTGGACGTAGTTGCCGTGCTCACGCAGGCTCGTGTCGCGCGCGACGCGCTCCAGCGAGAACGCGACGTCGTCCGCCGTGAAGGGCGTGCCGTCGTGCCACACCACGCCCTGGCGCAGCTCGAAGCGCATCGCCGTGTCGCCGATGCGCTCCCACGCCGTGGCGAGCGCGGGCTCGAACGCGCCATCGGCGGAGCGGAACACCAGGTAATCGAACAGGTTGATCAAGACCGCCTCGACGGCCGTCTGGTTGTGGTCGTGGACGTCGAAGCCGTGGATGTCGACGCCCTGGGCCATCACCAGCGTCCGCGGCGCCTGCGCCACCCCCCACGAGGCGGTCACCAGCACCAGCGTCGCTGCGAGCGTTCGAAGGTCTCCAAGGGCGATCCTCATGCGTACCTCCACACGATGCGCGGCGGCATCGTCGACGGCGTCACGGTGAGGATCTCGCCACGTGGTCGTGAACGGTCCACGCCCCCGCGTCAGCCACCCCCGGCGTCCGTGGCCTGCACTGCCGCCACACGCTACCGGGCGCCCGAGGGTCCGTCAAACACCGGCGCGACGCTGTTCCCGATGGAGAGCTCGCGGCCAACCGGCACCGCCGCGGATACGATGTGCGCCATGAACGCATCGCCCGATCCCGCCACCGCGAGCGGCGACCTCGTCGCCGACATGCGTGCGCTCCTGCGCGACAATCAGGTCGACGTCTCGGCCAGCGCCCTCGATCTCCACGCCCGCGGCGAGTCGGTCGACCTGGCGCACAGGCCCGACGTGGTCGTCTATCCCGAATCGACGGACGACGTCCAGCGCGTGGTCTCGTACGCCTACCGCAGCCGCACGCCCGTCACGCCCGTGGCCGTCAACTCGAGCCTGGAGGGGCACACGATCCCCGTCCAGGGCGGCATCTCGCTCGACCTGACGCGGATGGACCGCATCGTCGAGCTGCTGCCAGAGGACTTCCTGGCGATCGTGCAACCGGGCGTCACCTACCCGCGTCTCAACGAGGCGCTGAAGGCCACCGGTCTGTTCTTCCCCGTCGACCCCGGCGCCGAGGCGTCGCTCGGCGGCATGGCCTCCACGAACGCGTCGGGCACGATGGCGGTGCGCTACGGGGTCACGAGCGACCTGGTGATCGGCATGGAGGTGGTGACGCCGACGGGCGCCGTCGTGCGCACCGGCGGGCGGGCGCGCAAGTCGAGCAGCGGTTACGCGCTCACGAAGCTGTTCTGCGGCGCCGAGGGGACGCTGGGGGTGATCACCGAGCTCACGGTCAAACTGGCAGCCCGGCCGGCCGCCGTGATCGGCGCGCGCTGCGCCTTCGACGACGTCGCCACGTGCGTCGCCTTCGTCACCGAACTGATCCAGTCCGGCACGCCGCTGGCGCGCTGCGAGTTGCTCGACCCGGCCGCCATCGGCGCGATCAACCGCCACCTCGGCACGACGCTCCCCGAGGCGCCCACCGTGTTCCTCGAGTTCCACGGCGACGAGGGCTGGGTCGACGAGCTCGCCGAGATCGCCCTGACGCTGGCGCGCGAACACGGCGCGGTCACGGCCGAGGCCGCGCGCGACGGCGACGCCCTGCGTGCGCTGTGGAAGGCGCGCCACCAGGCGTACTACTGCTTCGTCGCCGTGAACCCGGGCCTCGCCAACGTGATCACCGACCTGGCCGTGCCCGTCTCGCGCCTGGCCGAGGTGATCGAGGCCTCGCTCGTCGCCGTGGAGCAGCTCTCCCTGCCGGCCTACCTGATCGGTCACGTCGGCGACGGGAACTTCCACCTGACGCTCTTCTACGACGCGAGCGACGCCGCCGCGAAGGCGCGGCTCGACGCCGCCTACTCGGAGCTCGTGCGCCTGAGCCTCGCCGCCGGCGGCACCTGCACGGGCGAGCACGGCATCGGCCTGCGCAAGCTGGCCTACGCCCGAGCCGAGCACGGCGACGCCGTCGAGCTGATGTGGGCGATCAAGGACGCGCTCGATCCGGCCGGCATCATGAACCCGGGGAAGAAGCTGCCGCCGCGCGCGGGCGCACCGGTGGCCACGGCGGGAGCGGTGGCGGATCCGCTTCCGCTCAGCGGCTCCCGCTGAGTAGGGCCACGGTGATTCACGACCTCGTGATAGATTGAGCGGTGCAACACAACCAGGGTCGATGAGCGGCAACAGCGTCGTAACGACCCAAGGAGGCCCACATGCTCAGAGCAACATTGCGTATGGCCGTCCTGGCTGCCGTCGCACTCGGTCTCGCGACCGCGTCGGCCCAGGACTTCGACTGGCGCCGCTTCGAGGGCACCAGCATCCGGTTCATGATGAACCAGCACCCGTTCACCAACTGGCTCCAACCGAACGTGCAGGAGTTCGAGGCGCTCACCGGTATCAACGTCACGCTCGAGGTCTTCCCCGAGGACCAGTTCCGTCAGCGCCGCATCCTGGAAGTCAGCAGCGCCGCGCCCACGCTCGACGGTTACATGGTGATGCCCGGCCAGGTCGGCGCGCAGTACCTCGGTGCCGGCTGGATGCGTTACCTCGACGACTTCATCGCCGATCCCACGTTGACCGACCCCGATCTCGACCTCGAGGACTTCTTCGGCGGCGCTCTCGGCACCTTCCAGAGCGACCAAGGCCTGTTCGGTCTGCCGCTGCAGATCGAGTCGAGCGTGCTGTTCTACCGCGCCGACCTGTTCGAGGCGGCCGGGCTGAGCGGTCCGCCCGAGACGATGGACGAGCTGATGGCGTACGCGGCGGCCCTCGAGACCGACACCGTCGCCGGCTTCGCCATGCGCGGCCGCGGCGCTGCCGCCACGAGCCAGACCGTCAACCTGCTCTACTCGTTCGGCGGCTCCTGGATGGACGAGGCCGGCAACTCCGCCTTGGCTTCTCCCGAGAGCATCGCCGCCCACGAGTTCTACGCAGAACTCATGCGCAACTACGGCCCTCCCGGACCCGCCAACTTGCACTGGGCCGAGGTGACGAGCCTGTACGCCCAAGGCCAGGCAGCGATGATCTTCGACGCCAACGTGTTCCGCCCGATCATGGAAGACCCGGCCCAGGCGATCGACGTCGTGCGCGAGAACACGCGCTACGCGCCGTTGCCCGCCGGCCCGGCGGGGAGCGTGCCCGGCGTGCTCGTGTGGGGCCTGAGCGTCAACCACGCCTCGCAGAACCCCGAGGCCGCCTGGTACTTCATCCAGTGGGCGCTCTCCAAGGAGAGCCAAGAGAGCCTGCTGCTGTTCGGCGTGCCCGCCGCCCGCGGCTCGTCGTGGGAGAACGAAGAGTTCCAGGCGACCGCACCGGCCGACTGGATCGAGGCCTCGCAGGTCTCCTTCGAGCGCGGCCAGCCCGACTGGAACCCGCCGGTGATCCCGGTCGCCGAAGTCCGTGACGCCTACGGCCAGGCGATCGTCGCCGCCCTGGAGGGTCGCGACATCGCGGCCGCACTTCAGCGCGCCGCCACCGAGGTCGACCAGATCGTGGAGCGCTCGCAGCGCTGAGCACCACACCGACCGTGCACGACTGAGCGCCGGAGGGGCGAGGGCGCACCTCGCCCCTCCGGCGCATCCCACGCCGCGGAGATCTCAGTGAAGAGCTTCAGTGCCTTCGTCGACAAGAACGCGCGTTTCATCTTCCCGTTGCCGGCCGTCCTCGCGATCTTGGTGCTCATCGTCGCGCCGGTCGTCACGAACTTCGTCCTCTCGCTCTACGACTACTTCGTCGGTGGCCGGCCCGTCTACATCGGCCTGGAGAACTACCAGCGCGCCTTCGGCGACGCGCGCGTGTGGAACGGCATCCGCAACACCTTCTATTTCACGTTCACGGCCGTCCCCCTCCAGCTCGTGCTGGGCATCGCGATCGCCACCTTGTTCAACCGGGACTTCCCCGGCAAGGGGATCGCCCGCACGGTCATCTTGCTACCGATGGTCGCTACGCCCGTGGCGATCGCCCTCATCTGGGCGCTGATGTTCAACCCCAGCCTCGGGGTCCTCAACTACTTCCTCGAGAGCCTCGGCCTCCCCCGCTCGCTGTGGGTGGCCCAATCGAACCTGGCGATCCCGTCGCTCGTGCTGGTCGACACCTGGCAATGGTCGCCGATGATCGCGCTGATCCTGCTGGCCGCGATGCAGAGCGTCCCTGCCGAGCACTACGAGGCCGCCCGCATCGACGGCGCCTCCGGCTGGCAGTCGTTCTGGCACATCACCATCCCCAGCATCCGCTCGGCGATCGTGGTCGCGCTGATCCTGCGCGCGGTCGACGCCCTCAAGACGTTCGACATCATCTACGTGATCACCGAGGGCGGCCCCGGTATCGCCTCGGAGACGCTGAACGTGCTCGCCTTCAAGACCGGCTTCCAGTTCTTCCACGCCGGCTACGCCGCCACGTTGCTGATCTTCTTGATGTTCACCGTGCTCGGCATCGCCATCTTGCTCAACGTGATCCGGCGGCGGGTATGAGCGCCCTCGCAAGCCAGGCCTCGCAGCGCGAGTCGGCCGCTCAGGCGCGCGCCCGCGCACAACGTCTCAAGCTGCTGAAGAACATCGGCATCGCCGCGCTGATCGTGCTGACGCTGGCGATCATGCTGTTCCCGTTCTACTGGATGATCCTGACGAGCCTGCGGAGCCAGGTCGACAACGTCAGCCGGGTTCCCGTCTGGTTCTTCACGCCGACGTGGGAGAACTACCAGAACGTGATCGCGCGCAACAACTTCCTGGAGTTCACGTGGAACTCGTTCGTGATCGCGGCGCTGTCGACCGGATTCGGCCTCGTCCTGGGACTCCCGGCCGCGTACTCGATCGCACGCTTCAAGCAGGAGGGCTTGGCCCTCGCCATCCTGGTCGCGCGCCTCACGCCCTACATCACCTACCTGGTGCCGTGGTACCTGGCGTTCCGATCGCTCGGCCTGATCGACACCTACGTCGCCCTGACGCTCACGCACCTGATCGTCGGCATGCCGCTCATCGTGTGGATCATGATCAGCTTCTTCGAGAACGTCCCGCAGGACCTGGAGGAGGCCGCCTTCGTCGACGGAGCGACGCGCATCGGCGCGTTCATGCGCGTGATCCTGCCGCTCTCCATGCCCGGCATCGTCGCGGCCAGCATCCTCGCGTTCATCTTCAGCTGGAACCAGTTCTTGTTCAGCCTGGTCCTCTCCGGGCCGAACACGCGGCCGGTGCCGGTAGCGGTCTTCAACTTCATCTCCTACGGCCAGATCGACTTCGGCGGCCTCGGCGCGGCGGCGGTGTTGATCACCCTCCCCGTCATCATCCTCACGCTGATCATCCAGCGCTGGATCGTCACGGGCCTTACGATGGGGGCCGTCAAGGGNTGAGGGAGGACCGTCCATGCTGGCACTACAGAAGGTCGCGACAGGCGAGCCACGGCTCGAGCTGCGCGAGATCCCCGAGCCGACGCTCCGGCCGGGCCACGTGATCATCGACGTCGCTGCCGCGGGCATCTGCGGCACGGACGTGCACATCATGCACGACGAGTACCGTTCCGAACCGCCGGTCACGCTCGGGCACGAGGTGGCTGGCACCATCGCGGCCATCGGCGCGGGCGTGGACGGCTGGGAGCTCGGCCAGCGGGTGGTGACCGAGACGTACTACTCGGTCTGCGGTCGCTGCGAGCACTGCCGGACGGGCCGTCCGAACCTGTGCGCGTCGCGTCGCTCGATCGGCTCGTTCGAGGACGGCGGCTTCGCGCCACGCGTCCGCGTGCCTGCCACGATCCTGCACGCGTTACCGGACGACCTCGGCTTCCCCGAGGCCGCGCTCGTCGAGCCGCTGGCGTGCGTCGTGCGCGGCCTGCTGGAACTGAGCGACGTTCGCGCCGGCGACCGGGTGGTGATCACCGGCCCAGGACCGATCGGGCTGTTGGCGCTGCAGGTGGCCAAGGCGGCCGGAGCCCGTGTCGTGGTGCTGGGCACCGCCGCGGACGCCGCGCGTCTCGAGCTCGCGGAGCACCTCGGCGCCGACGGGGTGCTCACGGTCGAGGCGGCCGACGCCCTCGACGAGGCGCTCGCCGCCGCCCTCGGCGGCGAACCCGACGTGGCCATCGAGTGCTCGGGCGCCGCACCGGCGGCCGGGTTGTTGCTGCGGTTGGTGAAGAAGGCCGGCCGCTACGTCCAGGTCGGCCTCTACGGGGCGCCCATCACGCTCGACATGGACCAGGTCTGCTTCAAGGAGCTGCGCGTCAGCGGCAGCTTCGCCACCACGCCGAGCTCGTGGTACCGCGCGCTCGCACTGGCGTCGTCGGGAGCGGTGTCGCTCGCGGCCATCGTCGGCGCGACGTTCGCGCTCGCCGACTGGGAGCGGGCGTTCGAGGCCGTCGCGGGCCGCACGCCGGGCAAGGTGCTGCTCGTCCCGTGAGCGACGGTCGCACGCTGGGCGTGCTCAGCGGTCACTAGGCAGCGGCAACGACCCGCTGCGCAACAGCGCGGTGACGGTGTCGCGGTACCCGAGCGCCAGCGCCTGCGCCTCGAGCCTCGACCAGCTGGCCGCGTCGATCGCGGCCCGAAGCGGGGGCATGTGCCAGGCCTCGACGCCCTGGCGCACGCGGGCGTCGAGCCCGGGCGTGGCGATCGCCGCGAGGTAGCAGGCGGCCGCCCGCAGGTGGTCTCCGCGCTGCTCCCACAACTGTCCGATCGCCTGCACCACCTCGAGCGCCTTGGGGGTCTCGCCGGCCTCGTCCATGGCTCGCAACGCCGCGCGCAGGGCGCGCTCCGCGGCCGCGTGGTTGCCGGTCATGGTGGCCGCCACGCCGATCCAGTACACCTCGATGGTCTGGCGGCGCCGGGCGCCGAGCACGCGGTGGCGACGCTCAGCAAGCCGGAAGGCCGCCAGCGCGGTCCCGAAGTCGCCGACCGCGTAGCTGCAGTACCCCAGGTCGTGCAGCGCCTCCGCCTCGGCCAGCACGTCGCCACGCTTGCGAGCGAGCAGCAGACAGCGCTCGAAGCCGGCACGGGCGGTCGCGACGTACGCCTCATAGGCCGGCGACGGTCCCAGCGGCCTGCCGAACGCGCGTGAGCGTCCCAGCGCCACCAGCGCCCGTAGACGCGTGATGGCGCCGCGCGTGACGGCGTCGACCTGCACCCCATCGGCCTCGAGCCCGTCGAGCACCGACTCGGCGTCGTCGTAGCGCCCGAGGTCGTACGACACCTCGGCGGCCTGCCAGGCGGCGCGCCCCACCAGCGTGGCGTCTCCGGCTCGCACCGCCCACGCGGTTGCCACGTTGGCGCGCCGCAGCGCGCGCTGGCGGCGCCCCACGCGGTTCTCGCTCGCCGCCAGCGCAGTATGCAGGGCCGAGCGCACGCCGGGATCGCGCGGTCGTCGCCGCAGGCCGCGGCCGAACGTGTCGATCGCTTCCGCGTGTCGCCCACGCACGTCGAGCAGCAGCGCCAGCGGCTCGACGACGCCGCCCAGGTCGTCGCTCTCGACGGCCATCCACGCGGCATGCAGCTCGGGCAGGTCACGGACCCAGGCCTCGACGCCGCCGTCCCCGCTCGCCGAGCGCAGCGCCGGCGCGCCCCGTCGGAGCGCGCCGAGGTAGTGGCGGGCATGTCTGGCACGCGCCTCGTGCAACGTCTCTCGGCTCGAGTGGCGGGCGAGGAAGCCACGCACGCGAGCGTGCATCGCCCAGCGGTCGCCGCCGGCACCGTGGAGCCAGCCG
>SL_3KL_010_SEDDRAFT_10005697_pt1 | contig 11162 bp, 11 predicted proteins | sample SodLakKL_010_SED_2_FD_10381 | JGI IMG/M metagenome (IMG submission 10381)
CCCGGCAGGCCACCGCCGCTCATCACGCTTTTTCTTTGTATTAGCTGACGAGCCTTTCTTGCGGCTTCTCTCGCCTCTGCGGCGAGAACAACTTTTTCGAGAATTTTTTTCGCAGTTTTGGGATTCTGCTCGAGGTACTCGTTCAGTCTATCGTAAAGAATTACTTCTACCGCGCTTTGAACTTCTGAGTTGCCCAGTTTGGTTTTCGTCTGACCTTCAAACTGCGGTTCGGCAACCTTAACGCTCAGCACACAGGTCATACCCTCACGGAAATCTTCTCCTGATATCTGAACTTTGCTGTTTGCCTTAATGATTTTATTCTTCTCGGCATAGCTTTTAAAGCAGCGGGTGAGAGCCCTTCTGAATCCGGAAATGTGTGTTCCGCCTTCCCTTGTATTGATGTTGTTTACATAGGAGTGCACATTCTCGGTGTAGCTGCTATTGTACTGCATTGCAAGCTCAACAGGAACATTCTCAATTTCACCCTCTATGTAAATGGGCTCCTTCATAATGGAATCGCGGCTTTCATCCAGATATTTCACAAAATCTTTAACGCCACCTGCATAGTGAAACTTCACATTGTAGGTGTCACTGTCGCCGTTTTCTCGTTCATCGACAATTTCGATGGTTATTTGTGGATTCAGGAATGCCAGTTCCCGCATCCTGTCGGCAATAATGTCGAATTTAAATTCGGTAGTTTGCGTGAATATCTCCGGATCAGGCTTGAATGTAATAATGGTGCCTGTTTCCTTTGTTTTACCAACCTCTTTAAGCGGTACCTTGGTCATTCCGCGTTCAAATTCCATTACATAAATTTTACCATCGCGATGTATTTCAGCGGCAAAGTGAGTAGATAGTGCGTTCACACAGCTAACTCCCACTCCATGCAAACCTCCGGAAACTTTATAGGAATCTTTATCAAATTTTCCGCCTGCGTGCAGTTTGGTAAGTACAACTTCTACGGCCGGCATTTTCAGTTTTGGATGCTCATCAACAGGAATGCCGCGGCCATTGTCAAGAATAGTAATGGAGCCGTCTTTCTTGATATTAACCCTGATAAAATCGCAGTGCCCGGCAAGCGCTTCATCAATCGAGTTATCTACAACTTCATTTATAAGGTGATGGAGTCCGCGCTGAGCAGTATCTCCGATGTACATTGAGGGGCGTTTTCGGACGGCTTCAAGGCCTTCCAGTACCTGAATATTTGACGCTTTATAGTCAGATCCTTTCTTTTGAGCCATAAATGGGGGTTGAGTAATGTTTAAAATAGCCTCTGAGACGCCGAAAAATACGGTTTAAATGAGCAAAATCAAAAAAAGGTATGGTTTTTATTCCCGTCGCGGGAGATAAAGAATATGGAAGGATTTTGCGCGATTTGGGAGGGCTGAGTAAAATAGGGGCTTCGAAGCAAAAATGTATAGTGAATTCAATTGATAAAAAACCGTTGAATTTAAATCTATTAAGCGGTAATTTTGGGGTCTATCAAAAAATTCAGTTAATAATCAGAATCATGGCACGTAAGGACGATATTACTGGCAAGACGCCACTCAATGGCTATCGTTCGTCGAAAGCGAACAATAAAACCAAACACCGCTTCCACTTAAATCTGCAGAAGCGTCGGTTTTATATCCCTGAAGAAGACAGATGGGTTACACTAAAAGTAACTGCCAAAACGCTTCGTACAATCAACAAAAATGGGATTACTGCTGTTTTGAAAGAAGCCAGGAAGAAAGGAACACTTTTAAAAGAGGTATAGATCAATGGCGAAAGGTAATCGCATACAGGTAATTCTTGAATGCACCGAAAAACCGGGCAGCTCGCGATATGTAACAATGAAGAATCGCAGGAATACAACCGAGCGAATTGAACTGAAGAAGTATAACCCGGTTCTCAGAAAGCATACCGTTCATAAAGAAATTAAATAAGCAGAACAATGGCTAAGAAACAAGCATTTGGTCAGGAAGCCCTCGCGCTCAAACAGTCGCAGCGCAAAATGGCGAAGGTAATCATCTCTTCGAAAAATGATAGAGGCAAGTACTCTTTCAAAGAGACGATGATTGATCAGGACAGCGTTAAAGACTTTATTGAAAGAAATAAGCAGTAAAATTAGACCAATTTCATTTTTAAGGTTGCATTCCGATATCAATCAGGGGATGCAACCTTTTTTTTTGCTTACATTTGGCGATAACAGTTAAAAAAAAAGACCGGAAATATGAGCATTAAAGAACAGATTCTGGACGATCTCAAAAAGGCAATGAAAGAGAAAGACGCCGACAGGCTCAGGGTTTTGCGATCTCTGAAGGCCAAAATCCTCGAAAAGGAGATTAGTGAACGATCAGGCGGCGAGGCCACTCTTTCGGATGAACAGATTGTGGAAGTTCTGATGAAAGCTGCAAAGCAGAGAAAAGAGTCCATCGATCAGTTTGAGAAGGGTGGCCGTGATGAGCTTGCCCAGTCAGAAAAGAAGGAGCTCTCAGTAATTGAAGAGTATATGCCCAAAATGATGAGCGACGACGAAATAAGAGCGGCTGTGCAGCAGCAGATCCAAAAGACCGGTGCTTCTTCTCTGGCCGACATGGGCAAGGTGATGGGTCCGCTGATGAGCCAGCTGAAAGGTAAAGCCGACGGATCGGCGGTGAGCCGGATTACAAAAGAGGAACTCTCATAGCTGAAACATGAACCTGCTCGACTTCTTTATCGTGCTGCCCGTAGGTTATTTTGCCTGGAAAGGGTTTACGAGTGGATTCATTAAAGAAATATTGAGTATTGCGGGCATCATTCTTGCCGTGTTCCTTACATTTAAATACATGGATTCCTTCTCACCCGTTTTTGAGATGTTTTTCTTTGAAGAAGATAGCCAGTATGCACCCATTGTGGCGGGAATCTTCATATTTATTATCACAATTGCTGCGGTGCAGTTTCTGGCCCACGCACTTCAGCGGTTTCTTGAGCTGATCAAAATCAACTTTATAAACAGGCTGGCAGGCCTGATTTTTGGTGCACTAAAGTCGGCAATCGTCATCAGTGCAATGCTGCTGCTTCTGGCCGGATTTGATCTTCCGGGAGAAACTACCAGGGTGGGATCAGCCACATACCCGATTGTTATTACGGTAGCACCCGCTGTATTCGATATGGTTTCATCGATGTATCCCGACACCGAAAGTTTTATTGAAGCCATCGAAAGAGCTATCGAAGAAAATAATCCAATTCGAAATCTTCCAATTTTTGAACGAACAGACACATGAGTTTTCTATCTGTTGAAGAACAACTTGCGGTAATCAGGCGCGGAACCGTTGAAATTGTGCCTGAAAGTGAACTTATTGAAAAGCTTAAAGTATCCAGGAAAAAGAATAAACCCCTCAGGATTAAGCTTGGCTGCGATCCCACAAGGCCCGACCTCCACCTTGGGCATTCCGTTATACTCAGAAAACTGAGACAATTTCAGGACCTTGGGCATTATGTGATTCTGATAATCGGCGATTTTACAGCGCTGATCGGTGATCCTTCGGGCCAGAACAAAACTCGCCCATCGCTTACACCTGAAGAGATAGCCGAAAATGCCAAAACCTATTTGGACCAGGCAGGTAAAATATTGGACCGTGACCGTATGGAAATCGTCTATAATTCGGAGTGGCTTAGTCCGATGAAATTTGCGGATGTAATCAGGCTCAGTTCAAAACTGACGGTTGCCAGAATGATTGAGCGCGATGATTTTTCGAAGAGGTATTCAAACAACGAACCTATTTCGCTGCACGAGTTTCTGTACCCATTGGCTCAGGGACAGGATTCTGTACATCTGGAATCGGACGTTGAGCTGGGAGGCACCGATCAGAAATTTAACCTTCTTGTTGGACGTGATCTCCAGCGGGATGACGGCCAGCCGCCACAGGTTTGCCTGCTGATGCCACTGCTGGTAGGTACCGACGGTACTATGAAAATGAGCAAGTCGTACGACAACTATATCGGAATTGATGAGCCTGCCAACGACATGTACGGCAAGGCGTTGTCTATTCCTGACGAGCTCATTTACCCCTATTTTGAGCTGGTCACGGATGTATCCGTTGACGAACTTCCGGAAATCAAAAAAAGAGCTGAAAAAGACCCGCGGAATACGAAACACGATCTCGCATTTACAATAACAAAGATGTATCACGGTGAAAGTGCCGCAGTTGGTGCAAGAAAACATTTTGAACAGACCGTGATAAATAAGGATATTCCGGACAATGCGCCCATTCTTGAGTTTGAGGCGGGTTCTACTCATCGGCTTATGGATATAATTTCAAACGCGGGCCTTACCGGAAGCAATGGTGAAACCAAGAGAATGATGAAGCAGGGTGGTGTCAGTATTGATGACAAGAAGATTACTGACCCGAACCATGAACTTACATTCTCTGGCGGTGATGAAATTGGCTTAAAAGTAGGTAAGCGAAAATTTGCAAGGCTAAAATCCTGAATGAGGCCGTCCGCTTGGCAGGCCCCACAATATCAACTTTATGGGAACTCACTACTCCGGTACAGATTCTGAAAAGAACACACTCAATGCCTTTATTAAGCTGATGAGGGCAACAGAGTCTTTAAATAATCGGCTCAATCGTCACCTGGCCGATGTAGACCTAACGGTTAGTCAGTTTGGAACCCTTGAAGCATTGTACCATTTGGGTCCGCTGAATCAGCGTGCAATCGGGGAAAAAATCCTGAAGAGTGGCGGGAATATCACCATGGTGGTCGATAACCTCGAAAAGTGTGGATATGTGGTGAGAAAGAAAGACCCAAGCGATCGCCGCGCCGTATTGATACACCTTACAAAAGAAGGAGAGGCGTTCATCAGAAATTTCTTTCCAAAGCATCTCGAGAGAATTTTGGATGAGTTCAGCGTGCTTACGGAGGAGGAAAAGGCAACCCTCGGCGAGCTTTGCAAAAAACTGGGTAAGCAGAACGACGACGAGGATTAAATCACATCGGGTTAACCTGGGTTAAATCCGAGATTAGCTAGTTTGCAATTTCGGGCTGGAATTTCTGTAAGGGAAACAGAAAATCCGGTTCATACAGATATGGGAGGGAAATCACCATATCGGCTGCCTTTTGCAGCGTATCCGGCTGTCAGAATTATGATTCTGCTAGTTGCCGGCATTATGGGTCATTATCTTTTCAGTCCAACCCTTATTCAGATAAGTATTCTGGTTTTGGTTTTATTGGTGAGTTGGACTGTCTCTGAATTCTTTTTCAGACAGCGGTCAAAGATTGTCGCTCCGAGAATCAGCATTATCAGTTACTGCTTGTTAATAAGCACATGCGCTGCAATGCTTACGCTTCTTCACGATGGAAAAAGCCGAAGTTCAGGAATACTGGCCGAAACAATCAACCTGTTTGCCTGGGAGAACATCCATATTGAGGGAGAAGTGCTTCAGACCGGGGTAAGCGGCAGCGGCAGAGCTGTACAGATTGTAAGAGTTGAGGAAAGTAAACTGCAGGAGAACATTTGGCATCAAACGTACCTTATTCGGCTCTACGGTGAGCGGGATACTGAGATTTTTGCCGGGCAGAGTATAAAGGGTTTGGTGAGATTGTATGAATTTCCGGAACGAAGAAACCCTCATGAATTTGATTACGGTGGCTGGCTGACGCGGCAGGGGATCTCAGCACACGGCGAGCTTGTAAGCATATTTTCGGTTGCGGAGGGTTCCTCAGGCGGCTGGAGCAGATATCGCAGCAGGGTACAGGCAAACGTAGACCGCGTGTTTTCGGGCGATCAGGCTCCAATGGCCAAAGCACTGCTGCTCGGTTATAAGGGAGACCTCACACCCGAAATCAGGGAGCAGTTTTCAAGATCCGGACTTTCGCATATTATGGCTGTATCGGGCCTGCATGTTGGGTTTGTGGTGGCGCCATTCTGGCTGATTATTCCCTGGTTTTGGAGCATCAGATATGGAAAATGGGTCGGGCTGATGATGCTAACCCTTCTTTTGTTCGGTTACGCCGGCTTAACGGGCTTTTCGGCGTCAGTCAGCCGTGCTTCACTAATGGCGTGGCTGATAACGTATGGCAAACTGTTCTATAAAGTCAGGAATTCAATCAACCTAACGGCCGTTGCCGCCTGCATTCTGCTGATGATACATCCAGTTCAACTCAAGGAGATAGGCTTTCAGCTTTCTTTTTCTGCAGTATTTATCATTCTTCTTGTACTCCCTGAAGTTCAGCGCTTGATTCCGGCAAACTACAGGTTCGGAAAAAAAGGTGCCCTGATATCTGTGGTGCTTGTGTCGATTGTGGTTCAGGCAGGTTTGTTTCCGATTCTTGTCTGGTATTTCGGTGAGTTTTCAATTGCAGGACCCATTGCAAATGCGCTGGTTTTGCCTGTGCTCTCATTTACCGTTCCGGCAGGTCTTTTGTTTGCAATTCTGACACCGGTGAACGAAGGCATGATCCAGGCAGGCATTCTACCCGTGCAATATTCATTGGAATGGATACAATGGGTGGCGTCTGCAATTGGTTCGAGAGAAGAGAGTTTTATAGCAGTGAATATTCGCTCCGTTTGGCTTCTCTTGATCTGGTTCTGTCTGATTCTTTTTATATCAACAATAAGACTGCCATCATTACGGTTCAAATGGCTGATACTGCTGCTGATATCCATCAATGGTTTTCTTATTGAGCAGACGGTTGCCAAAAAAGAAGGTCAGGTTTTGAAAGTCACTTTTCTGGATGTGGGACAGGCGGATGCCGTACACATCAGAACTCCGGGCGGAAAGCACATCTTGTCGGACGCCGGCCGATGGTCCCCTTTTTCGAATAGCGGTGAACGCATTTTACTTCCCTATTTCCGTGAAAAGGGAATTACCCGGCTCGATGCTGTGATACTTTCCCATCCTCATGCAGATCATATTGGCGGGATGCCTGACTTGATCCGGGAAATGGAGATTGGTGTCATCTACCAGAGCGATTACGATTATGAATCCCTGCTTTATAGAACGTATATGAACCTTGCACGGCAGAACAACATCACGGTGAAAAAGCCCTATGCGGGTGAAATGATCGAAATTGATGAAAGCATCCGTCTTTTTGTGTTGGGCCCGGAAAATAACGGACGCCGGCCATCGAACCCGAATAACCGTTCTCTTGTTTTCAGGCTCGAATATGGGTCAACATCCTTCCTATTTACCGGAGACGCCGAAACGGATCAGGAGCGAGAGCTTGCACTGCGTTATGGAGAATTTCTGAATACTGATGTGTATAAGGCAGGACATCACGGAAGCAATACAAGCTCCACTGAATTGCTTATGCAATTTGTGAAGCCAGAGTACACCGTGGCGTCACTGGCATTTAGAAATCAGTTCAGGCATCCGGGAAGCGATGCGGTTACAAGAATTCAGACGTACAGCGAGAAGCAAAAGTTTACGAGCTTATCAGGAGCAGTTCGGCTGATTTCAGACGGGAACAGCGTGAGCAAGAATCAATGGAAACAGGCCGGAGTTCATTGAATTATCGCCTAAATTTGGTTTACTTACCTATTCAGTGAACTGATAAGAGGCTTGCTATGACTTCTCTGATTGTTGCATTATTCCTGTTACAAAGTGTTGGCGGGAGCGTAGATTTTTCGAACACGGGATTGGTATGGCAGGCTATCGGCGGAGTGGGAATATCTGATGCTGAAACCGACAATCATTCAATTGATGTGGATGAGGAGGGTCGGGCATGGGTTGCATTCAGGGATCTCGATTACGACAGGAGAACGTCAGTATTGGTTTGGGATGGAGAAGAGTGGAAATATGCAGGCGAGCGAGGGTTTTCTAAGGGGCCGGCTTCAAATCAGCAGCTAAAAATTGATCCGGACGGAGTACCGTGGGTTGTATACAGAGACCTCGACATGGATCGTGGAACCACTGTGCGGCGATGGACCGGATTTGAATGGAAAGTAGTGGGAGAAAGAGGTATCTCAGCCGGGGCTGCTTCTCACCAGGCAATCACATTTCATAGTGACGGCCATCCGGTAATTGTGTATCGCGATTGGGTCAACGACAGTAAAACCACGGTTCGCAAATGGAACGGGCTGCAGTGGCTGCCTCTTGGGGGAGAGGGAATATCGGAAGGCATAGCTGACTTTCAGGAAATCACTTCTGGCGAGAACGGAGCTCTGTGGATTGCTTATGAAGACAATGCCCGGCTTGGGGCAATTACAGTTTTAGAGTGGAATCCAGAAACGGAAGTTTGGATACCGTTTGGTGAAAGCAGCACCGCCATGATGGGAAGGCACATCAACCTTGAAACCGACCAAAACAGTGATCTTTGGATCGCGTTTGAGGATTACAATCACAGCAGAAAAACAACCGTGAAGAGATGGAACAGGGAGAATGAGGAATGGCAGATTGTGGGAAGCCCCGGTATTTCAGAGGCCCGGGCATGGTATCAGAAGATTCAGTTTCACCCAAACGGGACAATATGGATTTCGTACCTGGATGGCGGGGATTGGCCCGGCGCCGAGCAGTGGAAACCCACGGTGAAATTCTGGAATGGCCAGGAGTGGAGAATCGCCGGAGACCGGGGCATATCGCGCATGGGAGCGGATAATCCATCGTTTGTGATTGATTCAAACGGACGCCCATGGATTGCCTACACGGACGAATACAACTACAACAGAACCACTGTGCGGCGATGGCAGCTATATGACGCTAGCCAGCCCGATGAGGAGGATACGCGTGAAGTGCTCCCCGTTATTACGGCACTTTTCCAAAACTACCCGAATCCGTTTAATCCAACCACCAACATCGAGTTTAACCTTCCATCCCGATCGAATGTAACCCTTGATATTTATACCTACGATGGGCGCCATGTAGAGCGCTTGCTTCAAGACAGGCTTGATCGCGGAACCCATTCCGCCATTTTCAACGGAAGCGGGCTCGCATCAGGAACATACGTCTACCTCTTACGTGTAAACGGCATTGTTACCCGCAGCCGAACCATGCAGCTGATCAAATAGTATAGTTTGAAGCTTAATCCATATAGGGCTACATTGGAAGGTACTCTCCAACAAAGAAAAAAAGATGGCTGAAAAGGAACGACTTGGATTCGAAGAAGCTTTAAAGCAATTGGAATCCGTTGTCGAAAAGCTCAATGATCAGAACATTTCTCTCGAAGATTCCGTCAGGTTATACGAAGAAGGCATACGACTTTCAAAAATCTGTTCGGAAACTCTTGAAAATGCAGCTCTAAAGATTGAACAGATAGACAANGACAGCGGCAACGACACCAACCAAGACTGAATCAAACAGTATGGATATTTACAAACCGACTCCGGGATCACTTCTCAAAAATATTAATAGCCCGGCAGATCTCAAGAAGTTGTCGCCCGAGCAGTTACAGGATGTATGCGATGAACTCCGTGAATTTATTATTGATTTGGTTTCGGTGCACGGGGGGCATTTTGGAGCCAGCCTCGGGGTGATTGAACTTACCGTTGCCCTTCATTATGTATATAACACACCACACGACAAGCTGATCTGGGATGTAGGCCACCAGGCGTATGGTCACAAAATTTTAACAGGGCGGCGCGAGAATTTCCATACTAATCGCCGATATAAAGGCCTGTCCGGATTCCCTAAGCGAACCGAAAGCGAGTACGACACATTTGGCGTAGGCCATTCGAGCACCTCTATATCAGCAGGATTGGGGATGGCAATTGCCCGGGACCTTGATAAGTCGGACAAGAAAATAGTCTCCATTATCGGGGATGGCGCAATGACTGGCGGTATGGCCTTTGAAGCCCTGAATAATGGCGGTGCGCTGAAATCGGATATGCTTGTGATATTGAACGACAATAACATGTCGATTGATCCAAACGTAGGTGCGCTGAAAGAATATCTGGCCGAGATTACTACCAGTAAGACATTTAACAAGGTACGCGACGAAATTTATGACCTGTTGGGTCACATGAAAGGCGCAGGCGAGAAGATGCGGAAAGTTGCATCGAAGCTGGAGCGGGCAGCAACGGCCGCCATAACCCCCGGAGCGCTCTTCCAGGCGCTTGGTTTCAAATACTACGGCCCGGTAGACGGCCACAACGTGGATACACTGCGCCGGCATCTCGAAGATTTGAGGACGGTTTCGGGGCCCAAGCTATTGCATATTGTAACCGTGAAAGGAAAAGGTTTTGCACCGGCCGAGCGGGAGCAGACCAAATGGCACGCACAGAGCAGCCCATTTGATAAAATTACCGGGAAGTCATTAGCGAAACCATCGAACGGCAATAAACCGGCGCCCAAGTATCAGGATGTATTCGGCGAAGCACTGGTAGAACTGGCGGCGAAGAACCATGATATTGTATCAATGACACCAGCCATGCCAAGTGGCTCGAGCCTATGGCCGATGATGAACACCTTCCCCGACCGGGCATTTGATGTGGGCATTGCCGAGCAGCACGCCGTTACCTTTGCCGCGGGGCTTGCCGCTGAAGGCAAAAAAGCTTTTGCAGCACTCTACTCCACATTTTTGCAACGCGCCTACGATCAGGTGATTCACGATGTGGCCATTCAAAAACTGCCAGTGGTGTTCTGCATTGACCGTGCAGGGCTGGTTGGCGCCGACGGGCCGACGCACCACGGCCTCTACGATGTAGCCTACCTGCGCGCCGTGCCCAATATGATTGTCTCCTCCCCGATGGATGAGCAAGAGCTGCGCGACATGATGTACACCGCGTCGGAATATAACGAGGCCGCCTGGGCAATCCGTTACCCAAGGGGTCGCTCAACCGGAATGAAGCTTCGCGATGGTTTTGAACTGACAGAAATCGGGAAAGGCCGAATCATCAAGGAGGGAGAAAAAGTGGCGGTGCTGAGCTTTGGCCCCATCGGCAACTACGTGACTGAAGCAGTCAATAAATTAACCGAAGAGGACATCGACATAGGCCATTTCGACATGCGTTACGCCAAACCGCTGGACAGGGAAATGATCGACTATGTGATGACAAAATATGATCACATCATCACCCTCGAAGACGGAACGAAGCTGGGCGGGTTCGGCTCGGCCGTGGCCGAATACGTGGCAGGGAAAGGCCTCGGGATTCCGGTTACTATCATGGGCGTGCCCGATGAAATCATTGAGCACGGCACCCAGAGAGAGCTTCACGACGAAGTGGGCATCGGCCCCGATGGAATTGTGGCGCAGGTGAAGCG
>SL_3KL_010_SEDDRAFT_10005698_pt1 | contig 11161 bp, 8 predicted proteins | sample SodLakKL_010_SED_2_FD_10381 | JGI IMG/M metagenome (IMG submission 10381)
CTGGAGGCGGACTCGCGCCTGCTCGCGGATGCCGGGGTGGATGCCTTGTTCTGCCCCAGCGAACAGGACATGTACCCGCAGGACGGCCGCCCGCCGGTGCGGGTGGTGGTGCCCGAACTCTCGGAGATTCTCGAGGGTGCCTTCCGGCCCGGGCATTTCGACGGCGTGGCCACGGTGGTGGCCAAGCTGTTCAACCTGGTGCGCCCGGACCTGGCCCTGTTCGGCGAGAAGGATTACCAGCAGTTCAAGCTGATCGAGCGCATGGTGCAGGGGCTGGACATCCCCACCCGGGTGGAGGCCCTGCCCACCGTGCGCGAGTCCGACGGGCTGGCGTTCAGCTCGCGCAACCGCCAGCTGGGACCGGAGGCGCGCGCGCTCGCCCCGCAGCTCAAGCAGGTGCTGGACGAGGTTGCCGGCCAGTGCCGCGCGACCACGGTTCCGGCCAGCGCGGAGGCCGTTCTCGAGATCGAGGGCGCGGCCTGTGACCGCCTGCGCGAGGCCGGATTCGACCCCGAATACCTGTCCATCCGCCAGGCCGATGACCTGAGCGAGCCGGTCGCGGAGCGCCCGCTGGCCGAGCAGGATCTGGTGGTGCTGGCCGCCGCCTGGCTGGACGAGGTGCGCCTGATCGACAACCTCCGCGTGCAGCCCGTCTGACGCCCATGGCGTCGCATTGCCGGGCAGGCGGTCGGCCCCGGCCGGCGGGAATTTCCGGTGTCGCGGCCGCACTGAGGGTGCCCGCGGGGCGCGGGTGACGGACCGCGATCGGGGTTTTTTGCCGTCGGCGCCGGAATCGCGGATAATCCTGCGCCCTTCGCAGGTTATTCCCCGGGATTGCGTCGTATGCTGGTTACCATGCTCAAGGGCAAGCTCCACAAGGCCCAGGTCACTCATTGCGAGCTGGAGTACGAAGGCTCCTGCGCCATCGATACCCAACTGCTGGAAGCGGCCGGAATCCTGCCGTTCGAGCAGATCCAGATCTACAACATCGACAACGGCGAGCGCTTCACCACCTACGCCATCGAGGCCGAAGCCGGCTCCGGGGTGATCTCGGTCAACGGCGCCGCCGCGCACAAGGCCGAGGTCGGCCACCGGGTGATCATCTGTGCCTACGGCCAGATGGAGGCCGAGGCCGCGCGCGAGTTCAGCCCGGATCTTGTCTACATGGGTCCGGACAACCGCATCGTGCGTACCGGCGACGGCATTCCGGTGCAGGTCGCCTGACACTCCCCGCGCCGGCCGCCCCGCCGCCGAGGTTCCCGGTCGCCGTGCCGGCAACCGCAGTTGTCGGCACGGGCAGGCGCCGCTATCCTCGACTGCCATGAATCTCCACGAATTTCAGGCCAAGGCGCGCTTTCGCGACGCCGGCATCCCCGTTCCCGACGGACGGCTGATCACCGCCCCCGACCAGATCCCCGAGGCCTGGCGGGCGCTGGCGGCCGACCGGGTGCTGCTCAAGGCACAGGTGCACTCCGGCGGCCGCGGCAAGGCCGGTGGCGTGGTGCTGGCGGACTCGCCGGAGGCCGCGCAGGAGGCGGCCGGGCGTCTGCTCGGCTCGCGTCTGGTCACGGCCCAGAGCGGTCCGGAAGGCCTGCCGGTGGACCAGCTGCTGCTGGAGCCGGCGGCGGACATCGCCCGCGAGTTCTACTTCGCCCTGCTGGTGGACCGTGCCCGCGAGCGTCTGGCGCTGGTGGTCTCGGCCGAGGGCGGCATGGACATCGAGACCCTGGCGGTCGAACGCCCGGAGGCGGTGGTGACCCTGCCGATCCATCCCGCCACCGGGGTGATGCCCTTTCACGGCCGCCGGGTGGCGGCCGCGCTGGGGCTGTCCGGTGACGCGGCCAGGGCCGTGGGGCGCCTGGTCGGCAATGCGCATGCGCTGTTCCAGCAGGTCGACGCGCAGCTGCTGGAGATCAACCCGTTGGTGCTGACCGGCGCGGGCGAGCTGCTGGCGATCGACGCCAAGCTGACCCTCGACGACTCCGCCGCCTGGCGGCAGAAGGCCCTGTTCGACGAGCGCGACGCGCGCCAGTCGGACCCGGCCGAGGAAGAAGCCCTCGCCCATGACCTCAACTACATCCGCCTTGACGGCTCCATCGGCTGCATGGTGAACGGTGCCGGTCTGGCGATGGCCACCATGGACCTGATCCAGCACCACGGCGGCGAGCCGGCCAACTTCCTCGACGTGGGCGGCGGTACCACGGTGGAGCGCGTGGCCGCGGCCTTCAAGCTGATCCTGTCCGACAGCTCGGTGAAGGCCGTGCTGGTGAACATCTTCGGCGGCATCGTGCGCTGCGACCTGATCGCCGAGGGCATCATCGCCGCGATCCGCGAGGTGCAGGTCGAGGTCCCGGTGGTGGTGCGCCTGGAGGGCACCAATGCCGAACAGGGCCGCGAGGCGCTGGCGAACTCCGGCCTGGACGTGATCCCGGCCGCCGATCTGGACCGCGCCGCGCGCGCCGTGGTGGAGGCCGTGGCATGAGTATCCTGGTCGACCGTGACACCCGGGTGATCTGCCAGGGCTTCACCGGCAAGCAGGGCAGCTTCCATTCCGAGCAGGCCATCGCCTACGGCACCCGCCTGGTCGGCGGCGTGACCCCGGGCAAGGGCGGGCAGACCCACCTCGAGCGCCCGGTGTTCGACACCGTGGCCGGCGCGGTGGCCGAGACCGGCGCGACGGTCAGCATGATCTACGTGCCGGCGCCGTTTGCCGCCGACGCCATCTGCGAGGCGGCCGATGCCGGCATCGAGCTGGCGGTGTGCATCACCGAGGGCATCCCGGTGCAGGACATGATCCGGGTAAAGCAGATGCTCGCCGGCAGCGGCACCCGCCTGATCGGTCCGAACTGCCCCGGCATCATCACCCCGGAGGCCTGCAAGGTCGGCATCATGCCCGGCTACATCCACCGCCGCGGGCGCATCGGCATCATCTCGCGTTCCGGCACGCTGACCTACGAGGCGGTCAAGCAGACCTCGGATCTCGGGCTCGGCCAGAGCACCTGTGTCGGGATCGGCGGCGANCCGATCCAGGGGCTGGACTTCGTCGACTGCCTGCGCCTGTTCCGCGACGANCCGGAGACCGACGGCGTGCTGCTGGTCGGCGAGATCGGCGGCGATGCCGAGGAGCGCGCGGCGCGNTTTATCGCCGAGGAATTCGACAAGCCGGTGGCGGCCTACATCGCCGGCGCCACCGCGCCGCCGGGGCGGCGCATGGGCCATGCCGGCGCGATCATCGCCGGCGGCCAGGGCACGGCGGAGCAGAAGATGGCCGCGCTGCGCGAGGCGGGAGCGACCGTGGCGGACAGCCCGGCCGAACTGGGGCAGGCGATGCAGTCCGCCCTTGCCGCGACCGCCTCCTGATCCCGGCATGGCGGAGCGGGAGCCCCTGCGCCTGGCCCTGGCCCAGATCAACCCGGTGGTTGGCGGGCTGGACCGCAACCGCCAGCTGATCCTCGATGCCGTGGACCAGGCGCGCGCCGCCGGTGCCCGCGCCGTGGTGTTTCCCGAACTCAGCGTGACCGGCTACCCGCCGGAGGACCTGCTGCTGCGCCCGGCGTTCCTCGCCGCGGTCACCCGCAGCGTGTCCGTGATCGCCGAATCCTGCCGCGACATCGACGTGATCCTGGGCGCCCCGGTCGCCACCGACGCCGGCCTGCTCAACGCCGCGCTGTGGCTGCGCGAGGGCCGGGTGCAGGCGCAGTACGCCAAGCAGGTCCTGCCCAACTACTCGGTATTCGACGAGCAGCGCTATTTCGTGGCCGGCGACGAGCCCTGCGTGGTGGAGCTCGCTGGCTGGCGCGTCGGACTGACCGTCTGCGAGGACATCTGGCAGCCGCAGCCGGCGGGGGCCGCGCGCGCGGCCGGGGCCGAGCTGCTGCTGAACCTCAATGCCTCCCCGTACCACCGCGGCAAGGCGGATGAACGCCTGCGGACGGTGGGCGACCGGGTGGGGGAGACCGGCTGCGCGGTGGTCTACGTCAACCAGGTCGGCGGCCAGGACGAGCTGGTGTTCGATGGCCGCTCCTTCGTGCACGACCCGGTGCAGGGTGCGCAGGCGGTGCTGCCGGCCTGGTCCACCGGGCAGGCGCTGGTGGAGGCACGGGCGACGCAGGATGGCGGCACGGAACTGGTGCCGCGCCCGGAGACCATGCACCTGTCCGGCAGCGCACTGCTCCCGACGCTGGCGGATCCGGGCCCGGAGCCGGACGAATCGCCGGAGCGCGACCTGTACCAGGCGCTGATGATCGGCATCCGCGACTATGTCGCCAAGAACGGCTTCCCCGGCGTGCTGCTGGGGCTGTCCGGCGGTATCGACTCCGCCCTGACCGCCGCGCTGGCGGTGGATGCCCTCGGCCCCGCGGCGGTGACCGCGGTGATGATGCCGTACCGCTACACCGCCTCCATGAGCATCGAGGATGCCGAGGCACAGGCACGCCTGCTGGGCATCGAGTACCACGAGATCGCCATCGAACCGATGGTGAAGAGTTTTCTCGCCGGGCTGGAGGATGCCTTCAGCGCCACCCCGGCGGTGGCCGGCGATGTTACCGAGGAGAACCTGCAGTCGCGGGCGCGCGGCACGCTGCTGATGGCGCTGTCCAACCGCAGCGGCCGCCTGCTGCTGGCCACCGGCAACAAGAGCGAGATGGCGGTGGGCTATTCCACCCTGTACGGCGACATGGCCGGCGGCTTCGCACCGCTCAGGGATGTCTCCAAGCTGTGGGTATACCGGCTGGCACGCTGGCGCAACACCCGCGGCGCGGCGATCCCCGAGCGGGTGATCGAGCGCCCGCCCAGCGCCGAGCTGGCGCCGGGGCAGGAGGATGCCGACTCGCTGCCGCCCTACGAGGTGCTGGACCCGGTACTCGAGGCATTCGTCGAGGAAGAGGCCTCGGTGGCGGAGATTGTGGCCCGCGGCTTCGACCGGGCCACGGTGGAACGCATCGCGCGCATGGTGTTCATCGCCGAGTACAAGCGCCGCCAGGCGGCGCCCGGGGTGCGCGTCAGCCGGCGCGCGTTCGGCCGCGACCGCCGCTACCCGATCACCTCCGGCTATCGCGCCGACTGAACGAGGCTGCGCGTCCGCGATGACGGTGTCTCGCGGTCCCGTCATGACGGTGCCCCGCAGGGGCCGTGGCACAGGAGCGCCAGGCGCGTGGAACCGCCGCCGGCCGGTCCGAAGGGCGAGCGCCGCGAGTAACCGCCCAAGCCGTCGCAGCGCCGGCATGGTGGGTGCCACGCATATCCGGTGGTGGCGGACGGAGGCTACCGCGTCGGCTGCGCCTCCTCGCAACGACGCGGAGTGGGTGATGGCGCCTCGTCCGCCCGGGGCTGGCCTGCGCCAGTGACCTGCCGGTGGTTTGATACACTTCCAGACGTGAGACGACCGCCCGCGCGGCGGCACAAACCAAGGGATTCGCATGAAGAAGATCGAGGCGATCATCAAGCCGTTCAAGCTGGAGGATGTCCGCGAGGCCCTGACCGAGATGGGCATCGCCGGAATGACCGCGACCGAGGTCCAGGGTTTCGGCCGCCAGAAGGGCCATACCGAGCTCTATCGCGGCGCCGAGTACGTGGTGGACTTCCTGCCCAAGGTGAAGCTGGAACTGGTGGTCGACGACGAGCGGGTGGACGCCTGCATCGACGCCATCGTCAAGGCCTCGCGCACCGGCAAGATCGGCGACGGCAAGATTTTCGTGTCCGACATGGACCGGGTGGTGCGCATCCGCACCGGCGAGGAAGGCAGCGACGCGCTATAGGGAAACGCCGAGTATTCGGCGTTTCCCCGCGGCACAGGGAGGTGCCGCCAGGATCGGCCACCGCCGGTGGCTGATCCTGAAGCAAGCTGCAAACCGCGTTTGCAGCGCCGCGTGCGCCGAGAAAGCCGGGAAGGCTTTATTTGGCGCTTGTACAGCGAAACGCCGAGTATTCGGCGTTTCCCCGCGGCACAGGGAGGTGCCGCCAGGATCGGCCACCGTAGGTGGCTGATCCTGAAGCAAGCTGCAGACCCCTTTGCCAGTGCAAAGTCATAAAGGACGTTGCAGCGCCGCGTGCGCCGAGAAAGCCGGGAAGGCTTTATTCGGCGCTTGTACAGCGAAACGCCGAGTATTCGGCGTTTCCCCGCGGCACAGGGAGGTGCCGCCAGGATCGGCCACCGCCGGTGGCTGATCCTGCAGCAAGCTGCAGACCCCTTTGCCAGTGCAAAGTCATAAAGGACGTTGCAGCGCCGCGTGCGCCGAGAAAGCCGGGAAGGCTTTATTCGGCGCTTCCCCGCGGCACAGGGAGGTGCCGCCAGGATCGGCCAGCGCCGGTGGTCGATTCGTGATGCGAGCTACAAACCGCGGTGGTGCCGCCGGCAGGCCCCCCGCAAGGGCAGGAAACCTGTCTGCGGGCGAAGGGGCCCGGTGCCATCGGCAACCCCCTGCGCCAGTCTCCGGGGGCGGCCGGGCCGCGTTGCCCCCGCCATCACAGGGGCGGGCCGGAGACGCCCTGTCAGCGGCTCAGTTGGTGAAGAAGGGCAGGCGGTCGAACACGCGCCACAGGCCGCCGCGCGAGGGGCGTTCCATTGCCGGCTGGCCGGCGCGTACCGCCACCGCGGCATCCGGGTAGTTCAGCTCCAGCACCGTCATGGTGTTCTCGGCGTGGTCCTCCAGCCCCAGTTCGCTGTAGGACTGGTAGAGCACCGCCAGGGCCTGCGGGGTGATCTCCGCCCCCGGGTAGGTGGCGAGCACCTGGCGGGCGCGTTCGGCGGCCGCGACCCAGGCGGTGCGTTCGAGGTAGAACTCGGCCACGCGCACCTCGTGGGCGGCCAGGGTGTCGCGGATGAAGACCATGCGCCCGCGCGCATCGGCGGCATAGACGCTGTCGGGGAATTCGCGGATCAGGCGTTCGAAGTCCTGGAAGGCCTGCTCGAAGGGCCTCGGGTCCATGTCCGCCGGATCGCGCGGGAAGGCGCGCGCCAGACCGCCCTGGTGGCGGTTGAAGTTGATCAGGCCGCGCAGGTAGTAGGCATAGTCGAGGGACGGGTGGCGCGGGTTGAGCTGTACGAAGCGGTCCACGGCCGCCAGCGCCGGCTCCGGTTCGCGCGCCTTGTAGTAGGCATACGGGATCTCGATCTGCGCCTGCTGGGCATAGCGCCCGAACGGGTAGCGCGCCTCCAGCAGTTCGTAGTATTCGACCGCCTGCTCGTAGTTGCCGGCGTCGAGGGCGGAGCGGGCCTCGCTGTAGAAGCGGCTGGCCTCCCAGTCCCGGGTCGGATCCTCGCGCCAGGTGGCGCAGCCGGCCAGGGCCAGCGCCACGATCAGGACAACGAGCAGACGCAGCAGGTTCGGAACAGAATTCACAGTGAGGCCTCGAAGATGAACCGGTGTTCGCGGATTCTACATCATCACCTGCCGGCGACGCCGATTCGCCGGCGGCAATTGCGGGGTCGGCAGCATGCCGGCGGCGGAGGTGCCCATGGCCGAACGGCGTGAAGCGGTGCTGCCGGAGGAGGCCGCCGGCCAGCGCCTGGATGCGGCGCTGGCGCGGCTGTTCCCGGAATACTCGCGCAGCCAGCTGACCCAGTGGCTGAAGGAGGGCGCGTTGATGGTGGACGGCGGGCAGCCGCGCCCGCGCACACCGGTGCGCGGCGGCGAGCAGGTGGAGCTGGTGCCGCCGGAGCAGGCGGTGCTGGAGGCTCAGCCCGAGGACATCGCGCTGGACATCGTGTACGAGGATGCCGCGGTGCTGGTGATCAACAAGCCGGCCGGGCTGGTGGTGCATCCGGCCGCCGGGCACCGCGCCGGCACGCTGCTGAATGCCCTGCTGCACCATGCCCCGGAGCTGGCCAATCTGCCACGCGCCGGGGTGGTGCACCGGCTGGACAAGGACACCACCGGGCTGATGGTGGTGGCGCGCACCCCCGAGGCCCAGACCGCCCTGGTGCGTCAGTTGCAGGCGCGCAGCATGCACCGCGAGTACCGGGCGCTGGTGCAGGGCCGCATCATCAGCGGCGCCACCATCGACGAGCCGATCGGCCGCCACCCGGTGGACCGCAAGCGCATGGCCGTGACCGGTGGCGGCAAGCCGGCGGTCACCCATTACCGCGTGGCCGAGCGCTTCCCGGCGCACACCCTGCTCAATGTGCGGCTGGAGACCGGGCGCACCCACCAGATCCGCGTGCACATGGCGCACATCCGTCACCCGATCGTCGGCGACAGCACCTATGGCGGCCGCCCACGCCCGGTGCGCGGCATGGGCGAGGCCGCCGCCACGGCGCTGGCGGCCTTCCGCCGCCAGGCGCTGCATGCCGGCCGTCTCGAATTCGACCATCCGGCCAGCGGCGAACCCTGCGCCTTCGAGGCGCCGCTGCCGGAGGACTTCTCCGCCCTGCTGGAGGCGCTGCGGGCCGACGCACGGGAGCGTGGCGATGAGCAGTGATTCCATCCCGATGCTGTCTCCGGAGGGACTGGCGCTGCCGCCCGGGGTGCATGCCGTGCAGACCACCCGCGCCGGCGGGGTCAGCGAGGGGCCGTGGGCCAGCCTGAACCTCGCCACCCATACCGGCGACGCGCCGGAGCGGGTGGCGGAGAACCGTCGCCGCCTGCAGCAGGCGCTGGGGCTGGCGCGGCCGGTGGCCTGGCCGCGCCAGGTGCATGGCGGCCAGGTCGTCAGTGCCGAAGCGCTGGCGGCGCAGCCGGCGGACAGCGTGGAGGCCGATGCGGTGATGGCCACCGCGCCCGGCGAGGTCTGCGCGGTGCAGACCGCCGACTGCCTGCCGGTGGTGCTGGTGGCGGACAGCGGTGATGCGGTGGCGGCGGTGCACGCCGGCTGGCGCGGGCTGGCCGGCGGCATCCTCGAGGCCACCGTGGCCTCGCTGCAGGCGGCACGCCCGGCCGCCGGTCTCATGGCATGGATGGGGGCGGCCATCGGCCCGGAGGCGTTCGAGGTCGGGCCGGAGGTGCGCGCGGCCTTTCTGGACGGCGATGCCGGGGCTGCGTCGGCCTTTCGCCCCGGGCGTGACGGGCGCTACCTGGCCGACATCTACGCGCTGGCGCGGCGCCGTCTGGAGCGGGCCGGGGTCGCGCAGGTGGCCGGCGGCGGACGCTGCACGCTTGCCGAGGAGGAGGTGTTCTATTCCTACCGCCGCGACGGCACCACCGGGCGCATGGCCACCCTCGTGTGGATCGGTGGCGACGCCGGCTGAACGGGGTTCCCGCCGGCACCCGCCATTCACCGCGCAGCCGGCCGCACCCAACCCGCCCGGCCGCGTCATCGCGGCTGGGGAGGGGCAGGGCGGCAGGCAATTTCTTCCGGTTGTCCTTGAAGCCGCGGGGCTTGCCCCCATGCTTGGTGTCAGTTAGCCAAGTCTTGACCGAGGGGAATACCCAATGCGAATGGATCGCCTGACCACCAAGTTCCAGGCCGCGATTGCCGACGCCCAGTCGCTCGCGGTCGGCCGCGACCACCAGTTCATCGAACCGGTGCACCTGCTGTACGCCCTGCTGGAGCAGGAGGGCGGTACCGTGCGCCATGTGCTGGATCGCGCCGGGGCCAATGTGCGCCAGCTGCGCTCCGCGCTGGGCGAGGCGCTGGACCGCATGCCGCGCGTCGAGGGCGCGGCCGGCGATGTGCACGTCTCCAGTGACCTTGGCCGCCTGCTGAATGTCTGCGACAAGCTCGCGCAGCAGAACAAGGACCAGTACATCGCCAGCGAGCTGTTCCTGCTCGCCGCCATCGACGAGAAGGGCGGCGTCGGCGAGATGCTGCGCAATGCCGGTGCCAACAAGGACAGCATCGACAAGGCGATCCACGAGATCCGTGGCGGCAACCACGTCGAGGACCCGGAGGCCGAGGAAAGCCGCCAGGCGCTGGAGAAGTACACCATCGACCTCACCGAGCGCGCCGAACAGGGCAAGCTAGACCCGGTGATCGGGCGCGACGAGGAGATCCGCCGCTCCATCCAGGTGCTGCAGCGGCGCACCAAGAACAACCCGGTACTGATCGGCGAGCCCGGGGTCGGCAAGACCGCGATCGTCGAGGGGCTGGCCCAGCGCATCGTCAACGGCGAGGTGCCGGACGGGCTCAAGGACAAGCGCGTGCTGGCGCTGGACCTGGGCGCGCTGCTGGCCGGGGCGAAGTATCGCGGCGACTTCGAGGAACGCCTGAAGTCGGTGCTCAAGGAGCTGTCGCAGGAAGAGGGCCGGGTGATCCTGTTCATCGACGAGATCCACACCCTGGTCGGCGCGGGCAAGGCCGAGGGCGCGATGGACGCCGGCAACATGCTCAAGCCGGCGCTGGCGCGCGGCGAGCTGCACTGCATCGGCGCCACCACGCTGGACGAATACCGCCAGAACATCGAGAAGGATGCCGCGCTGGAGCGCCGTTTCCAGAAGGTGCTGGTGGACGAGCCGACCCAGGAGGACACCATCGCCATCCTGCGCGGACTGAAGGAGCGCTACGAGGTGCACCACGGGATCGAGATCACCGACCCGGCGATCGTCGCCGCCGCGCAGCTGTCGCAGCGCTACATCACCGACCGCCAGCTGCCGGACAAGGCGATCGACCTGATCGACGAGGCGGCCAGCCGCATCAAGATGGAGATCGACTCCAAGCCGGAGGAGATGGACCGGCTGGAACGCCGCCTGATCCAGCTGAAGATCGAGCGCGAGGCGCTGAAGAAGGAAACCGACGACGCCTCGAAGAAGCGCCTGGGGACCCTGGAGGAGGAGATCGAGCGCCTGGAGCGCGAATACTCCGATCTCGAGGAGGTCTGGAAGGCCGAGAAGGCTTCGGTCTCCGGTGCCGCGCAGCTGAAGGAGGAACTGGAGCGTGCCCGCACCGAACTGGAGACCGCGCGTCGCGCCGGCGACCTGTCGCGCATGTCCGAGCTGCAGTACGGGCGCATCCCCGAACTGGAGCGCCAGCTCGCGCAGGCCAGCGAGGCCGAAGGCCGGGAGACCCGTCTGCTGCGCAACCGGGTCACCGACGAGGAGGTCGCCGAGGTCGTCTCGCGCTGGACCGGCATCCCGGTGGCCCGGATGCTCGAGGGCGAGAAGGACAAGCTGCTGCGCATGGAACAGGCGATCGGCGAGCGCGTGGTCGGCCAGAACGAGGCGGTCACCGCGGTGGCCAACGCCATCCGCCGTTCGCGCGCCGGGCTGGCGGACCCGAACCGCCCGAA
>SL_3KL_010_SEDDRAFT_10005699_pt1 | contig 11161 bp, 9 predicted proteins | sample SodLakKL_010_SED_2_FD_10381 | JGI IMG/M metagenome (IMG submission 10381)
CCCGCATCCGGCCGCTTCTTGAAACCGGAGCCATTGTGATCCTGGACCGGTTTTACGACTCGACTACGGCATATCAGGGATATGGCCGGCAGATCATTCCCGTTCCCGATATAGAACAGCTGAACAAGCTAGCTACGCAAAACCTGGAACCGGATATTACAATTTACCTGAAGTTGGACCCTGAAATCGCGTATGAGCGTCGCAAAAGCGTAAGGAAGGAAGACCGTATGGAACAAGCGGGTCCCGATTTCTTCAAACGTGTCAATGCTGGATTTGATGCTCTTGCTGCCCGCGAGGAACGGATTGTTGTATTTGATTCGTCACGCTCGGCCGCGGAGACGTTCGAGGCGATAAAAGCCCATCTTGAGAAGATACTTCCCCGATTGTGATTTTCGGGTTCATCCAGTAGATAAGCGCAGGCAGAAACAGAAGATCGGCAACCAGGGCGGTGAAAATCGTCAGGCAGGTCAGCAACCCCATCAGCATGTTGGACTCGAACGAGCTCGTGCCCAGTACACCGAAGCCAACCAGAAGAATCAGGCTGGTGAGCACGATGGCCCTGCCGGTGTGAATGGTCGTGTTTTTGACGGCGGTATGGAGGGGGGATCCGCGGAGCGTCTCCATACGGAAACGTGCCAGATAATGGATGCTGTCATCCACGGCAATACCGAAAGCTATTGTAAAGATAACGGCTGTGGAAGGTCGGATGTCAATACCGGCAAAGCCCATGAACCCGGCCGTGATGAGCAGCGGGATCAGGTTGGGAAGCAGCGAAATGAGCACAAGCTTGGCGTTCCGGAAGAGCAGCGCCATGATCACGGATATGAACAGGAATGCCAGTCCGATACTCCATGTCAGCGCCCTGACAATGTTGCCCGTGAGGTCTGCAGAGAGGATGGTGGACCCCGTAAGCATAACCGACTCACCCGGGAACAGTTCATCCAGATAGGACTCCAGGTCTTTCCGCATCAGGTTGATACGGTAGGAACCGGCATCGTAGGCCCGGGCAATGATGCGCGTCTGGCGGTTTTCAAAGTCATTCAAACCGGATACGGCCGTCCCACCGGTCATCTCCAAAAGCAGGTCATATTGCGCGATGAGCGGACGGGAATCGGGCAGGGTCCCATCCGGACTTCCGCGCATCACCCGGTCCACACGGGACAAGAGTGTTGCGAATGAGATGCTTTGCTCCACTTCGTCATATGTCACCAGATGGTCCTGGAGTTTCTGGATGCGTCTCAGCAGGTCAGGGTCGTAGACACCATCCTCCTGACCCGTATCCACAATGATTTCAAGCGGGAACTGTGGTGCAAGGTACTTGTCAAGAAAGCGGCTTTGACGGATCAGCTCCGAATTTTCTCCGATGTCATCGAATACCCGACTGTTGGTGCGCAGCTGCGTGATGCCGATGGAAAAAACCATCGTAACCAGCAATGTCGTGACCACCACCTTGCGGGGATGCCGGCGAGCCGTGCGATGCGTGGATGAGAGAACGGATCCTACTTTCCGGAAGAATATCCGGCTTTTGTCTTCCACCGGTGTTCTGTTGCGCAGGAGTTTGAGCACGGAAGGGAGGATGAAGACGGTAATCAGAAAGGCAATGAGCACGCCTGCGGCTGTGTAAATGCCAAAACGGCGCATGGGCATGACGTCGCTGGTCATCAGGGTGAGGAATCCGATGGCCGTAGTGACACTGGTCAGCAGCGTGGCCGTGCCAAGCACAAGAATCATCTGCTGAAGGGACTCATCGCGGCTTTTATTCTGTAGACGGAGATCCTGGTACTTCGAAAGCATATGCACCGAGTCCGCCACACCCACGCACAAGAGGATGGGAGCGATGGTGCTGCTCAGGATTTCAAAATATCCACCCGTCATTACAAGAATGGCGGTAACGAAAAGGATGGTGAGCCAGACGATGCTGATGGGAAGAATAACGCCCAGAATCGTCCGGAATAGCAGCCAGAGAATAATGATGATCATCAGGGAAGCAATGGAAACATAAAACAGGATCTCCCTGTTGAGTGTTTCGACGTAGCGGGTCCGGAAATAGGGGAGTCCCGATACGTTCAGCTCATATTGGGCGCGGTACGGCTCCAGCAACTCATCCATGCGGGAGAGCAACTCCCTGCGGTTGGTAAATGTGTTTTTCTCATCGTCAATGCGGAGAAAGAGCGCCGTTGCCGTTCCACCCGAACCCAGATAGGTCCCGTTGACGAACGGATCCTCCAGCATTCTGTCGCGGATATTTTCAAGCCGGGCTGTGTCTTTTGATAACTTGGCTTCCAAATTACGCGACTTTGCATAGCTTAACGCGCTATTGCTGTTATCATCGCTGGCCACGCTATTGCTATTATCATCGCTGGCCGGGCTTTTGCTGTTATCATCGCTGGCCGGGCTTTTGCTGTTATCATCGGTTGCCTGGCCTGGTTCATCAATTCCAAGTTTCGAAACAACGATTTCTTCATCAAGATAGGGGCGGGCGTTCAGTGACCCGTTATCGCTTGTAAATTCCTGGATGGTCCAGAGGCTGCGGACTTCCTCAATATAGGGGAGCGTACCCAGATCATCGGCCATGCGGCGGATCTGCAGCAGGTGCGCAGGCGTGAAGAGCGAGTCGTGGCGGAACGCGATGATCACCATGTTGTCGTCCCTGCCGAACTCCCTGGCGATTCGCTGGTATTCAACGATGGTTTCGGAGTCTTCCGGATAGAATCCTTCAAGGTCAAAGTCCGCCTCGATGTTCCATGCCGGTATCAGCGCAAAAATAACCAGTACGCCCGTGATGGCCAGCCAGGTGCGCGGACGCGACAGGATCAGGTCAATGACCGGGTTGATATATCGTTTTTCGAGGCGTTTCAAGAGAACTGAAATGGCAAATGTGAAAGTTTCCGTACATGGTCAACAGGAGGATGCGTCATCAGAAAAAAAACCGGATGCCGGCATAGATAAGGCTGTTGCTCCGATAGGAACCGAAACTTGGGTGTCCATAGTTCGCCTGCGGCAGTGGCCCGCCAAAAAAATGTGCGCCGACTGAGACGTTCACATTATCCATGAGATCGTAAGAATGCCCGGTACGTATCCAGAAGTCCTTGCCATTGGGTTGATAAACAATAGTCAGGTCACTGGACAGCCTCTGGCGAAACAGGTCCCGGCGAACGGTTGCCGCAAGTTGATGAAAAATGGAATCCTGGATTACATCCGGATGCGGATCCGGTATGATCTGTGCGCTCCACTGGGCACCCAGGGTGAGCAGGGAGCCGGAGTACCGCATTCCAATTACGGTTTCAACGGCGCTGTGGGCGGAAAGAAATCCATCGGCTTCCGTTGCGATAATTTCCGTGATTGACGGGATGAGGGTCAGGTCAGGTTCATTCCAGTCAAAGGAAAGAAGGGGTTTGGGGATGCGGTCGAATGCTCTTTCACGAAACCAGGCAGCTTCGGCAGTTGCGGTCAGGGCCGTTGAGAGTTGCAGGGAGAAAGCAGCGGTGGCTATCCAGCCCGGGGTGAACTGTTCGGTGAGGAGAATATCGGGGGATGGCAGAGGATTGCCCGGGCTGAAAATCCGGATTTTTTTCCGGTAGGCGGGGGTGGATGGGGTCCAGTAGAGCACACCGGCCTGCAGTTCCAGAGGACCGATGTTGCCGGATTCCCACAGAAGGGCGAATTGCGGATGACGGATACCCCGGCGGTTTTCAGCAGCATCAACGCGTACCGGGATTCCGGCCGGTACCGGAATATGAACAAACCAGCGGCTATCGGGGCGGGGAAGAAGTGACGGAGTAGGCGCAGGTGAGAGCAATAGACGAAAACGCGAGTCCCCAAGGTAGTAGGAATAGGCCAGGGCGACTGTGCCGCGACGAAGTTGGGGGTCGGGCTCAAGCAGGAAATTACGCAGGTCGACAGGCTGTATTCTGTCGACCGGCGCCTGAAAGGGCGAGTGGCCCGGCTGCAGGACCTGGCGTCCGATCCGCAGATCACTGTTGGTGAAGTAAAGTTCCAGCCACGCCTCGGGCAGCATCCACTCAAGGGAATCGGCCGACGCTTCAAACCGGTTCCGGATGTCGGTCCTGACGAAAAAACGTCCCCGTTCAAAACGTTGATCCAGGTGAATGCTGATCCTTTGCACCCCGGGCACCCATTCGTCGGGATTTGAAAAAGAAACCCCTGCAAGAAGGTGGTATTCGCCTCTCAGATCGGGTTGTGCCGGTGTCCGTGAAGGTATTAGAAGAACCGTGAAAACCGCAATCAAAAGGGATAAAAGGCGCGAAAAAATGGTAAGGTGCAAAGCCGGCAGAGTGACTGATTTATAATTTTTCAATTGCTGATTTTACAGAAAATGCTTATTTTTGGTTTATTGTGCGATAACGAGAAAGTCCTGCGTGCAATCTTGCGGTGATACCAGCCACAAATCACACGAACCAATCAACTTACCGAAGTATACAAGTACATTATGGCGCATCAAAGAATCGAAGTTGACCTGCCACTGGCAAAAGTTTATGAGTTGATGAGCTCTCCCACGGATTTCCCGAAGTTCCTGTCCTCGCTCAGGGAGGTCAATAAAGTAAACTCGCAAACTTTTGAATATGCAACTGAAATTGGTGGAGAAGAATTCCGGTGGACCACCAACATCATTGATGATCTTCGCAACACCCGTTTTGCATGGATCACCATAAATGGGAACCTGAATCAAACCGGAACCATTCGTTTTACTCCGTTGAACAACGGATCACGTACCAGGGTGGATTTCAGTCTTGATTACCGGACGTTCTTTGGTGAACCCTCCTCAGAAATGGCAAAATTCATTGAAGGTTTGCCGGATAAGCTTATGAACGACCTTGAGAAGTTCAAGAATCTGGCCGAGAGCGGCAGTTTCAAAGACGAAACCGAGAAAGAGGAAGTTACTTCCGACAATAAGGAAGAGGTAACAGCCTGATTTTCAGGCAGCGTTTAAAAGGGGGCTTATGCCCCTTTTTTTTTATCCGCAAGTGATCCAAGCCGGCCACTCCCAAATGCTCCTCTCCGCTTTCCTTGACAGTGAATTGGTCGCCAGGCCTTTCGTCTGCGTGCTGGGATATCCGGTTTCTCACAGCCGCTCACCAGCCATACACAATGCCGCGCTTGCCTATCACGGAATTCACGTGCAGTATTATGCCGTGGCCTGTCCGCCCGAGGAGTTTCATCTCGTGCCTGCCCTTTTCAAAATGCCGGAATTCAAAGGCGCCAATGTGACCATTCCGCTTAAAGAAAAAATCGTATCATTGCTGGATTCGCTGGAAACTGACGCAAAGCGGATCGGAGCCGTGAATACCGTCGTGCCGGACGGACGTGACAGACGCCTCAAGGGATACAATACCGATGTCTACGGTTTCATGAAGCCATTGGAGCCTTTTGGAGAGATTTCCGCTGCAACCATTTTGGGAACGGGGGGAGCCGCCAGGGCTGCCATTGCCGGGTTGGCCGAAAGCGGTTGCAAAAAAATCCATCTTGTAAGTCGCACATCCAAGAAGCATGAAATGGCCGGTATATATCCGGATATCGTGCGTGTCATCACATATGATGATCTGGAGCAGGTTTTACCCGGATCGCAACTTCTTGTGAACACCACGCCGGTGGGGATGCATCCCGGCCGTGACAGTTCGCCGGTAGGGGAAGAGCTGATCCCGTTGCTGAAGCGGAAAATTTGCTATGATATCATATACAATCCTCCCGAAACAAAATTGGTCAGGCAAGCGCGCCGTGAAGGGGCAAAAGTGATCGGGGGGCTTGACATGTTCCTGTATCAGGCGGCCCGGTCATTTGAACTGTGGTTCGGAAAAACCATGCCCATGGATCTGGTGCGGGATGTTGTGATCAAATCACTCGATGAAATGAACATGACAGCCTCCGGCTGACACACAGGAGGATGATTACATCCTGTCATGTGAATTCATTCTGACAATATGAATCTAAATTGTTCTAAACAGATGATAATGGAGCAACGGCCTGATGCCTGAAATCTGGACGGACAGAAAAGAGCTGCACGCCGCGTTCATCACACGCGAGATTGAGAGTGGTGACACACATTTTCAATCTGTTACGGCACCCGAAGATGAGGAAAGCGCGTTGAGGGCGCTGGAAAACAACCGTGGTGTGATCTCGGGGTACTTTGGCTTTCCGGACCTGAAGCTGTGCATGGCAAAACAGGTGCACGGCAGGCAGGTGGTCTACACGGATAAGCCGGGTCTTGCAGGAGAGGCGGACGGACTCGTTACCGACCGGCCGGGACTGGCTGTCGGGGTTCTCGTCGCTGATTGCGCAGCCTTGCTTCTTGCGGATCGTGTGAACAAGGTTGTAGCCGCGGTGCATGCCGGCTGGCGGGGCGCCATTGCAGGGATCATCCCCGAAGCGGTGCGTCAGATGGAAAAAATCGGCGCCGAACCCGATCTGATTCAAGCTTACATAAGTCCATGCATTTCGATGGAGGCCTTTGAAGTAGGCGAAGAAGTCGCATCCCAATTTCCGGATCGCTTTGTGGACCGGTCCGGACGCAAACCTCACGTTGATCTTCAGGGGTACATCTACGAAGAAATGCTGAAAAACGGTATTTCAGGTCCATCCGTTATTCGTGACACGGCCTGCACCTTCCACAATGAGAAGCTGTTGCATTCCCATCGCAGAGACGGGTTTCGCAGTGGCCGGATGCTGGGTGTCGTTTTTGTGTCGGAATAAGCCGTCTTGCCATGGTTTCTTTTTCTGCTTTTTTGAAAACACCTGCTGCATGAAAAAAATGACGCTCCGGGAACAATTTCAGCCAGTTTTTTTTTATGTATTTTATTATGCCGGATTGAGATGCATATCGCCAAAACCGCTTACGACACTTCCAGTATACTGACGTGAACAAACAAAGCCTGCTTATACTCGGGTCCACCGGATCCATCGGAACCCAGACTCTTGATATTGTGCGGGAACATCCGGACATCCTGGAGGTATTTGCCATCACGGCGTACACCAACTGGGAAACACTGGCGAAACAGATCAACGAATTCCGTCCCGCTTATGCTTTGCTCGTGGATGAAACCCATTTCAGCCAACTCAGGGATGCCGTCACGCATACAGATACCGAGCTGCTCCGGGGCATGGGAAAGATGGACAGTCTGGCAACCGCAGAAGAAGTCGACACGGTCATCAACAGTCTGGTGGGTTTTTCGGGGTTCCGTCCGAGTATTGCAGCGCTCTCGGCCGGGAAAAAGGTGGCATTGGCCAACAAAGAGTCGCTGGTGGTTGGCGGTGCCTTGCTGGCACCGTATCTCAATGGCAATTATGACCGTCTGATACCGATTGATTCGGAGCACAGTGCCATTTTGCAATGCCTGGTCGGCGAGGAGTTGAGAAACATTGAGAAACTCATTATCACAGCAAGCGGCGGGCCTTTCCGCACCTGGAGCAAAAAACAGTTGCGACAGGTGACTGTCCGTGACGCCCTGAAGCATCCGAACTGGGATATGGGAGCAAAAATCACTATTGATTCCGCAACCATGATGAACAAGGGGCTCGAGGTCATTGAAGCACACTGGCTCTTCGGCTTGCCGCTTGACCGGATTGAGGCTGTTGTGCATCCGCAAAGCATTGTCCACTCCATGGTGCTTTTTCATGATGGATCCATCAAAGCGCAGATGGGCCTGCCGGACATGCGACTGCCGATACAGTACGCACTGAGTTTCCCTGACCGCTGGCCGCTGCCATCCCGGCAGATAGATTGGAGCCAGGCGCAGCAATTGACTTTTGAACCTGTGGACCTTGAGCGCTTTCCCTGTTTCGACCTGGCCTTGCAGTCCATTGATGCCGGAGGCTATGCGCCAGCCATTTTGAACGCATCAAACGAAGTGGCGGTTGAACGATTTCTGAAAGAAGAAATTTCGTATATTCAAATTTCCGAAATAGTAGAAAAAAGTTTGTCTCATATAAGAAACACAGATACGTTATCAGTAGAGTCGCTTGAAGCGGTTGACCGGGAGGCAAGGGCCTACGCCCGGAACATCTGATATAACCAGAAATTCTATAAGGAATTGATTTTTAGCATACTTCAAACCATCGTCATCTTTATTGCTGCCATCTTTGTTCTTGTCCTGGTGCACGAACTGGGCCATTTTCTGGCTGCAAAACTTTTTGGAATGCGCGTTGAGCGCTTCTCCATCGGTTTCCCGCCACGTCTTTTTGGTATTAAAAAAGGTGATACCGACTATTGCATCTCGGCACTGCCCCTGGGAGGGTACGTGAAAATTTCGGGTATGGTTGATGAGAGCATGGATGACAGCTTTACCAAATCCGAACCAAAGGATTATGAATACAGGAGCAAACCGGTATGGCAACGGATGATTGTGATAACGGCCGGGGTAATCTTCAACATGTTCCTGGCATACATCATCTTTGCGGTAATTACCTTTTCGCACGGTGTCAATCAGATACCTGCTGAAAATATAAAGGGAATGTACATCCCGGAAAGCTCCACGGCGGAGAAGGTGGGCTTTCAGACCGGAGACCGTATCGTGGCTGTCAATGACAAGGAGATCGACTACGTCCGCAGGGGACAGTTTTTCTCCATCTCCGAGATCACCAGTAAGTCGCTGAGTTTTACCGTGGAACGGAATGGCGAGATGGTCACGCTGCGTCCACCCGAAGATTTCCTGGATCATCTTGCGAGAAATCCGGAATTCATTGAGTTGCAGAATGCTTTGCCAAGTAAAGTAGGTGTCGTTTCTGATGGTTCCCCGGCAGACGAAGCCGGTCTCAAGCCCGGTGATGAGATTGTAGCCATTGATGGACAGGATGTGGGTTTCTGGATCCAGATGGTCAACAAAATACAGGAAGGCGGCGATGAAATGACCTTCTCTGTACGCCGTGACGGGGAGGTTATGGATGTGACCATAGCCCCTGACCCGGATCGCCGCATTATTGGTATTGCCATTGTCGATCCGCATGAATATTTCGGTTTCGAAACCATTAACTTCGGTTTTTTTGCATCGATACGGGAGGGCGTTTCCCAGGCTCACGATACGCTGCTCGGGATCATAAACGGCTTCCGTCAGCTTCTGACCGGATCCATATCCATCCGTGAAAATCTTGGCGGACCTGTAGCGATTGCCTCGGTGACCGCTGATGTTACGGAAAGGGGAGGGGCGCTCGGGTTCTGGAACTTCACGGCATTTCTCAGTATTACTCTTGCGCTTATGAATATCCTGCCTATTCCCATGCTGGATGGCGGGCATTTGATGTTCCTCATCTACGAAGCCATCACCCGCAGGGAACCATCAGTCAAAGTCAGGATGGCTCTCCAGCAAATAGGCTTCATTCTGCTGATCAGCCTTATGATTTTCGTCACATTCAACGATATACTCCGACACGTAGTCAACTGATGTATGCGATTTGCTAAAGATGGTGTCCCTGTTATTATTGCCGCACTTTTTTTTGCTTTGGTTCTGGTGGCCATCGGTTGGCTCCTGAATAGCAGCGCCTCGCTCCCGCTCTACATTGTAGCCATTTTCATTGCGGGGTTCACCCTCTTTTTTTTCAGGGATCCTGAGAGAAACGTACCGGACGGACCCTACATACTTGCCCCCGCCGATGGCAAAGTGATTTCGATCGATCCGGTCCGGCAGGATTCCTATCTGGGTGGATCTTGCAGGCAGATAAGCATTTTTCTGTCAGTTATGGATGTACATGTCAACCGCTACCCGGTGTCCGGCAAGGTGGAATATGTGTCCTACCACCCCGGTAAATATCTCGTTGCCTGGCATCCGAAAGCATCTGAATTGAACGAGCGTGCCGAATTCGGGGTGCTGCACCCATCCGGCATAAAGGTTTTTTTCCGGCAGATTACCGGACTTGTGGCGCGACGCATTGTTTTTCACACGGTGGAGGGGGATGAGGTGAATGCAGGAGACCGGTTCGGAATCATGAAATTCGGTTCGCGCATGGATATCCTTGTCCCGGAGGATCTGGATATTCTGGTCAATGTAGGTGACAAAACTGTGGGCGGGGAAACCATTCTTGCCAGGCTGGACTGACAGGACAGGAAACCATGATGAATCCAGAAAGAAGGCTAACGCGGCGGAAACTGCGGAACGATCACCTGAGACGGAAATTCAGAAAACCTATTCCAAGGACGGTGGTTCCCAGCTTTTTCACACTCATGAACCTGTTCTGCGGATTCGCTGCGCTTATTCAGATATACGAGGGCAAGCTCGAGTTTGGAGCCTGGCTTATTGTCATCGCCGCTGTTTTTGACTTGATGGACGGATTTATGGCCCGGTTGGCCAATGCCAATACCGAGTTCGGGATCGAACTGGATTCCCTGAGTGATATTGTATCGTTTGGAGTTGCCCCTGCCTTTCTTTTCTACAGCTATTCCCTCAATGAAATGATGATTATTGGAATCATCATTTCCGCTTTTCCTGCCTTATGCGGCGCTGTACGCCTCGCGCGCTTTAACGTGGATGCGCGTATAGAGGATCCTGATTACTTCAAGGGTCTTCCGATCCCTGCTGTGGCCATGATGCTGGTGGCACTGTTCCTTATATTCCATCCCAGCCCGGAGCTTTTTGAGGGTTTCAAATACGGGATCAACAGCATGATTGTGCCCGTAATATTGCTGCTGTCGCTTCTGATGGTGAGCACGGTGCCCTTCGACAAGATCCCCAGATTCAAGATGCATTATCTGCAGCAAAACCGCGGTAAAGTATATCTGTTTGTCTTCTATTTTGTCGCAGTGGTTACACTTCAGGAGTATGGACTGATCCTGGTATTCAGCATCTTCATTGCCAAGGGGGTCATCGTTTCGATGAGGCGGTTCTGGAAAGAAATCCACGAGGAGCCGGTGTGAGGAGAGAGCCCGGATATGCGCCGCAGCCGCAGTGTTTCCCTGAAATCATTACAGGATGATTCCGTGTTTACGCATGGATGACTCCTCCACTAAGCCACTCATTGCAGACATTCAAAAAGAGTGCTTAGAAGAAGTATTGCAGGCTTACAGAATGGGCAACTCCAAAACCGTCCTGAAACGGAAGGAAGGCGTAATTGAAGTAGAAGTCGCTGACAAACAATCCGGCGCCGAAGTTCAGGCGACGTTCCGTGGCGCCCGTGCGTAAACCCGCACGCACATCGATGATTTCGCCGACGTTAACCT
>SL_3KL_010_SEDDRAFT_10005700_pt1 | contig 11161 bp, 7 predicted proteins | sample SodLakKL_010_SED_2_FD_10381 | JGI IMG/M metagenome (IMG submission 10381)
CATAGAAAATTTCAAAAGAAGTTCTGAAGGTTTAGATGAAACCATTGAAGTCACCAAACAAAATGTATTTGAATTTATGGAAAATTTGCAGCTAACGGCAGCGAAAACTGAGATCGCTTCGCAGGAGCTCGGGGAAATAATGACAAAAATAAACAGTGGAGAGGGTACTCTTGGTGCATTAATCAACGATACAACACTTTCCGCCAATCTGAATCAAACGATTATCAACCTCATGCAGGGAACCCACGGGCTGGATGAAAATATGCAAGCCCTTAAACAAAACTTCTTTTTTAGAAGATATTACAGGCGCATAGAACGAGAAGAATTAAGGAGAATTGAAGCAGAAATACGGCTGGAAGAACAGATAGAAGAGGATCGCCAAAGAGAAGAAGAATTATGAGGGTGTAAAAAATAAACCTGAACAAGCTGGCAGAACACGAAGTGGAGCAGAGTTCTTAGATATTCGGTAGACGCTGTGGCGCCAATACCATAAAATTTTCCACCAATTAATCGTCAAAATGTTCTGCCCAATGGTAAACCGTATGATATCTGCTGTACCGGTTTAATACCTCATTCACATAGTTCACAGTTTCGGTGCCTCGCTTGAATCCGTATCGGGCATCTTCATAATATTCCGGATTCATCAATTTTAGCAAAGCCTCAGCGACATGATTCCATTCATCAGGATTATTGCCCAGCTGAACCGCGAGTCGTTTTGCATCGGCTATGTTTCCACTACCAACATTGTAAGTAGCTAAAGCCATCGAATATCTGTTAAGGGAATCGAGATGAGCATTACTGGTTAAATGCTTTTTAAGATATCGCACACCTTCACGAATATTTGTTTCAGGATCATAAAGCAGTTCTTCATTCTCAATCATTGAAAAACGGGGAATGATTTGCATAAGTCCCAAAGCGCCGGCATCACTCTCTGCATCCGGATTAAATGCTGATTCCTGTGCCATCACGGCTACCACCAATTTCCAATCTAGCCCAGACTCTTCGGATATATGTTTTATCATTTCATCATATGGAGATAAATATCCAGCATGAATTATATCATAATTTGGACTTTGGAATCTTTCTATCCAGTTATCATCTTCGAAATATTGGCGGCGAAGCTGATTTAGATAAGCTGATCTTAGAATCTGGCCATCAGTTTCCCGAATGCGAAAGTGTTTTTGCATAAATTCATCTGCTTTTTGCTTCAGTACCGGGGCATTTTCACGCATAGCCCAGGCAAAAATATCTTGATCTACAAAAACGATTTCTGATACGTTGGAAACATAACCTGCCACAGCATATTGATCGTATACACGCGGATCTCCTGATTGTGTAATTACCATATCATAAGGCTGAGATAAGGCCACATGTTGAGCTCTGTCTAAACTAACGGCTGTGTTTATTGCGATCAAATCTCCCTCTCCACGATTTAACATTTCAATGACATCATCATCAGAGTTAGTAAGTACCACTTCTACTTTTAAACCATGCTCTCTCGTAAAACGGGAAACAAGTTCATACTCAAAACCACGGTCTATTCCCTCATACAAGAAATATGAACCATAGGTGTATTGAGTGATCATTCGAATTGTGCCTCTTTTTACAATCTCTTCGAAATCAAAGTAGTGAGACTCAGAAATATCAACTTCCACAATTTCATGAAGTCTAACATCTACATGGGTAAGATGTTTAGTACTGATAAATGAGGAAGACCCTATTGAGAATAGAAGAATTAATAATATGCCCGCAGCCTTTTCGTAGAATGGCCTGTGGTTAGGTAGTTTTAACATGGTTGTTCTCTCTTTTTTTAGCCCACCCCCGGTTGTCAGTTCTCCACCTTTTGAACAAAACCAAAATTGAAAATTTAGTTTATATATGTTTGATGATTTTTCTCTTTAAGAGAATAATGGCAGTTACTAGAACTTTGGAATCGATACTTATTTCAAATAGTTATTTTAACCTGAATTCGATTTAAAAAAAGGGTTATAAAAGATGATTAAAGGCTGTTTTTGCAAACTTTCAAGCGTTCCCGACAGCTGTCAGGATCCTTGAAGCGTTTATCCGAAACGCCTGGAGATCCTGCGGACTCTGCAGGGTTACTCCATCATGCTTTTAATCCATAGCTTATTTATCAATCGATCTCAGGTTTTTACGTAATAACTACATCCAAATAAGCCGTCTTCCATTCCTGTACAAGATGTTTAACCTTATGATTACACTTATTATATCTTTCAGAATAAATGTTACATGATTTACAGGTTAACATCAGTTGCAAATTGCGTTCTTTTAATAACTACGAGTGGTTCTTCTGTTTTTTAGTATTACACTCGTTTCATTCTGGCAAGCAAATCACTCACATCAATAGTAGCAATTCTTGATGTTATATCAGACATAGCGTAAGGCACAATCAATTTGTTATTATGTATCAAAGACCCGCAGGAATACACTACATTGGGCACATAACCTTCGCGCTCTTCCTCGTTGGGTGTAAGAAACGGTTCTTCGAGCCGTGCAATTACTTTGGACGGGTTTTCAAGATCGAGCAAAATGGCACTGATAACATACTGCCTCATTGGCCCAACGCCATGCGTTATCACAATCCATCCTTCGCTGGTTTCAAGCGGTGAGCCACAATTACCAATCTGAACAAATTCCCATGGCATCGTTGGTTCCTGAATAATTTCAGCCTTATCCCAAAAGTGCAGGTGATCAGAGTACATGATGTAATTATTTACCCCATCCATACGGGATAGCATTGCATATTTACCCTTTATTTTACGTGGGAAAAGGGCCATTCCCTTATTTTGAACCGCCTTTCCATTAAGGGTAACAATATCAAAAAAAACAAAATCTTTGGTTACAAGCAGTTGCGGAAGAATACAAACCCCATTGTATGCCGTGTAGGTTGCATAATAGACAATTTCGCCACTCTCATAGAAAAATTGAACAAACCGTGCATCCTCTATTCCCTTGCTTTCATTCTCAGAAACCGGAAATATCACACGTTCAGAAATATCATTTTTTGATTCAAATTTTATAAAGTAATTAGAATCGGCAAGCCACAGGATGTTATTTATCGCTTCTTTATCAACAGAGTTCAGAGTTTCGGTTTGGGCCGCTGTAATGCTCTTCTTTAATTGACTGAACGTGAAGGATTCCGGCAGATTCTCAAATACCCGTATACTTGTTTTATTCCACACTTTCATATGCTCCAACTTAAGCTGAAACAGATGCCGGACATATGATTGATCATGACGGATTTTTGGAGTTTCAACAAATTCACTGACCGGATTTAAAAGAATTGAGCCATCTTCTTTAATGATACCGCTTCGAAATACGATGGATGAGATATGGCCTTCTCCCGTAGCCCGGAGACTCATTATAAACCGTAAACTCCCGGGAGCAACACCTTCCTGGTTTGGGTGAGGAACAATTGATGGATTAAAAAGGGCCGCAGATTCTATAGAGTACTCCATCGAAAAGTATGCTCCTATCAGCTGTTTCTTCGTACTGCTAATTTTATGCTCATTAGGAACATATTGCGAAACCTTTTCAAAGTTTGCTTTAAACACATCCGCAATATCTTTATGCCTGTCGGAGAAATTGAAATTCACTGCTTTCAGCAAATCTGCAGCTCTTTCATCAGATAGATCTAGCACCCTGGAAATTATTCCGCGTATTCGTTTCTCGTTCTGTACGTGAGTACGGGTGATTACTCTTGATGCATTCCTGTTAATTTTAGTTCTGCTTCTTTTAACGAATTTCTTTTTCACTGTATCCCTGGTTAAGAAGGTTAATACTTCTTATATGCATAAGGTTTATGCCTGCTGCAATTTCAAAATTTGTTTATATGTTTGAAGATAATCTTCTGTCATTTTTTCTCTGCTGAATTTTGAAAGCGCCCACTCCCTGCAGCTGTTTCTGTCAATGGTTTTAATAATATTTACTGCTTCGGCTGCTTCTTCGATCGTTTGTACAAGAAAGCCGGTTTCCCCGTCTATGATCAGTTCGGGCATAGAACCTAAATTGAAAGCTATAACGGGTGTACCACACATCATCGATTCTGCTACACTTAAACCAAATGGTTCTTTAAAACTGATGGGGTGCAGAAGAGCATGCGCTTCACCCAACAGCTTATCCCTTTCCTCTGGTCCCGAATTGCCCACATACAGTATGTCATCATCATTAATGAAAGGTTCTACCTTGCTGTCAAAATATTCCTGATCCTGAATTAACCCGGAAATAATTAATTTTCTTCCCGATTTTTTGGCAATCCGGATAGATTCATACGTGCCTTTATCAGGATGAATCCTGCCAAAAAACAGCAGATACTCTTTTGCAGCTTCCCGAAATGTAAACTCATCTGTATTAATCCCATTATAAATAGTTGCAATGTAATCAAGTTCCGGAGAACGGTCGGAGTTGCTTATGGATACGTAATAATTGTCGTTGTTATACTTTTTATATGCCGGCAATATCTTGAGAGATGAAAACCCATGAATAGTGGTTAGTATGGGTGTTTTAATCAACCGGGAATAGGTAAGAGGAAGAAAATCGAAGTGGTTATGAATGATATCGAATGTATCTGCCTGCTCCATCAAATTACTGATATGAAGACATTCCCAGACCTTCGGGTCAAATTCCGGATTTTCGGCGTAGCCCTGCCTCGTCACATATTCCAAACGGCCATTCGTAATGGAATTACCTGTAGCAAATAAGGTAACGTCAATCTTATTATCGATTAAACCTTCTGCAATATTTGAAGCCACCTGTTCCCATGGGCCGTACTTTACGGGTGGCGTTCTCCATGCTATGGGTGACAATACGGCTACTTTCATACTATTTAGGGCCTCGGCGATTTTTCAGACAATGATCCACAAGCTCTTCTATAATGGCTGTGCCCACACACATGACCGTATCGGCTGCACCCCAGTAAATTTTTACAGTGCCATCGTCTTCGGGTACAGCTCCACAACTGAATACTACATTGTGCACATAACCCGTAATTTCATACGGTTCTTCTGGCTGCAGAATCCATTCATCACCAACAGCAATTATTACGGAAGGATCCTCCAGATTGTGCAGCGCCAACCCTAACCTGTAAACACTGCCATCCATAGTCGGGAAAACACCATGATAAATATTAAGCCAGCCCCTGGGTGTTTTTATGGGTGGAGCACCCGGACCTATTTTCATTTCATCCCAGTGATACTGCAAGGGTTTCATGATCAATCTGGATTCACCCCAGTATATCAGGTCAGGGGAGTATGATATCCAGATGGACCATGGGGATATTTCAGAATGAGGACGATCCAGCCGGGCATATAACCCATTAAACTTATCAGGGAATATCACCACATTGCGATAATCTGCTTCAGTGATGAGAGAAATCCGGTCAACAGATTTGAAATCGGTGGTTTTTGCCAGGCCGATTCTCACGCCATTCCGGGAATAGGCACTGTAGGTTATCAGGTATTCACCTTCAAAATAGATGATACGCGGATCTTCAATGCCGTATTCCTCGTATTCTTTAAAAACGCCTTCATCAGATGGAACCATGAATGGCTCTTCATCAACCTTAAAATTGAAGCCATCTTCGCTTTCAGCCTTGCCTAATATACTTCTTCCATTCCGTTTATGAGAACGAAAGATCATGATATACATATCCCCGCATTTTACAATCCCGGCATTGTGCACAGTTGCCACAGGATAAGGCACATCATCTTTCGTAAGAATGGGATTATTTTGATATCTCTTTATCAGCATATTTTGTTCTCTTTCTGATTTGATGTCCATTACTTTTGAAATCTTTTTTTTCATTTTCTTCTAATGCCTGTAATACGATCAGATGGGATATCAGATAAGCCAGTGAACTTTCGGCGCCCTGGTTACGATTTACACCATATTTTTCAAGGCCATCAAAACACCCCTTGGTTTCAAAATCGTACAAACTCATCCGCAAGTCATTTTGCCCCAGGAACCACATAAAGCATGAGAATAACTTCGACAGGTACTCTTTATCATTTGTTAAGTAAAAAGCCTGCTGATACATTAATATCATTGCCAGGGCATCCACCGGTTGTTGGGCATACATAGATCGTTTACCGCCTTTTTCATACCATTCTTCATTACCGATAATTGACAAGTAACCATCTTTAAGGGTAAGGCCTGTCAGGAAATCCATCGATTCCATAGCAATTTTGCTGATTTTATCGTCACCTAATATTTCGGCAGCATGCAGGAGGGCAAGTGGCAAAAGGCCGTTGTCATAAGTAAGAATTGGCTCAAACCAATGCCAGCCGGGCGACCTGTTCTCTTCATAATGATCGATTAACTTCCCGGCAAGATTTCTTAATACCTTTATCATTGATTCATCTGAGGGATTCTCTTTCAGATAATAACTGATCCCTAACATTGTATTGGCAATACCTCTTACGGATTCAATTTTTTCAAAATGTGGTGAGGCATCAAAAAATATAAGTTTACCTGTCTGGAGATAAGAATCATCAGGAGCATTGCCTATCAGGTAGCCAAGAGCCCAGATAGCTCTTCCAAACGAATCTTCCGAACCTTTCTCGTCCAGAAAATTTCGCTCAAAATTCAGAAAATTCCGGAATGAACCGTCCTCGTTTTGCATATAATGGATATAGCTCAGGTATATTGGAGCTAAATTTCGAGCAACCACACCTTTCTTTTGCCTATATGCCATAAGTACCATAAGCAGGGCCCGGGCATTGTCATCAAGACAATACCCTTCTTTTAGATTCGGAATACCGAATTTTGCATGCTGAATGATCCCGGTATCATCAGTAAGACGTTTAATATAATTCAACGAAAATGCAGGTAGTAAAAACGGATCGATTAAGGTTTCTGTCTTTGCAAAAACTTTAGCCTTACTCGCTACAACTTGTTTGGCAAGAGTAATGTATTTACCCCCGGATTTCGGCCAGGTTGTCGTTTTACCATATTCAAAGGCTTTGCTTCTGATTTTTTTCAACTCATGAGGATTATCCAGCAAATCCATCAGAATATTGGATAGCCCGTCAGAATCATTAAAGTTAAAAAACCGACCCCGGCCTTCATCCAGTAATTCCGATGCATGCCAAAAGGGTGTTGAAACAACAGCCGAACCTACGCCTACCGCATAAGAGAGTGTGCCGCTCGTAATCTGTTCTTCGTTCAGATAAGGCGTAATGTATATATCGCAGGACGATAAATATTTAAATAATTCTCTTTCATCGATAAATTCGTTTATAAAACGAACATGATTATCCAGGCCAAGCGTATTTACCAAATCATGAAGATAGTTACGGTATTCTTCGCCGGAATCACGAACTACATTTGGATGAGTCTTTCCCAGAACGATATATAACAGATCCGGATGCTTTTTTATCAACGCGGGCAAAGCATTAATTACGGTTTCAATACCCTTATTTCGGCTAAGAATACCAAATGTGAGTAGTACTTTTTTATGGTCGAGTTTAAATTCTTTTCTGGATTGCTCTTTATCAAACTGAATTTCGGGCACTCCATGTACTATTAAAGAAATTTTCGAACTGTCTACATGATAGATCTCAGTGAGAAGTTCAATGGCTTTATGACTCATCACAACCACTTTTTGTGCCATTTTACAGATTTTACTCAGTACTACCTTCTCGTTGTAAGAAGGATCTTTTACAATCGTATGAAGAGTTACGATTAGCGGTATTTCAAGACGGTGAATTAATGGCAGGATATACAAGCCATTTTGGCCTCCAAAAATTCCGAACTCGTGTTCAATGATGCACGCATCAGCGCCGCTTAGATTGATGAACCTTGCTGCTTCCAAATAATCACGCTGATGTTCCTGCCTTATGGTCAGTTTTACTTCATCCGGATAATTATAGGTTGGGTCATGATCATTCATAGCGACAATAACCCCTTCAATTGAATCCTTTTTGGGCTTATTGCCGTTTGTTACTGCAGCAGGATTTGTTACCATTGATTGGTAAAGGTTTTGGGTAAACGTTGCAATACCACATTGACGGGGTGGATATGTTCCTATGTAGGCAATTTTCATTTTTTTAGGTACTAGGATGTTATTAACCATCTGTTTTTATTATTCCCGGCCGCTATATACTATCCCTTAACTACGGCTCGGTCTTTCTGCTTCCCGGTAATTAATATTGATGTTCAACAGGGATTCCAAACCCGTCACCTGTAATAAGCTTCACGGCAGTTATTTGTTTGAACTGTACTTGGACGTTAAAACCTGATCCTGATAGAGATTTCCCACTCATAATAGGTCCTGATATTCGCTTATCTGCAGGAGTGGAATTGAAGAAGAGAACAATACCCGGCAGGAATAACAGGGGTAAGACTGCAATTGCCTGAAATATCTTTATTAGGCTGGTCCTAAATTTTATAATCACTGTAATCCGGGTTAAAAAACTTGATGACCATTAATACTAATGAAATGGAATGGAAAACGTTTTACACTATCTTAAAAAAGAGTTACATATTTCAAATATTATTAGTCATAATTCAAATATGAACACCGATTATTAAAGGATGGAAAAGCCTTTTCTAACAGACCAGAGAAGCGCAGGCGAATTAGGCCGAATTTGAAGGGGCTATCATGCTTACCTGCTCTAAAAAAAATCTCACCGCTCACTGTCTGTACGCGGCTTACAACCCCAGCCGGAATGAGTGTTCGTGAGTGATTGCCTTCCAAACCTTGCCGGTTTGTACCATGTTTTTATTCCCTTTCCGAATGTCTCATCATCAAAGAATCCAACCTGGTTACAATCAATATTATCAGAAAAGTGTTTTTTGTCATCCAAACGGTTATAGGCAGTGGCAAAAGCGTGAAGTTCATTTTTGTGCTCTTGCATCCTTCTAAAATCATACACGGTAAGGGTAATTGCTGTATGAATGTCTGTCTCAAGCCGCTGGAAGGTATGCTCGGCCATGGAATCGGCTATTTGAACGGAAGAAATCCCGGGGTTACTCTCCATCAAATCCAAATTTTTCGAATCGATATGAGACAGATGAAGGTTTTGCGGTGAAGCCAGCAGGAGATCGGAAATCGGCATTAGGTGATCTGCCATCACAGGAGTTCCGTTATTACAGGTTGAGAGTACGACGAGATCATATCGATCCTCATCTGAGGCTAAAAACTTCTGAATACCCGCGGAAAAAGACCGGGTATTTACCGTAATATCCGGTAGCGTTTGGTGGTACTTCTTTCCATTGTCATCAGGTATTTCGTGGCCAAAATAGAGAAAGTAGTTTTGCCGGTTTTCTTTCCCGAAAGGGGTTTGGTATTGGTTAAAGAGGCGGGCTTCTGTTGTGAGAAAATCTTCATTTTTATCAGAATGGCGATACTTTACGTGGCTGGTTAACTCCCCGTTTATGAAGTGATAGAATTGACTTTTTTTCCGCGGAAACAGGCCCAGAAATCTTTTCTCCGGCGGCTGGTAAATAACAAAAACTTCTCCTGATTTCGCTTCTTCAGCTACTTTGAGTGCAGTATCAAGAACTTTGCTGTTTCCCCGAACCGGTTCCCCCGCTGCATCATGATAGAGATAATCGGAATCGGCATGGATGTAGTAGATCACCGAATAGTTCACGTTTACAGTTTCATCCACAGGTTCCTCCCTGAAAAGTTCAGAAGTAGAGCTGCATCCTGATAAAAAATATCCCATGATCAAGGCCGGCCAGATCAGGAATTTATATGCTGATGATGCTTTAAACATAAATATGTATTGAGAATTAACGTAATCCCGTAGGTCGGACTAATGATTGGAATTCAAATAATCTCCACTAAAAAGGGGAGATTTAGAGGGGTGTTCAGTGCACATATCACACCACTCAACCCCCTCAATAGGTGGGATTTTTCGTACTTCGCTTCTTGACATTAACCACTTAAATCAAAAAAGATTCCTTCTCTATGATTTTTATTCAAGATCACATCTTCTACAACAACAGAAGTATAATCAGGATCAATACGAGTGTTGTAGCGCCAATCGTTATAGTACGGTTAGCCTGCTCCATAAAATCCTGTGAGAAATTGGAGAAGTCATCAAGATCTTCGTCCATAACTTCATCAAAACCGTCTAAACCGTTTAGTTCATTCTGTTTTTCAGTGATGTCAATTCTGAAAGAGTTTAGCTGGGCAATTTCATCTTCATTCAGATTCGCCATCGATTCAATGCGATCTAATGTGGTGATCATTTTGCTAAATGATTCATTTAGAATCGTTCGCTTTTCATCGGCATCGTCTGTTTGGTGAACCTGCTGAACGGTTTCGTTGAAATGTTTCTTAAACGTTTCGGTGATATTTGTTGATTGTGCAACAGCCATCGATGAAAAGGTAAATAGTAAAAATAGGGAAGTTATTGTTAAGCGTATTGTTTTCATTTTGAACCCGGTTTTAATTTTTTAATTAACAGCAATACAGTGACTTACTCTATAGATCAAGTTCATCATTGAAATTAACACTGTTTGAACGGTAATATGTGCACAAGCAGGCAAATAGGCGTTACACATTTACATTTCTGTGTTGCATAACTAACAGATTTTTCAGTGTTCATTTTGGGTTTCGGGTATTGAACTTCAACTCTGTCATGAGTCCGAAACTCAGAGGTACAGGGTTCAGGGCGCAAATTACATACCCTATACTTTGTGCCTTGAACAGAGTTTCCGGCAGATAAAAAAAGGGACACACAACGTGTATTCTGGAGGTTTGGATTTCAGATGTTACTTCACTTCGGGAGCTGCCCATATCCCAGCTTGCTAGAACCAATTCCCTGTCAACCTGCTCCTGATTTTGGGCTGTTTTGTCACAACTTGTTAATATGAATAGAGATACTACGAATGCTGCTATGGTGAATATTTAATGGGCATTGTTATTGTATTTTTTGAATGTATTCTTGATTTAAAATCTACTTTAAAAAATACTAACTGCAGGATGATGAGTTGTTCTTCTCCTGTGATAACATAATTCCGCCAACATTGATCACGATCATCCCAGAAGTGGTGACAACTCTTCCCTGTTTAATTATACCTGCAAACACACTGATAGATAGCATAACATAGTTTACACAATCGTAGCATAACATTGTTTACACTTTTAGCAAACAATGGTTCTTTGACATCGTGATTTTCTCGTAGTGTT
>SL_3KL_010_SEDDRAFT_10005701_pt1 | contig 11159 bp, 8 predicted proteins | sample SodLakKL_010_SED_2_FD_10381 | JGI IMG/M metagenome (IMG submission 10381)
TTCCGGAATGCCCTGGAGTAAATNATGGTGGCCGGTATGGCTCCCGTCCATGATTCGTCCACCAAAGGTATCCACCGGTTGGCATTGGGTTCATCGAGCAAAATGACCTCGCTTTGCACCCGGTGCTCCCTTAAAAAAGGAATCACCCTGCTTTCCAAATGGTCAGGGAAATCGAGGCTTACAAGGAGCACCTTTACTTTTTTATCCTTGTATTGTGCATGCAATTGCTCAAAAACAGGGATCTCCCGCACACAGGGTGCACACCAGGTAGCCCAGAAATTGATCACGTAAATAGAATCGTTGGTTTTTTCCATTATGGGGGCAAAGGTGTCAAAANCCATTACAGAAACCCTTGCATCAGCATAATCTCCTAAATTTAAAGCACTTGCCTTAAATACAGCCAAAAACAAAAAAAGCGTAAAAATTGTTTTATGCAACGCCATCGATTCAAAATTCATGATAAATATACATGATTTTTCATCTTTAATAACAAGCCATCTTTGATTTTGTTTACTATCTTTGGGACAAATCGATTATTTACTATGTTGCGCCACATTCGCTTTTTGCTCCTGGCCTTTTTTTCCATCAGTGCATTTGGCAATGATTATACTGATAGTCTTCGTGTGGCCATGGAACAAGAACAGGATGACATAAGGCGTGCCCATGCCATGGCCTTGTTAGCTTCTGAAATGGTGCCCCAAAACATGGACTCAGCCCAGGTGTTGTTGGAGCAAAGCAGCTATTTGGCAGATGCGGTGGGCCATCCCATAGAGCGAGCGGCCTGGCTCAATTTTTCGGGGACTTACAACTGGTACAGGGGTAACCTCGACAGTGCCATCATCAATTACAGCTATACCTACCTCATAGATCATCCTGATATATGCAGGAGGCGGGGAGAAGCCGCAGTAAACCTCGGGGCACTTTACCAGAGGAAGGCAATGAATGACAGTGCCCGCTTTTATTACGATCGTGCCGTTGAATTGTTTGATGAAGTAGGCGATGAAGCCGGCAAGGCGCATGTCAATTATTCCCGGGGGATTTTTTATTTTAGAACAAACAATTATGAACTGTCTTTGCGCAATTTTTTACAATCCATTTCATTCCGGAAAGAAGCAGGCGATACATTTGGACTGATCCACAACCACAATGTTCTTGGAAATGTATATCGTGCGCTGGGCATTTATGATAAAGCCCTGACGCATTATATGGATGCCCTCCGGCTAACCGGTTACTTGCCTTCGCACCCCACCCTTTCTACTATTTATAACAACCTGGCCAGTTTATACATCACCAATTTGAAGGAATATGAAAAGGGGCTGGCATATGCCAAAGAGGGGCTTGAAATTGCTACCGAAAGGGGTGACAGGGGTACACTGTTCACACTTTACATAAACATCGGAGTCGCTTACTTTCTGCAGGAGATGTTTGAGGAAGCCATGACCTGGTATCAAAAATCCATAGACATGGGGACGGAAGGGGTCTTAGTTTATAATCTGGCTGGTGCACAAGTAAATTATGGAAAGCTGTATAGAAAAACAGGTCAACTATCAAGGGCACGGACAGCATTTACGGAGGCTCTTGTAAGAAGCGAAGCGATCAACTCCCATCACTGGGCTCATCTCGCAAACCTGGAACTTTTTATGGTGGACAGCCTGGAGGGGAATTACCTGCGCGCCATAGGCCATTTGCAGGAGTCATACCGCAACCGCGACAGCATCTGGCAAAAAGAACGTTCAGACAGGATTTCGGAGTTGCAAATTATCTACGAAACAGAAAAAAGAGAGGCTGAAAACCGCATGCTGTCAGAAGCCAACCAGCTTAAAGAAGAAATAATTGCCAACCAGCGCAGACAGGTATATTTAAGTATTTCTGCTTCCCTGCTGATTGTGCTGCTGCTGGTCAGTGTTTGGATCTCCAGAAGAAAATTACAAAAAAAGAACAGGGACCTGGAAGCAATGAATCGCCAGATCACTGAAAAACAGTCACAAATAACAAAGCAAAACCAAATCCTTGACAAACAGAATGATGAACTTACGAGCCTGAACCAGACCAAGGATAAGTTTTTTTCCATTGTATCACACGACTTACGCGGACCTTTTAACTCCCTGCTGGGATTTCTTGGTATTCTGACAGATAATTATGATCAATTGGATGAAGCGAAAAAACGCCAAATGATTCAAAATCTCCAAAAAACGTGTAAACAAACCTACCGCCTGACCAACAACCTCCTGGAATGGTCAAAGGTTCAGCGCAAACTAATGGTTAATGAGCCTTCACCAACAAACCTTTACGAAGTTGTTGAGGAAAGCATCGGACTTTTGAAATTTAACATCGAGCACAAAGAACATCAGGTCAGCAACCAGGTACCGCCAGATATGACCTGCTATGCCGACCAGACCCTGCTGCGGTCAGTATTGATCAATTTCATTAACAACGCCATAAAATTTACGCCCAGGGGAGGAAAAATAATTGTGGAAGCAAGCCCGGAGGACTCCCGCATCAAAGTATGTGTTACCGATAATGGCATTGGCATTCCGGAGAGCAAACTGGCCAATATCTTCGAACTGACCAATGATTACAGGCAACAGGGCACGGAACAAGAAGGGGGCACCGGCTTGGGGCTGATCACTGCAAAGGAATTCATCATCCTGATGGGTGGAAAACTGGAGGTAAAAAGCAAGGAGGGCAAAGGCAGTTCATTCTGCTTCACCCTCCCTGATGCACCTGCAGCGCATTAGACCTTCAGATCTTCAGACCCTCAGACCTTCAGACATTTCCACATTTCGACATTTAGACATTTAGACATTAGTCGACATTTCGACCTTCCAACCTTTCGACCCTACTTAGCATACGTCACCGCACGTGTTTCTCGTATCACGGTGATCTTGATCTGACCGGGATAGGTCATTTCGGTCTGGATCTTTTTGGAAAGATCGTGTGATATCTGTTCTGCTTCGGCGTCGGTGATCTTATCACTGCCGACGATCACACGCAACTCCCTGCCGGCCTGGATGGCATAGGTTTTTACCACGCCCGGGTAAGACAATGCCAGTTCTTCCAGGTCGTTAAGCCGTTTGATATATGACTCCACCACTTCGCGGCGAGCGCCAGGCCTGGCACCTGATATGGCATCACACACCTGGATGATGGGCGAGATCAAACTATTCATCTCCACCTCATCGTGATGTGAACCAATGGCATTACACACTTCCGGTTTTTCCTTGTATCTTTCGGCAAGCTTCATGCCAAGTACAGCGTGCGGCAGTTCGGGTTCATTGTCAGGAACTTTTCCGATATCATGCAAGAGGGCTGCACGCTTGGCCAGCTTGGGGTTCAGGCCCAACTCCGATGCCATGGTGGCTGCAAGATTGGCAACTTCCTTTGAATGCTGAAGGAGGTTTTGGCCATAAGATGACCGGTACTTCATTTTGCCAACCAGGCGCAAGAGTTCATGGTGCATCCCATGAATGCCCAGGTCAATGGCTGTCCGTTTGCCGATGTCAATAATCTCCTGGTCTATTTGCTTCTGGGTTTTGGCTACCACCTCCTCGATCCTGGCAGGATGGATACGTCCGTCTGTTACCAGCTTGTGGAGGGATAGGCGGGCAATTTCACGGCGCACCGGGTCAAAACCGCTCAATATGATGGCTTCGGGGGTGTCGTCAACAATGATCTCAACGCCTGTAGCTGCTTCAAGGGCACGAATATTCCTCCCTTCGCGGCCAATGATCCGTCCCTTGATCTCATCGCTTTCAATGGGAAACACTGATACTGAATTTTCAATGGCCACTTCCGTGGCCGTGCGCTGCAACGATTGAATGACTAGTTTCTTTGCCTCCATATTGGCTGAAAGCTTGGCTTCCTCCATGATCTCCTTCACAAAAGCCTGGGCATCTGCCTGGGCTTCAACTTTTAGTGACTCTACCAGTTGCAGCTTGGCCTCCTGGGCCGACATGCCACTGATGGCTTCCAGTTGTTCAAGTTTTTGTTTATGGCTGCGATCCAGTTCCTGTTGTTTTTTATTCAAGATCTCCAGCTGATTGTTCAGGTTTTCACGGATGGCATTTACCTCGTTTTGCTTTCGTTGCAACTCTTCCAACTTCTGAGAAAACCCAGATTCACGCTGTTTTAATTTATTTTCAGCAGCTGCTATTTGTTGATTTTTTTCAGAAACAAGAATCTCATGTTCAGCTTTAAGCTGAAAAAACTTTTCTTTGGCCTGCAGGATTTTTTCCTTTTTCAGAACTTCGGCCTCTGTCACAGCGTCCTTCAGGATTTGCTGACTTTTCCGGACAATGGCCTTACGCATTATTGTTGAGGCGATCAGCACTCCCAAGCCCAGAGATATGGCCGACACTATAAAAATGGCTATGGTACCGACAGTGGTTAATATAATCATATCATAAATAGTTTGGTGAATATATAATAAAAAAACCCGCATTGAATTCAATGAGGTTTATTGAAACCCCGGGTATACATGCATAGGGGGTCGGGAATTGTCGAACGTCCAATGCCCCTTTCGGGGATACTGCCGGTTGTACGGCAGTATTGAGGCCTGTTCTAAAAAACCCAAAACTTACCCTAAATTTTAGTAATGTTGAGTTTCAAAAACGTGCATTTGAATTAATGCGGGTTATATCGAAATGTTTTCAAAGATCGTTCAGCTTTCTTCAAGCAGGCATTCGTCCAAAAGACGATCAACTTCATTCAATTTTTCGCGCAGGACTTGTTGTTCCCCGGCTGTATTATTTAAACGCAAATATTCAACAGCAAATTGCAGATTCACCATCGCCAGCAAATCCTGTTTATCCCTGAAGGCATAATTTCTGGCATAATCCTGCATCTTGTCATCTACCAGCTTGGCTGCCTTCCGGAATATTTCCTCTTCTGCTTCGCTATTGATCGTCAGCCTGTAGGGACGTTCTGCAATTATAACTGATATCAGTTGATCTCTCATAAAACGTATGGTGCCTATCTATTTAAAAGCACGGTTGATTTTTCGATTTCCCGCAAAAGTTCGTCAATCTTTTGCTTCGCCCTTGATGAATCGGTTCCTTCCAGGAGTTTTGCAGCCTGCACATTTGACAACTCTTTTTCAAGTTCCGCGATTCGCCGTGCAGCGCTATCAAGTTCATGCTGCATGCTGCGGAGATCTGTTTCCAGGCTTGAATTTATTCCCTTCAACTGTTTGTTACGGATCGTCAACTTTTTCAGTTTGTTTTGAATCCCTTCAACAATCAGTGACAATTCATCCATTCACCCAGGGCATTTAATCCATATACAAATATACTATTTTAGCTAACCAAATATATAAAAATATTTTGAACAAAAAAAACAAATATACTAATCCTGGTCAGCTAAAAAACGTTCGGCTTCAATAGCGGCCATACAACCTGTTCCGGCAGCGGTTACGGCCTGGCGGAACACATGATCCTGAACATCACCGGCAGCAAAAACTCCCGCAACGTTGGTTTGTGTTGAATCGGGCCTGGTTATCAGATAGCCGTTTTCGTCCATGTCTAACTGACCCTTAAACAAATCACTGTTGGGATTGTGCCCGATGGCCACAAAAAAGCCCTCCACATCCAGGCGGGTTACCTTTCCTGTTTTCACATGTTCGATCAATACGCCGTTAACCGTTTTGTCGCCAACAATCTCTTTGGGTATGTGATCCCAGATCATTTCAATGTTTTCGGCTTTCATCACACGATGCTGCATGGCTTTGGATGCACGCAATTCATCGCGACGGTGTATCAGGTACACTTTTTTGCAAAGTTTCGACAAATACGAAGCTTCTTCACAGGCAGTATCACCACCACCCACAACAGCCACCGTTTGGCCGCGATAAAAGAAACCATCGCACGTGGCACATGCCGACACACCAAAACCATTGAACTTTTGTTCCGATTCAAGACCAAGCCATTTGGCGGATGCACCCGTGGCAATGATCAATGTGTCGGCCAGCAACTCTTTTTTCTCATCCACAACAATCCTGAATGGCCTTTTGTTCAGGTCAACGGAAGTGGCCAGGCCAAAACGGACATCCGTTCCGAACCGCTCTGCCTGTTTTTGAAAATCAACCATCATATCCGGTCCCTTTACCCCATCGGGATATCCCGGATAGTTTTCCACATCTGTGGTAATGGTTAATTGTCCGCCCGGCTGCAGGCCCTGGTAAATAACAGGTTTCAAATCAGCCCGGGCAGCATAAATGGCAGCAGTATAACCTGCGGGACCGCTTCCGAGGATCAAACACTTTACTTTTTCTTGCTGATCATTCATTGTGGTATTTTTTACTGTGTTATAAACAACATGGCGAATTAAGGCGCAAAATTAGCAAAAGGAGCAGACATTTCGGCCATATGCCCAAACAATTTATAGAAATATAATTGTACATTTGTATCATGATGACAAACATAAAAACATACGGCTTGAAGCTGGCCATCGCTTTGATGGTCGCCGGATGCAGCCACCGCGCCCACCAACAGGACCTGCCCGGTCAGGAACCCGGTGATCAGACAATTTCAGAACACAATATACCTATGCAAAATAATCAATTTGCCTTCGATTTGATCCGGCAGGTACCCGCTGAGGACAACAATTTTGTAATATCGCCTTTCAGCATTTCCACAGCCCTGGCAATGACTTATGCCGGGGCCAGGGGCGAAACCCTGGAACAAATGGCGGAGGTCATGCATTTTGACCCGGACCAGGAACAATTCCACCAGGCCTTCGGTGAATACCTGACCACACTCAAACAACTGGCCCGGGACAACATAGACCTGAATGTGGCCAATTCGCTATGGGCGCAAATGGATTATCACTTTCTCGACAGCTTTTTTGAAATCGTAGAAACAAACTATGGATCAAAGACTTTTCAGGTAGACTACAGGCAAAACAGGGAACAAATAAGGCAGGATATCAACGATTGGGTATATGATCAAACACGCGAAAAAATCAGGGACCTGATTGCCCCAAATGTCCTGACTGAAGACACGCGGCTGGTATTGGTAAATGCCATTCATTTTCTTGGCTCCTGGCTTAAGGAGTTTGACAAGACATTAACACGGGAGGATAATTTTTATCTCCGGGACAGGCAAACAGCCAGGGCTGATTTTATGCATCGCCGCGACACCCTTCCCTATTATGAAGATGACGGCATGCAGGTTTTGGAAATCCCTTATACCGGTATGGACTTTTCCATGCTGCTGGTTTTGCCGGCAGAAAACAACCCTTTAACAACACTGGAAACCACCATGGACGCCGGTTGGTTCGACGCGCTCAACAACAAAACCGAAAGAACCCGGCTGGATATCTATATACCGCGTTTTGAAGCAGAAACAAAACTCGACCTTGAGGAAGTACTCATTTCGATGGGGATGCCCCACCCGTTCAGCAGGGATGCCGATTTCTCAGGCATGACGGGAGACCTGGAACTGAAGATTGACAAGGTGATACACCAGGCCATGATCGAGGTTGGCGAAGAAGGTACGGAAGCCGCTGCCGCCACGGCTGTGGTCGTGATCCGTAAAACAGCCATTGACATGGATGAACCGAAAGTCTTCCGTGCCAACAGACCTTTTTTGTTTTTTGTTAAAGACAATGTAAACCAAAGTATTTTGTTTGCCGGCCGGGTCATCAACCCCGGGAAGTAAGCCCCGAAGCCGGCATTTGCATTGTTACTGATCCTCACCGGCCTCTTCCAGCAAGGATGCAGGCAGGTTTTTTTTCGCTTTTACCCCCAGTTCACGCAATTTTTCTGCCTGGCCGATCAGGTTGCCGCGGCCTGCCTTTAGCTGGCCATAGGCATCGTCATAGCTTTTCCGGGCTTTGTCAAGGTGTCCGCCCACATTCGACAGGTTCTCCACAAATCCGACGAATTTATCGTAGAGCGCGGCACCCCGCTCTGCAATGGCCAGTGCATTCTGGTTCTGATATTCACGCTTCCACAAATCTTCAATCAATTTCAGCGCGGCAATAAGGTTGGTGGGTGAGATTAGCAAAATGCGCTTCCGGTAAGCATAATTCCACAAATCCTGATCGTTTTTCAGGGCCAGCATATAGGCGGGTTCCACAGGTACGAACATCATCACAAAATCCAGGCTGAGTGCATAATCCTGGTAGGTTTTACTGCTCAGATCATCCACATGTCGGCGCAGCGAAATGATGTGTTCCTTCAGGGCTTTTTCCTGTTCCACATGGCCAGTGGCAGCCACATAACGTGTATACGCTGAAAGTGAAACCTTGGAGTCGATAATGACATTGCGGTTGTCAGGATAATGGATGATCACATCGGGTTGCATACGTTTCCCGGATTCATTTTTCAGGTAGTTTCCATCTTCATCTTTGAGGTATTCCTGAACAAAATATTCCCTGTCACGCACCAGGCCCGATTGCTCAAGGATATTCTCCAAAATCATCTGACCCCAGTCGCCCTGTGCCTTCGAGCTTCCCTTCAGGGCATTGGTCAGGTTAACGGCATCTTCGCTGACTTTCTGGTTGAGTTCCATCAGACGCTGTACCTCTTTGCCCAGCGAAAAACGCTCCTTCGACTCCCGGTCATACACCTCTTCCACTTTTTTGCGGAAACGGTCAATATTCTCGCCCAGGGGTTTCAGGATGACCTCCAGGTTGTCTTTGTTTTGCCTGGTAAATTTTTCTGATTTCTCATCCAGAATCTTTGAAGCAATATGCTCAAATTCCATATTGATCTTCTTGCCCAGCTCTTCAATCTCCTGTTTCTGGGTCTCAAGCTTTTCCTGCAGCGCCTTGTTGGCCTCCGAAGACCGGGAAAGCTCCTGAAAAGTCTGATTTAGCTGCTCAACAGACTCTTTATGCTGCGATTTTAAATCTGCCAGGTCGCGGGCATTGGCTTCGATGGTTTCCATGGCTGATTCCAGTCTTGCTTTGTATGATGCCACCGCCTGATGCAGTTCTTTTGTTTCGTCTAACTTGCTTTGCAGTTTTTCGTCCGATAAACGAAGGCTCTCTGACAGACGGCCAGCCCTGTCTCGTTCAAGACTAAGGGCTGTCTGGACCTCATTGAGTGAGGCCTTGCTTTCATCAAGCTCCCTGCGGGGGACCTTATGTATTTTCATGGCCAGCGTGGTAATGATCCATGCAGCCGCTGCCCCCAATACCATACCAATGATCAGGTAAATCAATATATCCATGTCACTTTAACGTTTTGTGATAATGATCCCGGCCAGGGGATGATGTTTTCTGCATTGCAGGCTTGCCAACCGTTACCCATAAAAATGTTTCGCCTCCGATATCCCTGTAATCCATGGCCACAATATCAAAACCTATATCAAGGAGCATTTGCTGCAGGGCTTCGGGAGTAGTATGGCTGTAAAACAAAGATACCGACATAAATTCAATGTAGCCACTAAAAGAATCTGCACCGGTATACGCCTTTGTGGCGTATGTAAACAGGGCCTTACCCCCTGGTTTTAACCAGCGGTATATATTGGAAAATAACCGGCAATGGGATTCCTTTTCAATATGAAACAACGAATACACCGCCGTTACGGCATCATATGCCCCTTCTTCCAGCTCCAGTTCCATAATATCTGCAAAAATACGCTTCATGGCAGGCTGGTACCTTTGAGCCAGCTTGAGCATGTTTTCAGAGAAATCAACCCCGGTTACCTGCCAGGCACGGCGGATAAACATTCCCGGGATGGGTTCGCCGGCACCGCATCCCAGGTCCAGCACATGGCCGGGTGCAGGGTCAAGGACCTTAAAAAAATCTTCAAACACATCCGTCATGTCAAACAAGCCCCTGTTTTGATCATAGGTATGGGCAAGTGTATCATAGGCAGCCATGAGTTCTTTAGGCATAACTCGTTGGTTTTTTGTGGACATTGCCCGATGACTATTGCATTTTTTGCAACATTTTAAGCGGAATTACCAGCGATTGCGGCTCATGGATCACAAAATGTTTTAATTCTTTCACCGCTTTTTCAAACATATATAAGTTCAACAGGTTGCGTGTTTGCGTGGTATCTTCAGGTATGATCCCTGCCGGACGGATAACGTCTGTATATTCAACCATGAATGTTTTTTCCACCGTATGATACCACTGCTCCAGGAGCGCCTGTAAATAGGGGGCATCGACCGTAACAAACTCCTTTCGTGCAAAATAACCCTTATAAACGGCATAATGGAATGAACTGAGCATGGATGCGACGTCCTTCAGCGGACTGTGTTTAATTTTTCTCAAACTGAATGATTGTTCAAGCTCACCCTCAAAATTGATGATCCTGAAATCTTTGCCGGTAAACAACACCTTGTCGAGTTTATAGTTGCCGTGTATGCGGAGTTTTAACGCAGGGATCTTACCGGCTTCAAGCCACCGGCGAATGTTTCCGAGAAAAACCGCTTCATGTGTAAGGATATCCTCAAACAAGGCCCTTTGCTTTCCGGGTACACGTTCTTTAATGACACCCAAATCGTTGAATGATTTTTTCACATAAGTACGCAGGGACTGATATAATGATTTCTGGTACAAAAGTGAAAAAGATTCATGCCCGAATCCCTTGAATTCGTTGAGCGACTTGATGGCCATGTGCATTTCGGCCGTTCTGCGGGCAAGCAGGGACACCATTTCAAGAAAAAACGAACCCATCAGTTCCTCCAGTTCATCAAAAGACAATTCTGCACGGTGTTCGTGGACTTCTTTTTCCGACAAAAGTTTGTCAAAAAAGCTTTCAATGGCGGTTTGAGTCATTTCCCAGGCTTTCACCACGTTGGGGATCAGTTCCATGAGCATGGCAATAGAGGTATCCTCCAGGTTGGGGTTACGATAATCCAAACGTCCGAGGTAAGCCGGGATATGGACAAAATCAGTTTTACGGGTAAGGTGTTTNAAAAGNCCCACATCGGGATTTTCTCCTTCCTGGGGGCTGCGGTAAATCTTTAGAAAAAATTTATCGCCATAAACAATCGAAGAATTTGTTTGACGCATGGTGACCAGATGTGGCAATAAAGGATCAGGAGCATCGTACCGTTTCTTTAACAAACTGCCGGATTTTGCCACCACCATTCCATTAATCCCCTTTAGCCTGGATCGCCGGCGTATCAAATCAAACAAACTGTTTTGTACAACTTTATCGAGTGCGCCATCGTAGACCACTCCTTTTTCGTGATCAGCCGTT
>SL_3KL_010_SEDDRAFT_10005702_pt1 | contig 11159 bp, 6 predicted proteins | sample SodLakKL_010_SED_2_FD_10381 | JGI IMG/M metagenome (IMG submission 10381)
TGGCTGCCTGCTGCTCGTCCCACGGCTCGACACGCCGGCTGCCGCCACGATCTGGGGCGCGCACGAGGCGCGCATCCAGGGCGGCCTGGTGGAGCGCGATCCAGCGCTCGCCGACCTCGTGCGGCGCGTGGCCTACGACGAGGTGTTCGAGCGTCCCGAGCTGGACCTGCGCACCCGCGAACTGCTCGCGCTGGCACACTTGATGACGATCGGCAGCAATCTCGACCTGCGCACGCACCTGATCGGTGCGCTGCGCGCCGGCGCGACGCCGAGCGAACTCCGCGAGCTCGTGCTGCACGCGGCCATGTTCGTGGGCTTCCCGCGCGCCCTCGCCGCCGCCGACGCGTTGCGCGACGTGCTCGGCGACGGGCCCGCACCGTAGGAGGTGCCCGATGCGCACCACGCCCCGCGACTCCTTCGAACGCCACGGCCCGGCCATCCGCGAGCACCTCGCGTTCCTCTACGGCGACGACGCGGCCGACACGCTCGTGCCGCGCGTGCTCGTTCGCCTGCGCGACACCGTGGAGCGCGCCCGCATCGTGCGCGTCCCGAACTCCGCCCGCCTGGTCGGCCGCGATGCGGTCCTGATCACCTACGCCGACCAGGTCACCTTCGGGCGCGAGGCACCGCTGCGCACCCTCAAGCGGCTCCTCGACGACCACCTCGCCGACGTGGTGACGGGCGTGCATCTGCTCCCCTTCTACCCCTGGACCAGCGACGACGGCTTCTCGGTCGTCGATTACCTCCGCGTCGACGAGGCCGTCGGCGATTGGTCCGACGTGGCCGCGCTGGCCGGCCGCTACCGGCTGATGTTCGACGCGGTGATCAACCACGTCTCCGCCGCGAGCGCACCGTTCCAGGGTTTCCTCCACGGCGACGAGCGCTACCAGCAACACTTCATCACGCTCGACCCGGACACCGACGTCTCGAGCGTCGTGCGACCGCGCACCACGCCACTGCTGACGCCGTTCCAGACGAGCCGGGGTGAGCGCCACGTCTGGACCACGTTCTCCGACGACCAGATCGACCTGAACTTCGCCAACCCCGAGGTACTGCTCGAAGTTCTCGACGTGGTGATGACGTACATCGAACGCGGCGCCCGCATCCTGCGCCTCGACGCCGTCACCTTCCTGTGGAAGGAGGTCGGCACCAGCTGCGTGCACCTGCCGCAGACGCACCGCATCATCCAGCTGCTGCGCTCGTGCGTCGAGGCCGCCGCCCCCGACGTCGTGCTGCTCACCGAGACCAACGTGCCACACGCCGAGAACGTTGGCTACTTCGGCGACGGACGCAACGAGGCGCAGATGGTGTACAACTTCGCGCTGCCGCCGCTCACGCTGCACACCGTGGCGACCGGTCAGGTCGGTGAGCTGCGCGACTGGGCGCGCGCGCTCACCACCCCTTCGGACGAGACCACCTTCTTCAACTTCCTCGCCTCACACGACGGCGTCGGCGTGCGGCCGGTCGAGGGCCTGCTCGGCGACGCCGACGTTGCCCGGCTCGTGCGCCGCGCCGAGGAGCACGGCGGGCAGGTGTCGTACCGCACCCGCCCCGACGCCGACCCGGCCGCGTACGAACTCAACTGCAGCCTCTTCGACCTCGTGAACGCCCCGCGCGCCAACGACACGCTCGACGTCCAGGTCAGGCGCTTCCTCGGCGTGCACGCGCTCATGCTGTCGCTGGCCGGCGTGCCGGGGCTCTACGTCCACAGCCTGCTCGCGTCGCGCAACGCGCACGAGCTCTACGCCCACACCGGCCGCGCACGCAGCCTGAACCGCGGCCGCTTCCAGTGGGCGCAGCTCGACGCCGAACTGAGCGACCCGCAGCACCGCCGTCGGCGCGTGCTCGACGGCTTCCGGCGCCTCATGGCCGTGCGCACCCGGCACCCCGCCTTCCACCCGCAGGCGCCGCAGCGGCTCCCGGACGCACCCGACCAGGTGTTCGCGGTCGTGCGCGGCGGCGTCGCCAGCGAGGTGCTGTGCCTGCAGAACGTCGCCGACGAGGGCGTCCGCGTCGACGTGAGCGCGCTCGTCGGGCGCGCCCTTCCCGGCAGCGGGCATCGCGACGCGCTCGATGGCGGATGGTCGCACACGTCCGAGGTCGCGCTCGAGCCCTTCGAGACGCGCTGGCTGGAAGTGCCGTACGAGCGCGCCTGAGTCGCAGCGCACCTGCGCCCGGGGCATACCGCCCTGGCGCGCCGTGGTGTGATGGGCTCATCATGAGCGATTCCCGCCACCGCGGCGGCTTCGCGACCCGTGCCGTACGCGCAGGTCAGGAGCCCGACGCCGTCACGCACGCGCACGCCACCCCCATCGTCCAGACCAGCACCTTCGTGCTCGGTGACCTGGAGCGCGGGGAACGCCTCTTCTCCGGCGAGGAGCACGGCGACGTCTACAGCCGCATCGGCAACCCCACCGTCCGCGCGCTCGAGGCGAAGCTCGCCTCGCTCGAGGGCGCCGAAGGGGCCGTCGCGTTCGGCAGCGGCATGGGCGCCATCGCCGCCACCTTCCTCAGCCTGCTCCGCGCTGGCGACGAGATCTTGTTCCTCGGGCCGCTCTACGGCGGTACGCGCGGGCTGCTCGACGAACTGCTGCCGCGCTTCGGCGTCAGCGCGCGCCGCGTCGACGACGACACGCTCGAGGACGCCATCGGACCGGCCACGCGCATGCTCTACGTCGAGTCCCCCACCAACCCGACGCTGGCGATCCACGATCTCGACCTGGTCGGCATGGTGGCGCGCCGCCACGGCCTGCTCGCGGTGGCCGACACGACCTTCGCCACGCCCGCCCTCACCCGCGGCCTGGAGCACGGCCTCGACCTCGTGATCCACTCGGCTACGAAGTACCTCTCGGGTCACGGGGACGTGCTCGCCGGCATCGTGGCCGGCCGGACCGAGCTGCTCGAGGCGATCCGCATGGAGGGCCTGCGGCACGTCGGCGCCACGCTCACGCCGCTGGCGGCGTACCTGGTGCTGCGCGGCATGCGGACGCTGCACCTGCGGATGCGGGCCCACTGCGACAACGCTCGGGCCGTCGCGCACGCGCTGCGCGCCGCGCCTGGCGTCCGCCACGTGCACTGGCCCGGCTTCACCGACCACCCGCGCCACGAGGTCGCGAAGCGTCAGATGGCGGACTTCGGCGGCATGGTGGCCGTCGAACTCGACGGCGGTCGGGCTGCAGCGGCGGCGTTCCTCGGGGCACTGCGGCTCTTCGACGACGCCGTCTCGCTCGGCGACGTCGCCTCGCTGGCGTGCCACCCGGCCTCGACCACGCATCAGCTCTTGAGCGTCGACGTGTTGCGCCAAGACGGCGTCCACGAAGGCCTGGTGCGCCTGTCGGTCGGCGTCGAGGACGGCGACGACCTGGTCGACGACGTGCTCCAGGCCACCGCGGTCGCCGCACTCGTCAGCGCCTGAGCTTGACACCCCGTCGGGGCGCTGCTACGCTCCGCCGCATGACGCCGTTCACCGCGCGACTCCAGGACGATAATTTCGAGCGTTGGAGGCCCGGGGCGTAAGGCGTCGAGAACCGACAGCGTGGACCACCCCGAGGCTTCCCCTCGGGGTGTTGTCGTTGCCGGCCCGCGGCGTGGCGCCTTCGGCGCCGGCCCGGAGAGGGAGGACGGCATGAGCGAGGCCACGAGCGAAGGCGCGACCGCCGCGACCGAACACGGCGGCGAGGGGCCAGCCGGCCCGACCGGCGCAGCACGGCGCCGCCTGGTGCGCGAGTTGCGCGGACACGTGGGCGAGCGGGTGCTGCTGCGCGGCTGGGTCCACCAGCGCCGCGACCTGGGCGGCATCCAGTTCCTCCACCTGCGCGATCGCAGCGGCATGGTCCAGTGCGTCTTCGAGGGGGTGCCGCCGCCGCTGCACGAGTCGGCGGTGCAGGTCACCGGACGCGTGGTGGAGAACGGTAAGGCACCAGGCGGTCTCGAGGTTCACGGCGACGCGCTCGAGATCATCAGCCTCGCCACCGTGCCGCCTCCCGTCGAGCTCGCCAAGGAGACGTTCAACACCAACCCCGACACGCTGCTGGAGTACCGCCACGTGAGCGTCCGCGGCCTGCACGCACAGGCGACGCTGAAGGTCGAAGCCGAACTGGTCCGGGCCTTCCGTGCGCACCTGCAGGCGCTCGACTTCACCGAGATCTTCACGCCCAAGCTCGTCGCCGCAGGCGCCGAGGGCGGTGCGAACCTCTTCGAGGTCGACTACTACGGCCAGCGCGCCTACCTGGCCCAGTCGCCGCAGCTCTACAAGCAGATCATGGTGGCCGTGTTCGAGCGCGTGTTCGAGACGGCGCCGGTGTACCGCGCCGAGCGCCACCACACCACCCGTCACCTGGCCGAGTACCTCTCGCTCGACGTCGAGTTCGGCTTCATCGACGACGACGGCGACGTGATGGACCTCCAAGAGAGCCTGCTCAAGGCGATGGTCGACGCCGTCGGCGAGGGGTGCTCACGCGAGCTCGCGGTCATCGGCGCCGAGCTGCCCGACACCGCCGTGGCCTTCCCCCGGATCACCTTGCTCGAGGCGCGCGCGCTCGTCGCAGAACGCTACGGTCACGAGACCGGGGGCAAGGACCTCGACCCCGAGGCGGAGCGTCTGGTGGGCCGCTGGGCGAAGGAGGAGCACGGCAGCGACTTCGTGTTCGTCACGCACTACCCGAGCGCGGCGCGTCCCTTCTACACCTACCCCACCGGCGACGGCCTCACCCGCGGCCTCGACCTGATCTTCCGCGGCGTCGAGATCACCAGCGGCGGCCAACGCGTCCACGAGTACGACGTGCTGGTGCGCGAGCTCGAAGCGCGCGGGATGGACCCGGCGGCGTTCAAGGGCTACCTCGACGTGTTCCAGCACGGCATGCCGCCGCACGGCGGCTTCGCGATCGGCGCCGAGCGCCTCACCGCGTTGCTCCTGGGCATCCCCAACATCCGCTTCGCGCGGGCGTTCCCGCGGGACGGGAGCCGGTTGCTGCCCTGACACAGCCGCGGGCGATCGGTCCGAGCGCGGACCGCCGCGATCAGGTCCCGCAGACCGGCGGGATCAGCGTCGTCCCCAGACCGACTTGGACGTCGAGCTTGATGAACAGCAGCACGTTCAGTGCAGCGTTGCTCGCGTACATGGTCTGCGCCAAGGCGGCGGCGATGCCGTAGCCGAGGCCGACGCCGGCAGCACCGATGGCGAGGTTCTGGACGATGCAACACGCACGCCTGAAACCATCTGAGATGTTCATGCACTGCGACACGCCGTACCCCGTCAGCGCGGCGGCGACGTAGAGCCCGATCTGGTTCTCGATCAGGTACTCGGTGAACGCCAGCCCGCGCCCGTCGCCACCTCGTCCCAGCAGCTCCCCGGTGCCCGGATCGAATCGCCACCAGCCTGCCACCTCGCCGACCAGCGTCTCGGCCGTCACCACGCGATAGCCGCGAGCGAGGTCGTCGAGCATGGCGGCTCGACTCTCGTACGGCAGGTCGAGCGCAGCCAGCGTGGCCGTGTCGGAGGGCTCGAAGACCCGCAACGGCACGCCGGAGCGCACCAGTTCGTAGGCCGGGCTGATGGCCTCGTCGTCGCCGGCGAGCACGACACCCTCCACCCGCGTCTCGAAGGCGCCGGCGGCGAAGGTCGCCGACGGGATCAGCGCCGCGCCGGACGCGCCGACGCGGAGGCTCCAGCGTGGGTTCGCGACCACGTCGATGGTCTCGTTCCCGCTCTCGGGTGCGGCCGACAACACGATCAGACCGGGCGCAGGACGGTAGCTGAGGACGTCGGCGCTCAGCGGAGCGTCCGCCATGGCCGACAGCAGCAACAACGGTGCCATCGCCTCCTCCGCGGCTTGGGCAACCTGCGGTACGGGGGGCATCGGAGCGCCGCTGGCCGTCGCGGCGTACGCCGCGTCGCGGTAGTCCCGCCCGGCCAGCAACCCAGCCACGGTGCGATCGAGCACGTACGCGTCCGCGTACCGGCCCGTATCGAGCATCAGCGTGTGGGACCGCATCAGGTCCGAGAGCATGGCGCGCTCGTCGAGCGGCGCCAACGTGGGGTCACCGGCCGCTCGCGCTTCGGCACCGCGCCGGTCGACGAGCATGCGGCGGTGCTCGCTGCGCACGCCATCGGGCGCCGTGAACGCGATGTCGAGCCACACGGCCGACAGGCCGAAGATGTCGCCTGCGGCCTCGTCGCGACCGCCGACACCGATGCCACCGAGCGCTCCGAGACCGGCTCCCATGGCCCGCGCACTCGACGCGAAGACGCCGGCGAACCCGCTCGAGGCCGCTACCGGGGGCACGGTGTTGCCGAGCAGATCGAAGGTCATCGCGCCGTTGGGCGGGTCGCCGCGGAACGTGGGCCAGAACAGCGACGTCGCCGCCAGGACGGCATCGAGATCGGTCACGTCCGCGACCCGCTCGATGCCGTCGGGGATCGTCGCGAAGGTGAGCGGCACGCCGAACAGGTTGGCGACCGGCGCCTCGAACGGGTCCATGAGGGCCACGACCTCGATGTCGGCCCCGCGCCGACGCTCGAGGAACGCCTGGACGCTGATCTGGTGCGTCCAGGCGGCCGGCACGGTGTCACGCGCCTGTTCACTCGGCTCGAGGGCCGCGAAGGCATCGGGCACCTCGTCGAAGAGCGCATGCAGATCGGTCCATTCGTCGCGCTCGGACAGTCGGTAGGCGACCCAGAAGTAGTCGCGCACGGCCTCGTCCAGCGCGGTCGGCAGTTCGCCGACCGCGGCCGGCGCGAGCAACGCCGCCAGCACCTGCTCGGCCCGCGCGACGTCGGCTTCCATGGACGCGTGCTCGTCGTCCAGCCACGCGAGGGCGGTCTCTTCACCGTCGAACCACGACTCCACGCGCTCGAACTCGACGTCGACGTCCGCGCTCGCCCTCGGCACGCCAGCCGTGACGGCGGCGAGCAGCGCGCCGACGCCCTCGTCGCCGAGTTCGGCGCGTCGGAGCTCCACCTCGTAACCGGCGTCGCCGAGGAGCACCGCCAACAGCAGGGCGAGGTCGGCGCTGTTCGCCCCCTGGCTGACGAGGGCCCCCTCGGCACCACGCAACACGCCCCGGTAGGGCTCGAAACGGACGTGCTCCCGCACGACGGCAGCGATCGTCGGAGCGTCCTCGAACGCGAGGTCGAACGCCAGGGCTCCAACGTCGATCGAACGACGATCGATGCGGTCGCGAACCCGTTCGATCGGCTCGAACAGCCGCGCCAACTCGATGCGCGCCTCGAGGACGTCACGCTGGAGCGCGATCGGATCGCCATCGGCAGCCTGCGCCAAGGCCGGTGCACCGGCGATCGCGACGAGGACGGTGAGTACGACGGTGCGCATTCGAAGAGACATGGTGGAGACCCCTTTGGTGTCGAGTTGGCATCACGCGGACGTCCGGTTGCGGTAACCACGAGAGGGTATCAGACGGCGGCGCCGCGGTCGCAGCACGCGACGCACCGGCACCGTTCGCCACGGCATGGCACAAACGCGATACCATCTGCTCGTCACCACGACGATCCTGGAGGTCACCATGCGTTCAACCCTCGCCGCCACCTTGGCCGGCATCCTCGTCCTCGCCGCCTGCGCCCCCGCCACCACGGCCGGGGTCGACACGGCTCTGCCCTGCGCCACCGATCCGATCCCGGTCGTCGCGGTCATCGACTTCGAGAACACCACCGGGCGCACTGGCGGCATCACGGTGACCGGCGTCGAAGACGCCGCCACCGCGCGCCTGATCACGCTGCTCAAGCAGTCGGGCTGCTACGACGTCGTCGAGCGCAGCGAACTCGTCAACGTCATGACGCAGCAGGGTCTGGAGTCGATGGCGCCCGAGGCCCTCGCGCGCGCTGCGGGCGCGGGCTACGTGGTGACGGGCACGGTCACCCGCGCGACGATCGCGCGGCCGCAGGCCAGCGTGTTGGGCGTGAGCCTCGGCCAGACGCGCGCCGAGGTCGACATCGACGTGCGCGCCACCGACATCATCACCGGCCGCGTGCTGGTGTCGATGACCGGTCGCGGTGAGGCGGCACAGGGCAACGTGTCGATCAGCCGCATCCTCCCCGGCACGGTCTCGTTCGACGACCGCGAGGTCGGCCCACTGCTCGCCAACGCCTCGGACGACGCCTTGGCGCAGGTCGTGAACTCGATCCGCACCCGCTTCTGACCCTCCTCGGTCGCGTCCGGGACGCGCCGAACTCAGCACACCGTACGTGACTGCGGGGCGCCCGATCGGGCGCCCCGCAGTCTCATGAGCATGCGGCCGCACGCCAGGCTGCAGGCGTCGAGCTACTCGTCGTCGAGGACGAGGTTCGTCGTCGCCTCGTGGCGCACGACCACGTCGTCGATCACCAGCGTGTCGGTGCCGATGACGCGCAGCGCGTACCGTCCCGCCGGCAGGGGCACGGCGTCACCGTCCACGACCCCGATGGCGACCACGGAACCGTCGCCACCCAGCACCTCGAAGCGAACCTCGACCTCGGCGTAGAGCGCCGCCTCGAGCGCCTCGCGCAGCTCACCGGCGTCGAAGGCCTCGAGGAAGATGCCGCCACCCAGCTCGGCCCACGCAGCGAAGTTCGAGCGCATGGTGGCGGCGTCGTCGGTGTCGACGTCGAAGCCGATGATGGAGAGCTGCACGTCGATCCCCAGAGCGACGAGCGCCCGGATGGCCGCCTCGGGGTCGCCGCCGCAGGTCTCCTCGCCGTCGGTCAACAAGATCACGGTCTTGGGCCCAGTCGCAGCGGACAGGTCGCTCGAGACCGCCTCGATCGATGCGGCCAGCGGGGTCCCCGACAAGAGCTTCGGCTCGACCGAGGCGATGGCGGCGCGCGCCGCGGAACGGTCGAGCGGCGCGAGGGGATGCACCAGCGCCGTGTCGCACGTCATCGGCGACACGTGACCGTAGGCCCGCAACGCGAAGGGCGTGCCGGGCTCGATCACGTCATCGACCAGACGCGTCAGGACCTGTCGGGCCACGGCCACGCGTGAGGCGCTGCCATCGGGAATCAGTTGCCCCATGCTCCCTGAAGCGTCGTAGATCACGTGCACGGCAGGACGCGCGGCTTCCTGCTCTGCTGGGTCGAGGGCCGGACGACGGACCACCAACGCACCGGGTCCTGGTGGGTCGCGCGTCTCGAGCCGCAGCGCCACGCGCACCGCCTTGGGCTGCCGCAGCAGGCAACTGGCGCGGGCGAAGGCGACGTCGAGATCGCCGAGGGTGCGCGAGTAGTCGTAGAAGCCGCCGGCGACGTCGGCGTAGGTCTGCATGCGGTCCTGCGTGTCGTCGCTCGCGCCGCTGCTCGTCTCGAACGCGAAGACCTTCGCCGGCGCCTCGAGGAACGCCTCCCAGAGCGGCGTAACGTTCCGCTCGCCGGGCGAGCTCTCGGCATCCGTCACCAGGAACACGGCCCGCGTCCCCTCGCGCGCGGCGAGCTGCGCGACCGCGAAGGCGAGGTTGCCCTCGGCGTCGCTGGAGCCCTCGTCCCGTGGATAGTCGAGCACGGAGCGCAGGACCTCGATGGGCTCACCGCTCCACTCGTCGAGCAGGAAGTACGGGTCGCGGGCGAAGACCTGCAGTTGCACCACCTCGCGAGCCGGGTCGACGTCTCGTGCGAAAGCGAACACCGTCTGCATGGTGGCGTCGATGTACGGCCCCATGCTGCCCGAGTCGTCCCAGGAGAAGACGACGTTGCGCAGCGGCTCCCAGGCGTGCACGAAGTAGCGGCCGGGTTCGAGGAAGGCCTCGATCTCGATGCGCTCCGGCGCCACGCGCACGTCCGCGACGACCGGCTCGCCGTCCGCGTCGGTGAACTCGTAGAGGTAGTCGACGGTCGGNTCGCCNAGCAGCTCGAGCCGNACGAAGTTGCTNNCGGCNGGCACNTCGAAAGCTGAACCANGCGTCGTACTCNCCCACGAGCACAGTGNGTGCCGATGGTCTCGCCGCCGCTCAGCTGGGCGGCTCGGTCGCGCGTGGCGTGCTCGCCACCGGACACGATGGCAGCGACGCTCGGTGGGTGCCGCCACTCGAAGACGCCGTCGCGCACGTAGTGCCCCCACTCACCCAGGACCGAGCGGTACTCGGGCCCCTCGGGATGCTCGAGCAGCCCGATCCTGTCCGGGAGCACGACGGTGGGCCGGTCGGCCTCCGGGAAGTGCGCCTCGAAGCGCACGAAGCGTGCCCACAGCGGGGCGTCGAAGCGCCATTCGTCGGTCTCGCCGACGCGCCATGCGCCGACCTCGGTCCAGGGACCGATCGGGCTGTCGAGCGAGACCGACACACGCACCTCGTCGAGGTGCTCGCCCCGCGAGTTGGCGGCCCCGGGGTGCGGGTGCCACACCAGTCCGTCGAGGAGCGCGGCACGGTTGTGATGGAAGGCGTGCACCCACCAGACCGTGTCCTCGCCATGGTCGAGGCGGTATGTCGTGGGACCGCTGCTCCGGCTCGCGCTGGTGAGCTCGTAACTCGCGACGTACGGCAGGGCCGCGGCGACGTGCCCGCCGTGCTCGCGGAGGCCGAGGTCGACACGGTCTCCGAGCACACGTGCGCTGGGCTCCGCGATCACCTTGAACTGACCGAGTCCCGTGTTGGCGCGCGGGTTGCCGTCTTGGTTCGACAGCGCCACCAGGCGCACGTAGCGCGCCGCTACGCCCTCGTCGAAGACGAACGCCTGCTCGACGGTGGGCGAGCGCAGACGACCCCGGTACACGGTGGTGAAGCTGCTCCCGTCGAGCGAGGTCTGGATCTCGAAGTCGCCGAGCCGCGCGAGGACCGGGAACTGCGAGAGCGGATGGAGCAGCACGCCGACCACGCGCGGCGTGCCGTCGCCGGCGAGCCGCACCGTCGTGTGGTCACCGACGCCGCCCGGCCAGCCGTCGCCCGGCGGCGTGAGGCCGTCGTAGAGCAGGAGTTCGCGTCGGGCCCCGCTCGGCGCCTCGGCGCCGAGGTTGGTCCAGGCCACGTTGATGCCGCCGAGCAGCGGTTCGGGGACGGCGAAGGCGTGCACGCCGCCGACCAGCGGCACACCGCAGACCGCCGTGGCGCTCGTCATCACGCTCGCGACGCCACCATCGGCGGCGCGCACGGCCACCGTCAGCTCGACCGGGAGGTCGTCGCGGGCGACCGGGTCGACCGTCGCGTCCAGGCCGACGCGGCGCGTCTCACCGGCGCCCAAC
>SL_3KL_010_SEDDRAFT_10005704_pt1 | contig 11153 bp, 9 predicted proteins | sample SodLakKL_010_SED_2_FD_10381 | JGI IMG/M metagenome (IMG submission 10381)
GCTTAGAAAAATCTAATATTATTTAATGGAGGGATCTTGCAGTGGCAATATTATCAGAGCCTATAACTGGTGTAGAAGAAGTAAAAAATTACATTGATGGGGAGTGGACAGATTCAAAAGGTGAATCACGTGATGTTGTTAATCCAGTGAATTGTCAAGTAATCGGAACTGTGCCTGTTTCAACAAGAGATGAATTGGACAGTGCAGTACAGGCTGCCCAGGAAGCTTTTTGGGAATGGCGGACAACACCACCGGTAACAAGGGCCAGATATTTATTCCGCTTAAAAGAATTACTGGAAGAAAACTTTGAAATGTTGAGCCGAGTACAAACCCAGGAGCATGGAAAAACTATCGATGAATCCAGGGGTGAAACCAGGCGAGGAATTGAGAATGTGGAAGTAGCCTGCGGGGTTGCTACCCTGATGATGGGCGAGTACTTGGAAGATATTGCCTTTGGTATTGACGAATACCTGGTGAGGAGCCCTTTGGGGGTTTATGGAATAATAGGTCCGTTCAATTTCCCGTTTATGATCCCTTTATGGTCGGCTCCCTATGCTGTTGCAACAGGGAATACAGTTGTTGTTAAGCCTTCCAGTGAAGTTCCCTTCAGTCAAATGCGTCTCATGGAATTAGTAGAAGAAGCCGGTTTTCCACCCGGGGTTTGGAATGTGGTTAATGGAGGCAGAGAAGTAGTATCTGGAATGTTGGACCATCCAGGGATAGAAGGAATTACTTTTGTTGGTTCTACACCAACGGCAAAGCTTATTTGTGAAGGTTGCGGTAAAACCGGGAAAAGGTTTATTGCCCAGGGTGGCGCTAAAAACTTCATGGTAATAATGCCGGACTGTGATGTGGGAAGTACCATCACGGCAATGTTAACATCTTTTTTTGGCAACAGCGGACAGCGGTGCCTTTCAGGGGCCAACCTGGTAATGGTGGGCGAGGACGATGATTTTTATAATATGTTCATGGATCGTCTTGTGGAGGCAACGAGTTCAATCATTGTTGGATACGGTTTAGATGAATCAGTTCAAATGGGTCCAATAAGAGACAAGGAGAAAAAAGAAAATATATTAGGTTATATCGAAAGCGGTATTCAGGATGGAGCCAGCCTGCGTCTTGATGGTCGAAAACCTAATATTAAAGGTGATTATCCGGAGACCTGCTTTTTAAACCCGTCCATTTTTGAAAATGTAAACCCAAATATGAAAATTGCCCGAGATGAAATTTTCGGCCCTGTTATGAGCGTATTGAGAGCAAAGAATCTTGATGAAGCGATAGAAATGAGCAATTCCAGTAATTTTGGCAATGGAAACGCAATCTTTACCACAAGTGGAAAGAATGCCAGGGAATTCCGCTACAGGATTGTTAGCGGGAATGTTGGTATAAACGTAGGAATAGTTGCACCAATGGCATTTTTCCCATTTAGCGGGATGAAAGATTCTTTCTACGGGATAGTGCATACGCAGGGCAAGGAAGCGATACGATTTTTTACAGAAAGTAAAGTAGTTATAGAAAGATGGTTCTAAGGAAAGGAGCACTTTAAATGAAGCTAAAAACTACATCTGAGGTTATAAGCCTGGTTAAAAACTTGGAAGAGTTGTCAAGTAAATATTATCAGGACTTGATTGATCGCTATTCTCAAGAAGACGAACTTTTTAGTTCTTTTATCAAAGAGAATACAAAAAATGCAACTCATATTCAAAGAACTTACTATTCGGTTATTTCAGATGCTCTCGAGGGCTGTTTTGCATTTGACCTGGATGCGTCTAATTATGATCTTGATTTAGAACTGGCACAAGATGCAAGTTATGATGAAGCCCTGGAAAAAGCCCTTCAGATTGAAGAGACAATTAATAAGTTCTATGACCAGGCTGAAGAGCAATCAAGATCCGTGATGGCAGATGTTCCCAGGGCATTCAAGATGGTTTCTAAGAAAAAGAACAAACGCATTGCTTGTATCAGAGACATGGTTAATAAAAGACAGTAAGGAAGTGATAAAACATTAAATGAAACATGACTGTTTTTACAAAAAAGGAGGTGTTAATGAATGCAGGTGAGAAGCAACAAAGATGTTGTTAAATCCGTTTTAAAAATAAAAAAGAAGGCGGGGTGATTGATAATGTATAAGAAGTTATGTGTTGGTGTTTTAGTACTGCTAATGGTTGCTGCACTGGCTGTTGCTGGCTTAAGCTGTGCTGAAGATGATGTAGCAGTTGATAATGATAATGATAGAAATGATATAGCAGATGAAGATATTGAAACAATTACTTGGAGATATCAATCTATGTGGGTTCCCTCAATTACATTGTGGCGAGGCGATAAGTACTTTGCTGATTTAATGAATATTCTCGCTTATCCGCATCTGGAAATTGATTACTATGAAGGTGGGAGTCTTGTTACAACATCTGATGAATTGTTTGATGGGGTTGCAGCTGGTACACTTGAGATGGGCAGTGACTGGCCCAGCTACTGGGAGGGCAAGAATACTGCTTTCGGGCTGATTACTTCCACGCCATGCGTATTGACTCCTGGTGACTATATGCAATGGTTCTGGCAGGCAGGAGGATTGGAGCTTTCTCAGGATCTATACGAACAGTACAACATTGTCTGGTTCCCCCACTCGGTAACCGGACCCGAATCCGGCCAGCGTTCTAACGTTCCTATTTATACTGTAGATGACTACGCTGATGTAAAAATGAGGCAGTGCGGCCGGGTTCAAGCCATGATTCTTGAAGACCTTGGTGGAGCAGCAATTTTTATGCCTGGAGCAGAAATATATCTAGCCCTCGAATTGGGAACGATCGATGCTGCCGAGTTTTCCGTTCCTGAGTGCGACTGGCACATGGGATTCCAAGAAGTAACAGAATACTGGGTAGTTCCTGGATGGCATCAGCCAGGTCCGGTGTCCGGGCTCATGGTTAACAAGGATGCTTATGATGCTTTGCCGGATCGTGTCAAGTTCATGTTCAAAGAGGCTTCCATGGCAACCATGATGTGGGCCTGGACTTACTTTGAATACAGCTCAATCAAATATACACAGTTATTTCTTGATGAAGGTATAACTATTACCCGTATTGAGGATGATGAGTTGGATCAAATACAGCGTATTGCCTGGGATTATTTAATTGCAGATGCGAAAGAGAATCCCGATCACGCAAAAATTGCATTTTCCCAGGTAAAATATTTACATGAGTTTGATTCCTGGCGAAGTGCACAGGATCCCTTTATGTTTGGTCGAACCCCTCAATGGACCGAGGAAGTCTATGAGGAATTAATGGCTATAGCCCAGGATCATGGAGTTTACGAAGATGTTATCGCACTGGAAGCAAGGGTACGGGATAGGATGGAAGCACAAAAATTCTGGGAAATGGGAACTCCATACGTTGAAAACCCCGTAGCACCTTAAGCAATATATAGTAATTTACGGGTTCAATTTAGGGTTAAATCATAACTGGAACAAGGAAAGCGATCAACCGTGTCTGCTGCACGAAAATATTGATTTAAAAGAATGGAGATAATATAATTCACAGGCAAATAATTGCACCGTGCGGCAGGCACTTTTCTTTCTAAATTCCATGAGATTGTTTATGTTATACCAAAGCGAAGGCAGGTATAGGCAATGCAAATAATTAAAAGTATTTTAAAATTCATTGATAATATAATAAATATAGAAGGGAAAATAGTAGTATGGTTTCTTATACTACTTAATGTGTTAATACTTTTTGAAGTAGTTACAAGGAGGTTTTTCGGCAAGCCGACCATCTGGACCTTCGAGATACTTGCTTTTACCTTTTGTGCCGTGGTTATGCTTTCACTTGGATACGCGCACCTTCATGACGCTCACGCTAAAGTCGATGTGTTTACCGAAAGATTATCTCCGAGGAAACAGGCTATTTTAGACGTTATATTATTCATTCCCTTTTTAGGGTTGCTGAGTGTTGTAATGCTGAGTGATGGAATAATATATGCTCAAACCTCCTGGGCTATGTTGGAAAGAACTCCCAGTGCTTTTAACGCCCCGATTTATCCTGTAAAAACTTTAATCCCTATAGGTATAGGATTTTTGCTCTTAGCCGGAATTTCAAGATGGGTAAAGTCTATTATTTTTCTGATAAAAGGGGAGTACGTAGATGATTGATATATCGCCTCAATGGGTTGTTATTTTGATGATAGTAGGTATGGTAATCGGGATCATGTTGGGTCACTACGTGGCTTTTGTCATGATAGGTGTGGCAACAATAATGGCTATAGTGGTTTGGGGTCCTGGGGGTACTTATTTGTTTATGGGCCGCACTTTTCATACTGTAACTAATGTTGTGCTTATAGCAATACCGCTATTTATATTGATGGCCAGCTTTCTGGAAAGATCACGTATTGCAGAAGAATTATTTGAAGCTTTGTTGTATCTTTTTGGATCTTTAAATGGGGGACTTACCCTGGCTGTAGTTATACTCTGTGTTGTTTTTGCTGCCACTACCGGGATAATGGGTGCAACGGTTGTCAGTATGTCTATAATTGCCATGCCGGTATTGCTGAAGCGAAATTACAGTAAATCCCTGGCTTCGGGAACGGTTGCGGCCTCGGGGTGCCTGGGGATCATCATCCCACCTAGCATTATGCTGGTGATGATGGCTGACCAGTCCGGGATCTCTGTTGGAAGGCTTTTTGCAGGCGGTCTTTTGCCCGGGGTTGTGTTGGGAGCGTTGTTTTTCATTTATATACTTGTAACTTGCAAGATCAGGCCTGACAGGGGTCCTGCCATGCCTGAAGAAGAGAGAAGAGCTATATCTACAACTCAATTATTTAAGAAACTTATAATTAGCCTGGTTCCGCCTTTGCTGCTTATTTTTGGAGTGCTTGGCTCGATATGGCTTGGGTACGCCACACCAACAGAAGCTGCAGGAGTGGGTGCTTTTCTAGCCTTTTCCCTTATGGTCATTTATCGAAGATTTACATGGTCTACCTTTATTGACTGTGTGCATAGTGCTTTTAGAACCAATGCCATGGTTATGACTACACTGATTGGCGCAACTATATTTACCGGGGTTTTCCTTGGACTGGGAGGAGGGAAAGTTGTGACAGATTTAATCTTGCACTTTGATTTTATGGGCCGGTGGGGTGTTTTTGCTGTAATGATGGTGATTACCTTCATTATGGGTTTCTTCATAGATTGGATCGGAATTATTTATATCACCTTTCCAATATTCTTACCTATTGCAAGTGCTTTCGATTTTCCTCCGTTGTGGTTCATTATTGCTATGGCTGTCAACCTGCAAATGTCCTTTTTGACACCGCCATTTGGATACGCATTATTCTACATGAAAAGTACAATACCGCGTGAGGTAAGTTTAATGCATGTATACAAGGGGGTTATGCCTTTTATTGCCCTGCAGATAATTGGGCTGGCAATACTTGTTATGTTTCCTATACTGGCTACTTTTTTACCCGATCTGTTTTTCTAGTAAGACCTGGAAAAATTACTTTTGTTTTTTAAGCATTCATTAACTATAAATTACTTGGGGAGCTGATTATTATGTCGATGAAGACGCTGCGTATACCATCAGCTGTGATTACCGGCCTGGGGGTGGTAAAGCAGGCCGGGGAGGAAGCAAAAAATTTGGGTTCCAAGAAAGTGCTAATTGTCTCTGATGAAATTTTGGTAAAATTAGGTGTTTTAGATGAACTCAAGCTGTCTTTGGAACAGAACGGCATCCAGTTTTGTTTGTTCGACAGGGTTTTTACAGAACCCACTGTGGAGTATGTAGAGGAGGGATTGACGGTTTTCAAGGAAAATGATTGTGACTTAGTTGTGGCCATAGGGGGTGGCAGCCCTATCGATACTGCCAAGGCGATATCGGTTATGGTCAATAATGAAGGTTCAATAATAAATTACAAAGGTATAGGCAATATTCCTAAGAAGGGCATGCCCCTTATAGCGATTCCAACCACAGCGGGAACAGGCAGTGAAGTAACCATGACAACAATTATTACTGACAGTACAACCAATGTTAAAATGTTGTTCATTAGCCCTTACTTAATGCCCAAAGTTGCCATAGTAGATCCCCTGTTGACGCAATCCATGCCCAGAAATCTTACAGCGGCAACAGGTGTCGATGCTTTAACTCATGCCATTGAGGCTTATGTGTCGGTAAAAGCTCAGCTTATAACTGACCTGCTAAGCATTTCAGCCATTAAATTAATTACCAATAATTTACGGCAAGCCTGGTCTAACGGGAGTAACATTGAAGCTCGAGAAAAGGTCATGATGGGTTCGCTCCTGGCAGGAATGGCTTTTAGTAACTCTTCTGTTGCTTTAGTGCATGGAATGTCCCGGCCTATAGGTGCATATTTTCACGTCCCGCACGGAGCCTCCAATGCCGCTCTTTTGGGAGTGGTTATGGAATTTAGCATAATAGGCAATCCGGAGAGATATGCTCATATCGCAGAAGCTATGGGAGAAAATACCAGAGACCTTAACCACATGGAAGCATCGGAATTGGCAATAAAAGCGGTAAAGAGGCTGATTAAAGATATTCAAGTTCCATCTTTAAAACAGCTGGAATTGGATAAAGATAAAGTATGGAGCTTGGCTCCTCAAATGGCGGAAGATGCCATTACCAGTGGTAGTCCGGGTAATAACCCTCGGTTGGCAACAAAAGAAGAGATCGTAGAACTATATAAAATGGCTTATGACCAATAAGTATTTTTAAGGAATTTTTATTGGTGAATCCAGTGTGAGTTTGCTAAATAAATCCTGTCAGTGAACAGCTGTTGCGCACAATAACGCGTGGCCCCCGGGGACAAAGAATCCATTCGGTGAGCTGCGAGGCGGTTGGGCTTTTTGTGAAACTGCCCCAGGGTTAGCGCCGGGGGCCGGCTTGGGCTTTGTAAAAGCATGGATTGCTCGAAAAATAAAAAGAGAAGCTGCACAATCACCGGGCTCATAAGAAAAAAAAAGAAATGCTGCAAAATAAGATAAATGATATTTTAAAAGGCGAACGGAGGCCGGAGTTATTCAGGGTCATGATTCATGACAAGGGAGGCGGCCGTTTCGTAAATGACGGAAACCTCGATATTGCGATCTGCCTTAAGATTACCGTGGATATCTTCAGCACAAAGATACCAGTTACCCCAAATGAATAAAAATAAACCTTGCATAACTGATCTGCCTCGCCATAAAATGAATTGTACTGAAAAAGATAGAACGCGATTGGATCAATCGGGTTATAAAGGTGAAGCGTTGCCTTAGCCTGGGGCAGTAGATCTAATCTTGGATATCTTTTTTTCTCTATTTAATTAAGTGAAGAAGACATCATGGAAGGGATTGTTAATTATAACCGTGAACCATAATCAGGCCACTTACAATTCACTTCTTTCAGAACGAAAATTGCTGTGGATTATGATTTTCGGAGTATTTTTCATTTCATTTGGTCTGCTAGCACTTGAAATAACGCTTACGCGTCTGCTCTCTACCATCCTTTCATATCATTATGTTTTTGCTATAGCGTCCCTGGCATTACTAGGCCTAGGGAGTGGCGGAATATATGTTCATTTTTTTAGCTCAGAAAAAAAATCTAATGACGATAATCTTGCATGTTTAGCCCGGCGGGCCAGCTTATGTGCCCTGGCTGTAGCGTTAACCCCTTTAGTTATTATCCAGATTAGCCACATGGATAACATCCGGGATAACTATCTTATATATTTTCTAGTTTTAATTGTCCCATTTTTTTTAGGTGGGACTTTCCTTTCTGAAATGTATCGTGCTGTTCCACTATTTGTCGGAAAGGTCTACGGCGCCGACCTTGTAGGTGCCGCCTCTGCATGCCTGGGTGTTATCATCATCCTGGACTTCTTTGGAGGTATGGATTCTGTTTTTATCTTTTCCATTTTGATTGCTATAGTTGCTTTAGTGTTTGTATTTTTTACTAGCGTTAAGAACCCGGCTTTTCTTATAACTACCTTTGTTTCTATTTTAATTGTTTGTTGTTTGCTGTTAATTAATGCTACAGGTTTATACTCCTTTTCCATACCCGTAGGAGAAAACCCGGAAAAAGAGATATACGATGCGCTACATAGCAGATACCGGGGTGAAATAATCGAAACAAAGTGGTCGGCTTTTGGCAGAACAGATCTGGTCAAGTATAACAATGATCCCGGTCACATGGACATCTATATAGATGGAACGGCCGGTAGCCCCATGTATAAATTTGGTGGTGACTTAAACAATCTTGAGCCGGCGGTTGAGAATTTAAAAACTGACTTCCCCGGTTTCTTCCCCTTTATTTTCTTGGAAAAACCTGAAACAAGCGAGATGCTCGTTATCGGACCGGGTGGAGGACGGGACATATTGTTGGGTTTAGTGGGGGGTATTGATAGAATCACCGCTGTTGAAGTTAACAGGGAAATGGTAGAGATAGTGCACAGTTATTCCTGGTATAATGGTGGGATTTTTAGCAGCCTGGATCATGTGGATATAGTCGTGGATGAAGGCAGAAACTTTCTACGGCGTCAGGAAAAAGAATATAATGTTATTATGTTAAGCCTGCCTGTCACCAATTCGAGCCGTAGTCGCGAAGGTTACGCTTTGACCGAAAACTTTCTGTTCACTGTTGAATCTATTGGAGATTATTTTGATCGTTTAACTGACGAAGGGCTACTGGTCATAGTTGCTCATGACGAAGTGCAGATTTTAAGGCTTTTATCTATCGCCCTTTCTACCTTAGAGCAGAACGGTATCGATAACGAGGCGGCAATGAAACACGTCTATATTCTGGGATCCGATCTCTACCCTACTATAGTTCTTAAAAAGACTCCCTTTGAAAGAGATAAGGCCTCAGAAATGCATGAAGCGGCTTTAAGAGAGTTTGGCTATAACCCTGCAAATTCATATTTCCCCTATATATCTCAATACGGAGCTGTTAATCCAGCCCTTATGGCGATTGGTGAAGGCAGAGCGAGCATTGATGAGGTCGAAGAAATGGTTTACGATATGGGTTATAACATCAGTTTGGTGACCGACAACAGCCCGTTCTTTTATAACCGTGACATAGGGCTGCCGAAATCCGTATCCGAAGTTTTCTGGCTGTCAATATTGGCAACAATATTAATTATTGTTATTCCGCTGTTTTATTTGCTTCGGTACAAAAACTCCGGTATGAAAACAGAACAAATCAATGGACCTAAAGATAATACCTTCAAACCTGGATATTTGAGCTTTATTATTATATTTTTTATGCTGGGTGCGGGATTCATGCTTGTCGAGATATCCCTGATCCAGAGATTTGTTTTTTTCCTGGGACAGCCTGTTCTTTCACTAACCGTCTTATTGTTTTCTATTCTTGCCGGTACCGGTTTGGGCAGCATAACAAGTGGATATATTAAACCAGACAAATTTATAAGAGGAATAGAAATATCTTCAATAGCTGTTGTAATTATCCTCATTGTTTATGTGGTCTTTTTGCCAATCATATTAAATGAACTTTTGGGCTTAGAGCTTGGATTCCGCATTTTAACATCGTTTTTTATTTTAATGCCGCTTGGTTTTGTAATGGGCTTCCCATTTCCACTGGGTATTAGGATGCTAAAAATAATGAACCAGGACAGCCAAATTCCATGGATGTGGGGCATAAATGGTGCAAGTTCTGTCCTGGGAGCAGTGATGACGGTAGTAATAGCAATCAGCTTTGGCTTTAATGAAGCGTTAATAACCGGGGCGGTTTGTTATTTGATCGTGTTATTAACTGTTAAAAAAAGTGGTATTTTTAAAGTCAAAGCTTGAACTATGCAAATGGTTGGAAAGGGGGATTTGATTATGTTACGGGATAGAGTGAAGGCAATTAATAAAAGGAAGTTTTTAATAACATCGGTACTTGTTGTATTATTAGCGATGACTATGGTTCTAATTTTCAACAAAACCTTGGATTACAATAAGTTGTTCGGCACAGGGGAAAACGGAGGGGTAAGCCGGGAAGAAATTGTTGCCACAGTTAATAGTCAAGAAATAAAAAAAGAACAGTTTGAAGCTGAATTTGAGCGAATGAAAAGCCTTTATGCCAGGCAGGGGATTGAACTTCATGACGAAGACGAAAACAACCTGAAAAAGCTGCTTCTTTCCAATATGATCAATAACGTTCTACTCCAACAATATGCAGAAGAAGAAGGAATAAAGGTCAGTGATGAAGAGATAAATAATGAATACCAGGCTTTGTTATCCCGCTTTGAAAGCGAGGAGGAAGTAAATGAATTCCTTTCTCTTTTACAATTAAGCAAAGATGATTTGATGGACAAGATTGCATTACAATTATTAGCTCAAAAATGTATTTACATTTACATTGAAGAAAATATTGATGATCTGGAGCTTAAGTTGTCAGATGAAGAAATAGAAAAATTAAAAGTGTTTCATGATTACTATAGTGTACAATCTGACGGATTTATGGATTTTGAAGAGGCTATATTAATGACAGAAAGACGCTTAAGTCAAAACATAATTGACGAGGTTATGCGTTTAATGATAAATGATCTGAAGCTAAAAAGCGATATTCAAGTATTTATTTGAAACTGTTTATTTGGTTAGCATATTGCACAATTACGATGTTTGGTAATTATTAGGATGTTGATAACCCAATGTAATTTTATATTTGTGTATTTTATTATAAAGTGTAGTCCGGTGGATGCCCAGCAGCTTTGCTGCTTGCGTTTTATTGCCCTTAGTATTTCCCAAAGCTTTATAAATCATTTCTTTTTCGGTCATATCCACCGAGTTATTCAAACCATTATTTTGCTTAACAATACTTTTGAATATTGAATTGTTCGTGCTGTAGCCATATAATTTTTCTTTAACAAGCTCCGGGCCGATTATATTTTCTTCAGCCAGAAAAATAAGGCTTTCAATTACATTAATTAACTCCCTAACATTACCCGGCCAAGTGTATGAAGATAATACTTCAATTGCTTTAAGGGAAAAGGTTTTTTGGGTTTTATTCTTTTTAAGCGTACTTTGAACAATTTCCGGGATATCTTCCAGTCTATGTCTTAATGGAGGTATTTCAATTGTAATGCAGTTTAGTCTATAGAAAAGGTCCTCTCTAAATTCTCCAATGTTAATTTTATGCTTAATGTTTTGATTTGTAGATGCAATAATACGAACATCT
>SL_3KL_010_SEDDRAFT_10005705_pt1 | contig 11153 bp, 10 predicted proteins | sample SodLakKL_010_SED_2_FD_10381 | JGI IMG/M metagenome (IMG submission 10381)
CCCAGGCCGATTTGGAAAAACGTATAGTGAATAAGGATAGGGAACTGAATGGGACCAAGAAGAGACTGCAGTCTGATCTGCAGCAGAAAAAGAAGGAGAAAGGCTCCGCTACAACACCGAAACCTGACGAAACACCGGAGGCACCTTCATGAGAAAAGGACACAACAGGCCGACGGAAGAACTGCGCCGCCGGGCAGAGAAACGTTTGCAAAAAATTAAACAAAAAGTAACTATTTCCTCCAAACCGGCGGAATTGGAACGGCTCGTCCACGAGCTTGAGGTGCACCAGATTGAGTTAGAGATGCAAAACGAGGAACTACTGCAGGCACGCTCAGAACTGGAGGCATATCTTAGTAAATACACCGACCTTTACGACTTCGCTCCCGTAGGCTATTTCACCCTGGATCCAAACGGCTTGATCCGGCAGGCTAACTTGACCGGAGCACGCATGCTCGGGGTAGAGCGCTCCCGTTTGGCAAACCAGCACTTCGGCCGCTTCGTCACTGCTGATTACCGGCCTGCAATTGCCCCCTTCCTGGCAAAAGTATTTCAAAGCCATTCCCAGGAAACCTCTGTGCTTGAGCTGCAAAAAGAGGGGGGCGGAAAGTTCTTTGTGTACGTTGAAGCCAGGGTCTCCGAGGAGGGGCGGGAATGCCACATCGCCTTGATAGACATCACGGCGCAAAAACAGGTTGAAGACGCGCTGCGGGAAAGCGAGCAAAAATACCGCGCCTTGTTTGAAACCATGTCGCAGGGTGTAGTGCATCAGGCGCCGGATCGCAAAATCATTTCCGCCAACCCCGCAGCCGAACGTATCCTGGGCTTATCAATCGAACAAATAAAGGGAAAAACATGGACAGACCTCCGCTGGCGGGTCATCCATGAGGATGGATCAGACTTCCCGGAGGAGACACACCCTTCCATGGTAGCCCTTCGCACCGGCAAAGCAGTGCTGGGTGTGGTCATGGGGTTGTTTTTACCAAATGCTGACGGTTATTTATGGCTCAACATCAACGCGGTGCCACAGTTTTTGCCCGGTGAAGATAGGTCATTCCAGGTCTTTGTAACTTTTGAGGATATTTCTGACCACAAGCGCCTGGTGGTATACAACAAGCTTACCACCAGAGAGAAAGAGGTTTTCAAACTGTTGGTTAAAGGCCTCACCCGTCAAATAATCGCGGAAACCTTGGACATAAGCTCAAAAACCGTGGACAAACACAGGGAGAACCTGATGGAAAAGCTTAATCTATATACAATAGAGGGACTTGTGCAGTTTGCCAGGCTGCTCGGATTGGTGGAATACTGACATATTTATCTAAGAAACCCTGCATGCTTTCTAGAAAAGGTTCCAGGTATATATCGGTAATAAAGGTGGTTTTTTTCCCCCTCTTCTCCTTCCTAACATTCTCCCAAGGTATCTGTGTTGTTCTTTATTTGATAAAACGCAAAAACCTTTCGGAAGTGAAAGCCATATACTGCAAGGGTTACAGCTTCAGGGAAAAAACGGGGATGTTTTAGCAAAGTTTTTAGCAACAACACCCAATATGATAGTCTGCCCTTCTCTAAAATTCCCAGGTAAAAAGAAGCTTTAAACAGCGCCTTTAGATAGCACAAATTGAGCTCATGTGTCGTTAGGCGCTTTCTTAAAGGTTTAAATTCTTTAAAAAATTCTAAAACTCGCCTGTTAAAAAAAGCCGGGTCATAAATAGTGGTTACAATTTTTTCGTACCCTTTCATCAAGTCACTGTAATTCATTTTAGGGACAAAATTTAAAGTAAAGTCTGTATTACTATCTGATGTATTCGGCAAAAGCCTGCCTTCCCTCTGCATGCGCTCATACAGCTTTGACCCCTTAATTGCATTAAGCATGCCCACCATTGCTGTAACTATACCGCTCTGCTGAATAAAGTTTATCTGGGAATCAAAGATAGAGGATGGATCGTTATCAAAACCTACAATAAAACCAGCAGATACTTGCATTCCATGGTTATGGATTTTTTTTACGGAATCTACCAGGTTTCGGTGAACGTTATGATTCTTGTTGCATTCCTTGAGGCTTCCTTCATCCGGCGTCTCAATGCCTACAAAAACTTCTATGAAACCGGCTTTTTTCATCATCTCCAGCAGCTCATCATCATCAGCCAGGTTGATGGAGGCTTCCGTTATAAATTTAAAGGGGTATTTATATCTTTTCATCCAGTCAATAAGCGCCGGTAAAATATCATTCTTTAAAACAGCCTTGTTTCCGATAAAATTATCATCGACGATAAAGACCTTTCCTCTCCACCCGTTAAGGAAAAGAACATCCAACTCTCCTAAAAACTGGTCTCTGTTTTTCAAGCGAGGTTTATGGCCTAATAAAAAGGTAATATTACAAAACTCACAGTCAAAAGGACACCCGCGGGAATACTGAATGCTCATTGCCACGTAATGATTCATATTAATTAGATCCCAGGCCGGAACCGGGGTTTCCGTAAGAACAGGCTTTTCAGCAGTGGAATAGACCCTTTTTAAAGTCCCCTTTTGCAGATCTTCCAGGAAAAGAGGAAGGGTAACTTCTGCTTCGTTTAGAACGAGACAGTCCACCTCCCCAAATTCTTCCCCCTCCGTTGTAAAGAGAGGGCCACCAGCCACAACCTTCACTTCCAGCTTTTGGCAGCGTTCAATAACTTCCTTTACCGATTCCCTCTGAACAGCCATGGCGCTGAGGAAGACATAGTCTGCCCAGCGAAGCTGGTCATCATCAAGCTTTTCCACGTTCAGGTCCTGAACCTTTTTTTCCCACTCGGAGGGTAGCATGGCAGCTACAGTTAAAAGTCCCAGAGGCGGGTAAGCCGCTTGTTTATTGATAAAACCAACGGCATATTTATAGCTCCAGAAGGTATCCGGGTACTCTGGATAAACAAGTAATACTCTCATTTAATTTCTTCACTACTCCTTTTCACAGCAACAATAATGTGCACAGCTCCTGAGCTGTACTATGGTAGTGCGTACATTTCTTATGTGACCCACGTAATGTTATGGGTTTCAACCGTTATCCCCTCTACATCAGGTTGAATTCCCATAAGCTGAAGAAATGGCGCGACTACCAATCACATGGCGCTGTTGTTTTGGGCGCCCATATCATCATTGATATATTATCAAAGGAACTGCTAAGAAATCTATTAGCAATAGATGAAAGGATGACTAATTTCTGTCCTATAGCGAGCTTCAACTGACTGCAAAGAGAGCTCAAAAAACAGAAGTTGGTACAGCACCTGGACCCGACAGACAAAGGCTTCTTGGTAGATCTGCTTAGCATACAACCACTGTTCGGTCTCCCAGGTCGAGAAAAGCACTTCCGTCCAGCCGAACTGCGTCTATCTAATCTTGCATTAATAAAAAATAAAAATGAGAATATTGCTAATAGATTTCTTAGCAGTTCCTCTGATAATATTTAAATGCAAGGCAAAGACGATGTTGTGCTGCTCCATAACACAAGAAATAATGTGACTTTAATTTGAGAGGGATGATATTAATGATTAAAGACCACGCTTTACCTTCTGAACTGGGTGAGATTCATATCTCCGATGAAGTTGTGTCTATCATTGCCGGGCTGACAGCCACGGAAGTCGAAGGAGTAGCCAGCATGAGCGGTGGTATTGCCGGGGGAATTGCAGAAGCCCTCGGCCGCAAGAATCTATCCAAGGGTGTAAAAGTAGAAGCAGGTGAGCAGGAAACCGCTGTTGATATGTACTTGATTGTGGAATATGGGTCCCGTATTCCTGATGTTGCCTGGTCAGTACAGGATAATGTAAAAAAAGCCATTGAAACAATGACCGGCTTAGCAGTGGTTAACGTTAATGTTCACGTCCAGGGGGTAAGTTTCCCTCAGCAGAAAGACAAGTAACCGAAAGAAGTGAGTTGAATCATTTAGGAAGAGCGCCTGGATCACCCGTTGGATGTATAATTCTATCAGCACTATGAGTAAAGCTGGAAACCGAAGGAAGGAGAAACGACTATGAGCATGTTTTACCTTGTGTTGGCACTACTTTTCAGTCTTTTTATCGCCGTGGTAGCCATGGCCAACGGTGAAACTGTTACTGTGAACTATCTTTTTGGCCAGGCGAGGCTCTCTTTAATCGTGCTGATCTTGGGTTCCGCCTGTGCGGGCGCCCTGACTTTGGGCTTCTTCAGTCTCTTTCGCAGTATCCGGTCCCACCTGAAGTTTCGGGATGCACGCCACAATCAAGAAGAGCTGCAGCACCGGCTGGAACTCCTGGAGCAGGAGAAAAACGTCATGGAAACCGAGTTGGGCAGGAGGCGGCAGCTGGAGAATGAAGCCGCTGTTGCGAAAAACCATACCGGCAAAGAGGCATTGCAGGCTTAAGCTGGAGATAATCCGGAGTCGTCTTTAGGCTACGTCCAAACTGAATAAATTCAGCGGAAGGAATGAATTGAATTGATTTCCGTTAAGCGTTTATTTTTATTAACCTTATTAATTGTTATTCTGCAATTCGTCCTGATGGGTTGCCAGGAAGTGGAGGAACATGCTTATTTTCTGCAACACAGGGGAGAAAGCACCGAAAACCCTTTGCTGGAAGAGGCAGTCAGTGCTGAAAGCCCTTTGCTGGATGTGTTTGAAAAAGATCCCGTGATAAATCTACTAGGAAAAAGTTTTGATGAAATAATACTGGCGCTAGGGGAACCCGACGAACAGGGATATAGCGGATGGCTTGGGCCGCACCATTATATTCTTTTTCAACATGAAGAAGGGGTTGTGCTATTTTGTTCTCCGGAGTCTTTAGAAAATAAAATTGCAGTTAGCATTATTTTAGGACCAGGGCAAGAAGTTTTGGGTGCAAAGGTGGGAATGACTTTCTCGGAAATTCAAGACATACTGGGAGCACCTGATTTCGGTCCTGAACCTGGCATGGACGACCCGAATTATACGATGGGCTACTTTTTTGGAGAAATGCATCACGATATGCCAGAAGCTTTTCTAAGTTTTTCTGCAGTTTGCATGAATTGTCCTACTGACGATGCTTTCATTAAATGGGAAGCTTTTGAGTATGGCCAAATAGAAATAGTAGAAGTAGCAAGATAAGCGCTCATCGTCCAGGTAGATAGCGTAGAGGCAAAGCAAGCTTACCTGTAAAACCGTCAACGGGGATGCTTGGCTTGGGATGATACTGTAGAGCGTTATTAGCTGATTGAAGATTTCGAAGGCGGTGTTATTAATATTCAACAAAACATGTTTAAAGGAGTGACTTAAATGGGATTGTTAACCTGGATAATCGTTGGTGGAGTTGTCGGTTGGCTGGCCGGTATAGTAATAAAAGGGAAAGGTTTTGGGCTGATCGGTAATATTGTAATCGGCGTAATTGGAGCCCTGGTCGGCGGTTGGCTGGCCAGTGTTGTTTTGAATATCCACAACCCAATCAGTGGTTTCAACCTTACTACCTTCATCGTGGCTTTCCTGGGTGCAGCATTAGTGCTATATGTTGCCAGGTTGATAAAATTCGGATCCAGCTAGAATAAAAAAAGGACATCGCGCGCGAAAATACTTGATGATCCGGTCCCAAACTCAATTATGGAGAGGGATGATTTTAATGGCTAAAGATCGTACTGTACCTTCTGATCTCGGTGAGATTCTCATCGCCAACAAAGATTTGTCCATCATTACCGGCCTGGCAGCCACGAAAGTTGAAGGGGTAGCCAGCATGAGCGGTGGTATCGCCGGAGGACTTGCCGAAGCCCTCGCTCCCTCCCCCTCGGCCGCAAGAATCCATCCAAAGGATAAGCTAAGAGCTAAAAGATAGGAGACAATGTTGATGTTCAAAGAAGCGATGGTTGTTGGCAGAATCTACGGGATCCCAGTAAAAATTCATTACACCTTTCTACTAATTATTCCTTTCCTGGCCTGGGTATTCGGGAGTAATTTCAGTTCATTTGCCGAGAGAGCGGGGGTGCCTCTGGAAAATCTTCTACTAAACCCCTATCTCTCCGGTCTGATAATGGCTCTGGCACTTTTCATAAGTGTACTCCTCCATGAGCTGGCCCATTCTCGTGTAGCGCAAAACCAGGGTATAGCGATCAACAGCATAACATTAATGCTTTTCGGCGGTGTGGCCCATATAGAAGAAGGATTGGAAGATCCGAAAAAAGAGGTTTGGATTGCCATGGCTGGTCCTCTTACCAGCCTGCTAATTGGAGTTACTCTATTGATAGCTCTTTCTATCTATCCTCTTCAATTATTTCCGGATATGAGAGTTATGGGTTTTTACCTTGGACAGATCAATATCTTTCTTGCTTTTTTTAATCTGATACCTGCGTTTCCAACTGACGGCGGCAGGATCATGAGATCCCTTCTTGCACGACGATCTTCATATCTTGATGCCACGCGGATTGCTACCACTGTAGGGCAGGTTTTTGCTTTTTTATTTGCCTTGCTGGGATTGCTTTTAGGCAATTTCATTCTAATATTTATTGCAATATTTATCTTCTTCGGAGCTTCACAGGAGTACCGGCAGACTCTGCAACGAATAACCCTAACAGATTTTAAAGTGAAGGATCTTATGACAAAAAATGTTTCCATAATCGATGAAGATGCCACTGTGAAAGAATTATTACAGCGAATACTTACTGAACTACATTCCGGTTACCCCGTATTTTCAGATGGAGAGCTCAAGGGCTGTGTTACTATAGGAGATATTAGCAATGTGGCTCCTGAAAAGCATCATGAGTATCGTGTGAAAGATATCATGTCTAGAAATATAAAAAAGGTTTCGCCTGATGATAATGTTTACCAGGCCTTGAAAATACTGTCCGGTTTTGATATCGGTCGCCTTATGGTGGTTGAAAATGGAAATCTTGTTGGAATCATTACACGTTCTGATATTATGAAAGGTTTTCGGCTTCGTCAAATTCAAAAGGATTTTAGTTATCGCTAATAACAATGACGCATTGGAATATTTCACCAGACCCAACCTAATTCAAGAATGTCTTATCTTTTCAATATCTGGGTTCCCACGACATATAAGAATTAAATCAATATGTTAGTAATCTTCCGTAGCCAACCGCTAAGGCCTCTGTGTTTTGAAAAACAAAGATCAAAAAATATAAAGCCCGGACGAGATAAAAAGCATCTGGGCTTTTGTTATTTATTACCAATGTTATATATGGTAAATGTCTAATGACTTAAATATTGATAAAATTTAGCGCTATTCGATATCTCCTCTTCATCATCAGTTGCTTCTTTGCCATCACGGTTCTCGTTGTCACCGTTCTCGTGGTCAACATCAGTCGTACAAGCCTCATAATTGATTTTACTTCAATCTATTTGATAATCTTCTGCGTTTATTTGTATTGCCAATGGGGAAACACTAACCGTAAATCATTTAATTCTGCTAAACCAAATTGTTTGCACACCCCCAAACCATAAATGCACCCCTCACCATAAATTTTGCACATCCAGGGTGCATATTTTTTGGCAGAAAGGTGTGCCAAGGTGTAAATTCGGCCTTATTCTGCTGCCTGATTTACCTCTAAAAACATGAAAACCCCCTAAAATTCAAGGGATTTTCATTGTATCAAAATTAATGTTTGATGGTGGAGGTGGCGGGAATCGAACCCGCGTCCGAGAGTAAAGCCACAGGAGCTTCTACGAGCGTAGCCTTGATTTGTGTCTTACAGCAGGGGCTCCACGAGGCGGGGACTCCCTACTGCCAGCTCTTTTTAGATTCCCCGGCCTGGAGAAAGAGCAGCTCTCCAGGGCGGGTAGCCTGCTGTTATGACACCCTGCTTATTCCCACAGGCTTGGAAAAAGAGGGCGCGCCGCGTTTTTACGCAGCGAGTGCTACTTGATCGTTGGCAGTTATAGCCGTTTCCATGTTGTTGACCGGGCCATGGTCCCGGGCTCGCTTCTCCTGCTCCTTCTACCCCCGTCGAATCCTTTTCACCCCCATGTATTTACCTCTATCAACGGGCTAACTGCCGGTCCTTAAAGGCGCGCTCCATTTCGCGCCTGGCATCCTTTTCGGCAATGGAGCGGCGCTTGTCAAAGTCCTTTTTCCCCCTGGCCAGGGCCAGTTCTACCTTGACTTTTCCGCCGCTGAAATAAATGCTCAGGGGAACCAGGGTATAGCCTTTTTCCTGGACATATCCGGTAAGACGATTGATCTCCCGCCGGTGCATGAGCAGTTTCCGCACGCGCAGCGGTTCATGGTTAAAGCGGTTCCCCGGCTCGTAAGGGCTGATATGCATATTATACAGGAAGAGTTCGCCGCCATCAACCCGGGCGTAGCTGTCCTTGAGGTTGGCCCGCCCGGCACGCACCGACTTCACTTCTGTCCCCTGGAGCACAATCCCGGCTTCATATTTATCTTCGATAAAATAAAGGTGCCGGGCTTTGCGGTTCTGCGCCAGGATCTTTCTCCCCGTATTTTTATCTGTCTTCCCAGTAATCGTGAAAACTCCTTCCGGCGACAATAGAACCCTACCGAAATGGTGCTCTGCAGGTAGGGCGCGTTGATCGACGACTTGTAATCCTCAACACCTATCGTTTCCATCCCTATTATATCACGGATTTCCCGTTTTCTCAACTGGCGTCAAGCACAGCTTATTCTGCAGAAACCGGTGTAAATTCCACGGAACGCATTTCCTTGTTTACCCGGTCCAGCCGCACGACAACCTGGTCACCCAACTGGTATTTCTTGCCAGTGGCTTCGCCGACCAGGGAATAGCGGGTTTCGTCAAAGCTATAGTAATCATCAACCATACGGGTGACATGAACCAGTCCCTCTACGGTGTTCTCCAGCTCGACGAAGAAACCGAAAGAGGTAACACCGCTGATGATCCCGGTGAATTCTTCTCCTTCTTTGCCTTCCATGAATTCCACTTTTTTCAGGTCAACACATTCTCTTTCCGCCTCCATGGCAACCCGCTCCTGTTCCGAGGCATGTTGGACCAGCCGAGGCAACACGCTGGCCAGCTTACGGGCTTCCGAAGGGCTCAGCCCTCCCTGGATGGTTTTTCTCAGGATCCGGTGTACCAATAGATCGGGGTAGCGTCGGATGGGAGATGTAAAGTGGGTGTAGTGCCGGGCGGCCAGTCCGAAATGACCGAGGGGCTGCTCACTGTAATGGGCCTGGGCCATGGAACGCAGTAGAACATAATTCACATAACGCTCAACCCGCGTTCCCCTGGCTTCTTCCAGGATCTGCTGGATCTTTGAGGGTGTAATTTGCTCCAGGTCACCTTTGATACGAATATTGAACAGGGATAAAAAATCTCTCAAATAGTAGAGTTTTTCCGGATCCGGGCTTTCGTGCACCCGGTAGACAAAGGGAACCTTTTTCGCCTGGAAGTGATGAGCGATGACTTCGTTGCAGATCAGCATAAACTCTTCGATAATGGATTCGGCCCTGCTCCCCAGACGCACCTGGATATCCACGGGTTTTCCTTCTTCATTCAATTTCACCTTGGCTTCCGGGAAGTGAAAATCCAACGCCCCCCGTTTTAAGCGGGTTTTTTTCAAACGATGAGCCAGTTCATCCATGCTCTCAAAAGAAGGCACATAAGATGCATAGCGGTGCCGAATGGCTTCGTCTCCTTCCAGGATCGCGTTCACATCATCGTAGGTCATCCGTTCGGCCACGCGGATCACACTGGGGTTAAATTCATAGTTCTGCACGCGGCCCTGTTCATCCAGGTCTATAAAAACACTCACGGCCAGTCGAGATACCTGGGGGTTCAAGCTGCAAATCCCGTTGGATAGCTGGGGAGGGAACATGGGGATGACCCGGTCAGGTAGATAAACACTGTTCGCACGCCGGGAGGCCTCACGGTCCAGGGCGCTTCCTTCGCGAACATAATAGCTGACATCTGCGATGTGGACGCCCAGCCGGAATTTCCCTTTTTCTTTTTCTTCCAGAGAGACCGCGTCATCCAGATCTTTGGCATCTTCTCCATCAATGGTGACCATGGGCAGCTGGCGCAGGTCCCAGCGGTCCTCATCCCGGGCAGTTTTGTCAATGTGCATCTCATCCAGCCGACCGGCTTCCTTCATCACGCCTTGGGGAAAAGTAGAGGGTAGTCCATATTTTCTTATAATGGTGGTAATATCAACCCCGGCATCTTCCGGGGAACCAATCACCTCCACTACTTTTCCTCGAATCAAGTTACTCTGCGCGTCCGGCCAGCGGGTAATCTGGATCATCACTTTTTGGTCGGGCTTAGCCCCGGCGGTATCCCCGGGTTTGATCTGAATCTCGCTGGAGATGTGACGATCGTCGGGAACAAGGGTTCCTCCTTTTTTGTTCCCCTGGTAGGTTCCGACCAAATGAGGGTTGCCTCGTTTTAGTATGCGCACCACCTCGCCCTGACGGCGCTTTCCGCCCCGGGAATCTTTGCTCAATCGGACCATAACGCGATCCTTGTGCATGGCTCCGCTTCGTTTTTCGGGCGCGATAAAGACATCGGTCTCACCCGGGGCTTCCGGGAGTAAGAAGGCATAACCCTGCTGATGTCCTTGTAGAATACCGGTTAACATGCCCATCCCCCGCAGCGGGCCGTAGCGGCCCTGGGGTGTTTTGCAGAGGGAGCCTTCATGCACCATGTTCTCCAGTAAACGGTGCAGGTCCTGGATTTCCTTGTCCTGGTTAACCTTTAAAGCCCTTGCCAGATCATTAAAGGTCAGGGGTTTGTAGTCGTCTTGAAAAATGTAATTCAATACTTTCTTTTTGTTTACGGTCATACTTGTCTCCAGAAATGTTTTATTTTTGATTCTTAATCATCAAACAAGACCGCATCAGCAAACGAAAATGGCTGCTGCCCCAGCGTTAGAGTCCCAGTTCTTTGGATATACCCTGCATTGCTTCCAGGCTCAACCCCAGAAATTCGTCCAGTTCGAGCCCCAGTTCCTGGCAGGCCTTGATCTGCCCGCGGTCTGCTCCCCGGGCGAAATGTTTCTCATTAAATCGATTTTCCAGGAATTGAACATCAATGGCGGACAGTTTTTTTTGCGGATGGATCAAGGCCGCAGCGACAATTAAGCCGGTGACCGGATCGGCGGCATAGAGCGCCTTGGACAGCCGCGATTCCCGGGGGATGCCGTGGTAGCCATTGTGGGATTCCACCGCATGCACGATATCTTCGGGCAGGCCGTATTCCCG
>SL_3KL_010_SEDDRAFT_10005706_pt1 | contig 11152 bp, 9 predicted proteins | sample SodLakKL_010_SED_2_FD_10381 | JGI IMG/M metagenome (IMG submission 10381)
CGTGTTATTATTGATGTGGAGCAGCAATCAACCACTTTCCTTGATATCGATCCCGATCACCACCGCAGCTCAAACTGCTGCGGGTTGATTCGTAATGGAGTATGGGTGGATAATGAATGGAGCAGCAATTCCGGTAAACTGGCTTTCGTCTCCACCTCTCGCGATTACAAGGATGTTCGCCTTCGTGTTGCTGATCCGGCCAGCGGGGATGTTCGGGAAATATATCACGAGCGTGATGACATTTTCTTTGAATCGAACCTTACATCCCGCGGTATTCCAAACTGGAGGGTATTGCACGATTCGAACGAATACATATGGTTCACCCGAAAGAGCAACTGGGGGCACCTCTATTTGCACGATCTTGAAACCGGCGAACTGATCCACCAAATAACCGATGGCGACTGGAATGTGGTTGATATTCTGCACATTGATCACGATTCGCGCGAAATATTCTTCACCGGAGTAGCACGCGAAGCAGGCCGTGATCCCTACTTTTATCATCTCTACAGAGTAAATTTTGATGGCTCCGATCTTACACTTCTCACACCGGAAGATGCCAATCATAGAGTAACTCTCAGCAGCGATGCATCCTGGTTTGTGGATACCTACTCCACATTTACAGATCCGCAAAAAACTGTGGTGCGCGATCGTAATGGTAATCTGATCATGGAGCTTGAAGAGGCCGACATTGAAGACCTTCTGGCAACCGGCTGGCGAAAACCTGCCCCGTTCAGTGTAAAAGACCGCTATGGCGAGACGGATTTGTACGGCGTTATGATTCTGCCAAGGGATTTCGACGAAAACAGGTCCTACCCGATCGTAAATGCCATCTACCCCGGCCCACAAGGTGGCAGCCTGGGCTCGCGCAGCTTTTCCACCACCAAGCGTCAACAGGCATACGCCCTTGCTGAGCTTGGCTTTGTAGTAGTTGCCATTGATGCGCTTGGCAGCAGCCCCATCCGCTCACGGGAATTTCATACATACTATTACGGCAACATGGCTGACAATGGGTTGCCCGATCAAATTGCGGGGATGAAAGAGCTGGCTGAACGATATTCCTTTATCGATATCGAGCGGGCGGGTATATATGGGCATTCCGGAGGTGGATTTGCTACTTCAGCAGCACTGTTGCAATACCCTGAGTTTTTTAAGGTAGGTGTATCCAGTGCCGGTAACCACGATAACAGGGGGTACACTTACTACTGGGGTGAAAGATACCAGGGGCTGCTTGAAGGTGACAACTATGAAAATCAGGCTGTGCACCTCATGGCCGAAAATCTTGAAGGAGAACTCCTCATAAGCTACGGCACTATGGACACCAATGTACATCCCTCCATGACGCTGCTGCTTGTTGATGAACTGATTCGCCACAACAAAGATTTCGACCTGATTGTAATGCCAAACCGGGGCCACGGCTACGCCAATGAACCCTATCACATACGGCGAACATGGGATCATTTTGTTCGACACCTTGCCGGGAAAACACCACCTGATTCGTACAGAATCAGTAGATAACAGTAGTTATAAAGCAGAAAATAAACTATGAGAAACTAAAAAAACTTTATAACAAGAAGAAGATACAGCTTCTAACAATAGAGGTGTACACAAGTCTTCTTCCTTCATACTCGGCACTATCGCTAACAGGTCTGTATAGCGTAAGCATCAACCCGAATGGTGCCCCGCAATCGTTGTGTTCATGCTCACTTCATACGCCCGAACCGTTGTGCCCAATGCTTGAGAATATTATCGCAGTTAACGCAGCTTTGAATAATTGATTATATTTGAACTATGCTTACTAAAGATGAAATATTGGCAAAGCTAAGAGAATTAAAACCAACTCTTAACAAAGAATTTGCCGTTAAAGAGATTGGGTTGTTTGGTTCTTTTTCCGATGTAAGTTATACATCAGAAAGTGATATTGACTTATTGGTTGAATTTGAAAGACCTATTGGATGGAAATTCTTCTCACTTGAAATATATCTTTAGAAAAAATTTGGAAGAAAAGTCGACTTGGTTACAATAAATAGGACTCTGAGCGGCTGCAAGACCAAGCGATGAGTCGGTGTTGAACTACACCCGCCGGTTATACTCTATGTATTTATTGAAGGTTTTTAAGGTTTTGTAAAATATACAGGAAAAGAGTTCTTTGACGTATTGCAGGTTTTTGTGCTTTCTAATATTTTTTCCGGAACATTTTTTTATAAAAGCGGGTTGTTTTCTGTGCTTTTGATCACGTATTGGCAGACCTTTCCCGGCAGCGATTTTAATCGCCGGATTGGAATGATTGCTTAATATTGAGTCTGCTTTAGTTTCCGGGGGAATAAAACCGGTGAACGTATCCTGGGCAGCTCCCTTATGACCACCATCCGCCCGGACTTACATACCGGGCAGTGACATGGATTAACACCGGTGAGCCTTTCAAAGCGCTGCAGGCTGGTCTCTTGTGGTTGTTTTTGTTTGATCAACGTTTGAATATCAGGTTTTTCTTCCCGGACAAATTGCAGGTCAAGATTACGTTTGGTAGTGTGGTTATAAATTCCGTTTTCTTGAGGGCGGGCAGGGCAATGGCATTTTTGTTCATTCCAAGCAAACGGTAGTAATACCTGAGGCCGTAAACCATGTGTTTAAAGCTGCTTCGGGAAGGGGATTTGGGGTCACGTGCCAGGGCAACCAGGTATTCATTGATCTCCTCGGGGTCAATCTGCTGGGGAAGTTTCCCAAAGTGAACCACGAACAGTGCAATTCGGCGGATGTAATTCTGCAGGGCATTCTTGCTCTGTCCACGCAAAGTAACCTGTTGATCCAGCTTACGAACAACTTTTTCAAATTCAGGAACAAGCATGATAGCCTGCTCTACAATAGTAAAACCCGATTTTTTTCTCATAATCAGAATTTTTTTGTGGTTAATAATTTCGAATTATAGGAAGAATCGGGTACTTTTAAAAACGCTATCCGCGAAGGCGGATTTAGTTTAACAAAGTGTATATTCCAGGCGGTTTCCTCCGAAAATTCCGCATCTTGCTTGATGAGGGAATAGAAGATGAGGGAATAGAAGATGAGGGAATAGAAAAGGATGGCAAAGCAAAGTGATTCAAATTCCCGACCGTTACCAACAAGTCTAAAAGAATGACAACGAAAATAAAAGAGGAAATGGTTTGAGAATGGAAAACGAAATGACAATGAAAGAAAAAAGATTTACTTTTTTGCCGATCCGCGAGAAAGAAAAGCGGGAAGCAAATATTATTTTTAAAAATGAATTTTTTGTACTCAACTTAAAATAATGGAACCAGGTGTCATTATAGTTTTGTTGGTACTTACTGCGACAGTTATTATGCTGGTACTTGATGTCGTTCGCATTGATATTGTTGCTATTGGCTGTATGCTGGCGCTGGGATGGACGGGAATATTAACACCGCAGGAGATGTTTTCCGGGTTCTCGAGTAATGCCGTAATAGCCATGCTGAGCGTGATGATTTTGGGTCGAGGTATTGCCCGAACAGGAATAATGGATGAGTTTTCAAAATTTATAATCAGTAAAGCTGGCAACCGCAAACGAAATCTGGTAAGTTTACTTTCTATTACAACTGGTCTGTTATCGGGTTTAATTCAGAATATTGGTGCAGCAGCACTTTTTCTGCCCGGAATTATGCAGGTTTCGCGCCGTACGAAGATTCCCGCATCCTCTCTTATTATGCCCATAGGCTTTGCAGCCATACTGGGGGGAACTCTTACTATGGTTGGCTCAGGCCCACTCATTCTGATTAACGACCTGTTAATAAATGAGGGGCATCAGGCCTACAACCTATTTAGTGTAACCCCTGTCGGTATTGTTCTTTTATTGTCTGGTATTGCCTATTTCCTGCTGTTTGGAAGCAAAGTTTTACCGAAGAAAGAAATTGGAGAAACAGGGAAATCAGAACAGGAAAAACTGGTAGAGAAACTGAATTTGCCACACAACATTAAATTGCTTTCCACAGCCGATGAGAGCTCCCTTATCGGCAAAACAACCGAAGAGGCTGGCTTGTGGGACATATACCATATAAACTTGCTGGGTGTCGGAAAGGGGAATGATGTGGTTTACGCTCCATGGCGGGAAACAAAATTTGAGGAGAGACAAACGCTTGCCGTTTTGGGTTCTTTTGAAAACATAGAGCAGTTTTCAAAAGATTTTCAGCTTGAGGACGTATCTTCATCTCGCTATTTCTCCGACGATTTTAATCCCAATGTTAGCGGTTTTGCCGAGATAATTATTCCTCCGGGTTCTGAACTCGCCGGGAAATGTATAAGAGAATATTCTTTAAGAAAACGCTACGCTGTTGAACCGGTAATACTATTCAACAAAGGAGAAAGAGTAGATGGAGACTTTTCTGATGTGGAAATCCGTCCGGGCGACACTTTGATTGTATACGGCAGATGGGATAAAATAAAGGGTTTGAAAGAAAGCACCGATTTTGTTGTGCTCACCGGATTTGATACTGACAAAAAAGACAGATCAAAAACCTGGCCGGCTATAGCATGCTTTGTTTTTGCCATCACCCTTGCAATGGTTGGCTTTCCCATTTCAATGGCATTTTTAACCGGCGCCCTTTGTATGGTTCTTACCCGTGTATTGAATATTGCAGAGGCTTATGAGGCCATTGAATGGAAAGTGGTTTTCCTGCTGGCAGGATTAATACCCCTGGGTGTGGCCATGCAAAAAACAGGCGCCGCTATGTTCCTTGCCGAACCTATTATGAGCGTGGTTATTGATTTGCATCCTGTTTTCTTTGTCCTGATAGTTGGTGCGTTATCAACTGTTTTTTCGCTCTTTATGTCCAATGTTGGTGCCATTGTAGTACTGGCTCCGCTCGTTATAGGCATGGCCGGCATCGCCGGTATTGACCCGAGACCGCTTGTGCTGATGGCAGCCGTTTGTGCGGCCAATTCCTTCATCCTGCCTACCCACCAGGTGAATGCCTTCCTGATGTCGTCGGGAGGGTATCGCAATGCTGATTACATAAAGGCCGGGAGTGGATTGACAATAATTTTTCTGACCATTACTGTTTTAATATTCTATTTTTTCATAATATAATAAGATAAAATCACCTAAAAGTAATTTCTATGCTTATAAAACATTATTTCATCAACAAGATTGCACACAGCTCCTATATTCTGGCTGGTTCGGATGTTTGCGCCGTAATTGACCCGCAACGCGACACAGATCTCTACATCAAAGAGGCTCGTGCCCTGGGTTTAGAAATCACCCATATCCTACAAACCCACCTGCACGCCGATTTTGTTTCGGGACATATGGATCTGGCTGAAAAAACCGGAGCCAAAATCTATGTGGCCAAATCTGCCAAATGCACCTTCGACCATGTTGCTTTGAGCGAAGGCGATACCATTGAGATTGAAAACATTTTTATCAAAGTGCTGGAAACCCCCGGTCACACGCCTGAACACCTCTGTTATGTGGTTACCGACATAGCGCGCGGCGAAGACCCTGTATGTGCCTTTGTGGGAGACACTCTGTTTGTTGGCGATGTGGGCCGTCCGGATCTTTTCCCCGATATGGCCGAAGAGCTTGCCGGTAAGCTTTACCACAGCTTGCACGACAAAATTCTGAAACTCCCCGACTTTTGCGAAGTACTGCCTGCACACGGCGCCGGCTCTCTCTGCGGACGGGCAATGGGTGCCAAGCGACACTCTACCATTGGCTACGAAAGAAAATATAATGTCGCACTGCAAATTAAAGATAAAGCGGAGTTCATCAAGTCGCTTACCGAAGATATGCCCCCTGCACCTGACCATTTCAGCCGTTGCAGCGACATTAACCGCAAAGGACCTGCCCTTGTTTCACAACTACCCCGCATGAAAGAGCTTAACGCGGAAGCCTTCAAAGAAATGATTGAAAAGGATACTGTTGCTGTTGTTGATACCCGAAGCTACCTGGCCTTTGGCAGCCAACACATTCCAGGTTCATGGAGCCTTGACTTCAACGGCAACCTGCCTACCTTTGCCGGCTGGGTACTGCCTCTTGACAAAGACCTGCTTGTGGTATCAGATAGTTTCAGCGAGGCAGAAAAAACAAATGATTGGCTCAGGCGAGTTGGACAGGACCGCATTGTGGGTTATCTGGATGGCGGTATGGCCGGATGGGCTGTGAAGGGATACATAACCAATTCCATCACCCAGATTTCGGCGGAAGATCTGCACGACATGGTTATAGGTTCCGAGAAATTCGTTTTGCTTGATGTAAGAGCACCGCAGGAATATGAGAACGGGCATATTGAAGGAGCCATCAATATTCCTGTGGCCGATTTGCGTGAAAGGCATACAGAACTCAACAAGGGATATCCAATTATCATGATTTGCAGCTCAGGGAACCGCAGCAGTTTGGGCGTAAGCATTCTGGGACAACACGGATTTAAAAAGCTGTACAATGTTGCAGGAGGCATAACCGGGTATAGCGCTGCCGGATACACCAAACGCTGTTCAGTTTGCCAGAACCCACACGGCTCAAGATTTTACTCAAGGGTGGAAGAGGTAAAAACCCATTTTAAACAGTAGATTATGGAAACAATTGCTTCAGTTTTTACAAGTACCAGCTGGTCGCCCTATGCGGCAGGTATCGGAATAGGTGTTTTGAGTTGGCTGACTTTCCTTATATCAGGCAAGCCCATTGCAATCTCCACCTCATTTGCCCAGGCCAGCGGGATGATTGAAGGGGTAATAGCAGGAGAAAAGGCCAGACAAAGACCCTACTATAAAAAGATTAAGCTCCGCATAAACTGGCAGTTGATGCTGGTTTTGGGTGTGGTTATCGGGTCATTTCTTTCGGCAATCATCTCAGGCGATTTCCAGGTTGGGGTATGGGTTCCATCACTTTGGGCTGCGGCCTTTGGCGATAGCGCCTTGCTGCGAGTGATTGTGGCTGTTGCAGGGGGCATTATACTGGGCTTTGGTGCCCGTTTTGCCGGCGGCTGCACAAGCGGACACGGTATTAGCGGTACACTGCAACTGTCCGTTTCAAGCTGGATTTCGGCAATATTCTTTTTTATCGGGGGCATTATAACTGCCCACTTGATTTTTAAATTTATAGCATAGTGAAACCACTAATCATGAAAAATCTGGTTATATGGCTTTTGGGTGTTGGTTTTACTGCAAAAATCCGGGATGCTGAAATTCGCTTAACAACTGATAATGTCAGTGATAAGAAAGATGATTTTGGATTTGTACCTCTACTGAACATGTATGCTGAATACACTATCAACAACTGGTATCTGTTTTTTGAAGGAGATGGTTTTTGCTGGTGGTCCCGGAAGAGCTTTTGACCTCTATCTGGGAGGTAAAATACCAATTAATGAGCACCTGAGGGTAAAGGCAGCATACAGAATAGTCGAGGGTGGGGCAGATGTGAGATCTGTTTACAATTTTACGATACTGCATTTTGCTAATCTGGGCTTGATTATAACTCTATAACGAGAATCTTATGAACAAAGAAAATATTGAATCAAACAAAGATGTAGTAACGGTTAAAAGAGATTTGCTCTTTGGTCTGGGTTTTGGCATCCTTTTCGGTTTTCTGTTGCACAAAGGAGGTGTAACCAAATACGATGTAATTGTTGGCCAGCTGTTACTGATCGATTTTACGGTTGTGAAGGTTATGCTCTCGGCAGTGGCAACCGGTATGATTGGTATCTATTTTATGAAATCGATGGGCTGGATCAAGCTTTCGCTTAAAGGCGGCTCAGTAGGCATGAATGTAATAGGAGCCCTTATTTTCGGGGTTGGTTTTGCCGTTCTGGGCTATTGCCCGGGTACTATTGCCGGGGCTATTGGCAACGGTTACCTTGATGCAATAGTTGGTGGCCTGGCAGGCATTCTTATGGGGACCTGGATTTTTGCTGTTATGTACCCGAAGCTGAAGGATGGAATCCTTAAAAAAGGTGACTTCGGAGATATTACTCTACCCCGACTGTTTAAGTTAAACGAATGGGTTGTGGTTGTGCCTGCATTTGCCCTGATTGTACTGTTACTGTTTTGGATTGAGAGTACAGGTTTTTAAAAAAAGATCATATTATAGAGGGTTATCTGAAAATTATTTTTGAGTATCTGGATATTGACGGGAGAGTGCTTCGAAATCGGCAACAAAAACATAACGTTTAAATTATTACTTGCTCCGATTAAAAAGAAGAACTGAAATTGTATAGATGAAACCCCCATCAGCCTTCGGCAGACAAAATGATATGAACAAACATGGGTGTTCGACCTGCGGTCAATTTCACATGTTACAAATCGGGCTTATTAACAACCGGACATGTGAAAAATAATAGTAATTTTAAAAATGCAACTTAGCTTAACTCAGCGTCCATATTAAAGGGGTAGGTCCAAAGTACCCCGATTTACCGGAACGAAAACATACCGTGGGAATGTTGAAAAATAGTTAAAAGAAAGAGAGTGCACGAGATAAGATTAACAATTAATTTTTATCGAACATGAACACATATATTCAAGTTTTTAAAAATAAGTCGAAAAACAGCAGACTATTTCTTATTCTTTGCTTGGGATTTATGTTGATTGGGACTATTGGTTTATTTTTATCTTTTGTGCTTAATATGTCATTTATTCCCTTACTGAACGAAGCCAGTTATTTTGTTTTATTATTTAATGGATTTATATCTTTTTGGATTGTTTTGGATAGTATAAAAAAAGCAAAGTATTTTGTTGCATGGAATAATAGAGAAATAAGCTATCTTCTGCCCAAGTCTGAGAAAACCGAATTAATTAATATTGATAACATTAAATCAGTTGACATTAATCGAAGTGAAATAATTATCCAACTGAATAACAGCGAAACGAAACACTTTAATCTTAATTATTTCTTTTTCCCGGAGCGTAAAACAATTATTAATTTTTTCGAAGAAATAAAAAAATGACTAAAACAAATTCGTTTCTTTGATAAGAAAATTATAAAGAAGGACAAAAATGAGGAACTGTCTACTAAAATTAAGTGCAGTTTTCTTGTTATTTATTGGATTAACAGAAATAGATGCACAAACTGACAATACTTTTACCGACCAACGCGATGGCATAGTTTACCAAACTGTAACCATAGGCAACCAGGTATGGATGGCAGAAAACTTAAAGTACTTACCAAGTGTAGCAGGTTCTGCTACGGGTTCAATGACAACTCCATATTATTATGTTTATGATTATGATGGTGCAAGTGTAACAGATGCCAAATCTACAGCTAATTATGCTACTTACGGCGTTTTATACAACTGGCCGGCGGCCATGGCAAGTTCTGCGGGCAGTGCAACCAACTCAAGTGCAGTGCAGGGCGTATGCCCCGCAGGGTGGCATTTGCCGAGCGATGCCGAGTGGACAGAATTAACCGATTATCTTGGAGGCATAGCCTTTGCCGGAGGCAAGCTAAAAGAAATTGATACAACTCTTTGGGAAAGTCCTAACGCTGGTGCAACCAACGAGACCGGCTTCACGGCCCTTCCGGGTGGTCGTCGTGACAGCAGTGGTGCGTTCGAATTCCTTGGATCCAACGGTTACTGGTGGGGCGCTTCTGATGTCAGTACCATTTTCGCTTTGTACTGGACCATATACTACTCCAACAGCAATGTTTTCAGAATGCGCGGCAATAAGGAGACGGGGTTCTCTGTCCGTTGCGTGAGGAAGAATTGATTAATTTTGGGCATTGATGGCTTTCACGCTATGGAAATTGAAAAAGCTCACTAATTAAAAAAATTGTTGAAATTTGAGATATACTCTTTTTACAAATTTACTGGAGAAGAAAAAAAACAACGAAACGCCAATAAATAATAAATAGCACTCTGAGCGGCTCTTATAAAAAGTAATTGCAGCTTAATAAGATACTTATTTGAAATCGTCAACTAATCATAAAATAGAGCTTTGGCGGTCATGAAAAAAAAATCAGACGACAGCTAAAAATTGATAATATAATTTGACTAACAGAAGAATTAAGTATATTTGTTCTCAAATAAGAATAATTCTTATAAAGGAAAAGATCAATGAGTATTTTGGTTGAAGAGATGAGAAATAAATTTTTAGAAAAAGGATTAAAGATTACTCCGCAGAGAATTGTCATACTTGAAGCTATTTATAAATTAAATAATCATCCTACTGCTGAAAGTATTATAGAATATATCAGGAAATCTCATCCAAATATTGCGACAGGAACAGTATATAAAGTATTGGACACATTGGTTGAAAATGGTTTAATTATCAAAGTTAAATCGGACAAAGGTATAATGCGATATGATGCTATTATGGAAAATCATCATCATATTTATTATTCTGATTCGGACATTGTTGAAGATTACTTTGATAATGAGCTAAACGAACTGATTGAAAAATATTTTAAAGAGAAAGAAATTCCTGATTTTAAGATTGAAGACATCAAACTGCAAATTATGGGAAGGCGAAAAACATAAAATAGAATTACACTTAAATAATAAATAATATGGACAATACTTCAAAAAAAGGAAAATGCCCGGTAATGCACGGGGCAAACACTGATACTGAAAGTTCCGTTATGAGTTGGTGGCCAAATGCACTTAATTTGGATATTCTGCACCAGCACGACACCAAAACTAATCCTTTAGGTCATAATTTTAATTATCGGGAAGAATTCAAAAAACTCGATTTAGATGCAGTGAAAAACGACCTTAAAAAGTTAATGACAGACAGCCAGGACTGGTGGCCGGCTGATTGGGGAAATTATGGTGGTTTGATGATCAGAATGGCATGGCATAGTGCCGGTACATACCGTATTGCCGATGGACGTGGTGGAAGTAACACCGGAAATCAGCGCTTTGCACCCCTCAACAGCTGGCCTGATAATGTTAACCTGGATAAGGCACGCAGGTTATTATGGCCAATCAAGAAAAAATATGGCAACAAACTCTCATGGGCTGATTTATTTATTCTGGCCGGAAATATGGCCTATGAATCCATGGGTTTTAAAACCTTTGGTTTTGGAGGCGGACGCGAAGACATTTGGCACCCCGAAAAGGACATTTACTGGGGGGCTGAGAAAGAATGGCTTGAACCCACAAAAGCTCGCTATTCCGATGATCAGGACCGTGATTCGCTCGAAAATCCGTTGGCTGCTGTACAGATGGGCTTGATTTATGTA
>SL_3KL_010_SEDDRAFT_10005707_pt1 | contig 11151 bp, 10 predicted proteins | sample SodLakKL_010_SED_2_FD_10381 | JGI IMG/M metagenome (IMG submission 10381)
GAAGTTGTCGGCGGCATTTTAGAATCGGAGAACGAAAGATTATTGAAATCATTCTTTTCTACTTTACGAACAAGATAACTTGATGTATTATATACATGCTAGACTCCTATCGTGCATCCTCATTCAATAGGTAGTGGTGAACCAGGTCAGGCCGGGAACGGAGCAGCCTTAAGCCTTCTACTTATGTGAGTGGGGATGCCCGATAGGAGTTTTTTAATTTTTTCTAGGCGGGAACTTTGAAGTATACCTCGACACCGGTTTTAGTATTTTCAATACCATGGTCGAACCCGTGTGCAGACAATATTTCACTGACAAGGTATAGACCGATCCCTGTGCCTTTGCTGTCAAGCCGGTCCTCGCTTGCGAAATCAATCCTAAAAAACGGCTTCCAGACATTTTCCAAATCCTTGGCTGGTATTTGCGGCCCTTCGTTGATGACTTTGAAAATAGCGCCTTCAGGAATCCTATCAAATCTGATTTCAATACTTCTCTTTTCATAGGTATATTTCAAGGCATTTGTCATTAGATTAGATAAAACACGTTGTATGAGTTTTTTATCTCCTCTGATTGTGTCATTCACATCCAACCGATTGATGATTTTAAAACTATATCGTGTAATTAAAGGATTGAACTCATGTATAATATCCTCTAGCAATGCATGAATGTTGATGTCATCTTCATCCAACTTGCGATTCTTATCATCTAACCGATAGATTTGTAGAAGATCTTGCAACATTACTGAAGATTTGTTCACTTCTTTTAAAACATTAGTAAGCTCTTTAGGTATATCCTCTTTATCGATGATACCGTCCATTATGCCTTCAATGGTAACTTGTATAATCATTAGTGGTGTTTTTAATTCATGAGAAATAGATGACACCAACTGCTTTTTCAAGTTATGTTGTTCATTTTGTTCGTTATAAAGCTTTGTGAGTTCTGTGTTCTTCGTGTTAATTGTTTCGATGGTCGATTTCAAGTTTTTGGCAATCAAATTGATGCTATTGCTGAGTGAAGTCGATTCTTTGTTGTTGGCTTCGAGAGCTTGAACAGTAAAATTCAAATTAGCGATTTCCCTTGCGACAGCCTCAATGTTCTTAATCGGTTTTGAGACGACATTTGAAATTCTGAAACTCCACAAAAAGATGATACCCACAGCTGTCAAGTATACGTAATTTTGATAAGCCGCAACAATGCCGACAATGTTGCTGGTATTCTGGATGGGCACAATCGTCATGACATAGCTCCAACTCAATGACGGGACGCGATGCAAATAAACCATGATGTCCGTTGGACCATCGGTTGATTGGTAACGATAGACATCATTGCCATATTCGTGTTGGGATAGAAAGCTAGAAGAAAGTTTGCTGACTTCAATGCCGATTCTTTGGTTTTGTCTGAAAATGTAGTTTAGATGGTTTGGTTTGTTGATTTCCTGAATTGCAGCTTCAATCTCGATGCAGGTTTGAAACTCGCAACTGTCATTATAGATTGTATCGTTGATGCTTACAGGTTGATATGTTTGGTCGTCATTTTCTATGAGAACAAACGATACGATATTATTCAGCTGAATTTCCTGGTGGGGTCCTGGTAGAACAATGACATATTCTTCCTGGGTTTCAGTGTGCTCGACAATGATGGTATAGGTATCTGGAGAACTCTCTAGTAAGCGGTAGTTGAAACTTAATATCACTGAATCCGCATTGTTTTTTTGTGTAAAATCGAAGATGATATCGTAAACATCGTCTTCTTCAGCGTCGTCCAAAGCTACGATATAAGCGCTAAGATTTTCTTCAAAAGTCGCAATTTCTCTNGTGGTNTAGTAGTTTTGAAAGAAGATTCTATTAAAAAAAAGCTGTAATATGAAAAAAGAAACAAATATTAAAACAATGGTTATCACAAGTTGTGTGGTTAGGGACCTGTTGGAATATAGATCTTTTATTTTTTTAGTCAGTCGCTTCAAAACGATACCCCACACCAAAAACTGTTTTTATGAAATAAGCATACGGTCCCAACCGTTTACGCAAACGTTTTATATAAGTGTCCACAATACGATCCTCCACATAAACATCAATGCCCCATATTTCGTCTAGTAAAAGATTTCTCGAACAAATTCTACCTTCGTTTTTCACGAGATACACAAGCATATCGAACTCAGTTTTGGATAAAATGGCTTCGGTTTCAGCAATGAAAACTTTATGTTTGTTCAAATCNATTGTTATGTGATTGGTTTTGATTACATCTTCGGCGTAAAAATGATTTCTATCATGGATTCTTGAAATGATATTATTAGCTTTCGCAACAAGAATTTTAACATTGAAAGGTTTTGTGATATAATCATCAACCTTGAGAGAATAACCCTTCAAAATATCTTCTTCTTCGGATAAGGCGCTCATCATAATTATGGGTACATTTGATTTTTTACGAATGTGGTATGCGACTTCCCACCCATTCATGTTGGGCATGAGAATATCCAAACATACTAGATCGATGGCCTCATTGGAAAAAATATCCAAACCTGATAAACCGTCTTTTGCGGCAAAGACTGTATAGCCCGCTTTCTCAAAATAGCTTTTGATCATCCGATTGATGGTCGCTTCATCTTCAATTATCAATATTTGCTTATTTTGCATAGGGCATCCCTCCACTGACATTATAAGTGACAATGAAGAAATATAAAAGTTAATCTGTTTACTAATTGAACCTTACATAATACAATAGCATTGAAATAGGTGATCCTTATGTACGATATTATTATTGTTGGTGGCGGACATGCCGGTAGTGAAGCTGCCCTGGCTACTGCTAGAATGAACAAAAATACCCTCTTAATAACGGGTGATATAAATTATATCGCTTCTATGCCGTGCAATCCTTCCATCGGCGGCCCTGCAAAAGGCATCGTTGTAAGAGAGATAGATGCTCTTGGTGGTGAAATGGGCATAAACGCAGATGAAACCCAGATTCAGATGCGGCTGCTCAATCATTCAAAAGGACCTGCAGTAAGAGCTTTGCGGTCTCAATCAGATAAAAAATTATATCCTGAAAGAATGAAAAACATCATATTGAGCCAAAAAAACTTGACGGTTGTTGAAGCCTATGTCAAGTCTTTGGTCGTGGATAACAATAGAATTCATGGTGTTCAAACACAAGACGGTAAAATTTATGCATCAAAAGCTGTAATTTTGACCACCGGAACATTCCTGAACAGCAAGGTGATGATTGGCTCTAACAAAACTTCGCAAGGCCCGGAAAACCAAAAGCCTTCACTTGGACTTAGTCCACAGCTTGAAAGACTCGGGTTCACATTATCGAGACTGAAAACGGGTACACCTCCACGAGTGAAAAGAGAAACCGTCGATTTCGGGAAGACCCAAATTCAGCCAGGTGATTCAGTACACCGATACTTTTCCTATTATAATAAGAACAATTACGATATCGATGCTCAGCATCCTTGTTATCTTACCTACACCACGGAAGAAACACATCGGATTATCAATAACAATCTCGATAAGTCGTCCATGTATAGCGGCGTTGTAGAGGGTGTTGGACCTCGTTACTGTCCGTCCATCGAAGACAAGTTGGTTCGTTTTAACGATAAACCCCGTCATCAGATATTTCTAGAACCTGAAAGCCAATTCACAGAAGACATTTATATCCAAGGATTTTCCACATCAATGCCGCATGAGGTACAAGAAGCGATGGTTGCAAGCATTCCCGGATTGGAACAAGCTCAGATTACCAAATATGCCTATGCAATTGAATATGATGCGATTGACGCAAGAATGCTTTGGCCGACCTTGGAATCGAAAATCGTAGAATCCCTATATTTCGCTGGTCAGATCAACGGTACAAGCGGATATGAAGAAGCAGCTGGTCAAGGCTTATTGGCAGGCATCAATGCTGCTTTAAAAATCGATAAAAAACAACCCTTAATCTTACATAGAGACGAAGCCTACATAGGGGTGCTGATCGATGATCTGGTGACGAAGGGAACCATTGACCCTTATCGATTGTTGACATCGCGAGCAGAACACAGACTACTTCTACGTGACGACAATGCCGACACAAGACTTATGGAAAAAGGGCACGCTATCGGACTTATATCCAAAGAGCGTTATCGTAAATATACTGATTTTCACAAGCAAATGCACGATTTGAAGATGCGTTTTAAAAATATTGAATTATCTCCCACACCCAAAGTTACTGATGTTTTGAAAACTTTGAACTCCACATCGTTGAAAGATCGTGTGACCTTTTATGATTTAATTAGAAGACCTGAAATCAAAGCGATATACGCTAAACATTTCGACAGCACACTTGATTTTCCAAATGAGATATTTGAAAGAGTGGAGATTGATATCAAGTATGAAGGCTATATAAACAAAGCGAGGAAACACGCTGAGAAGTTGCGACAACAAGAGAAAATAACAATCCCGGAAGATTTGAACTATGAAGACGTTCCCAATCTTGCTAACGAGGCCAGAGAAAAACTTAAACTAATTAAACCGCTGACTTTAGGACAAGCCAATCGTATCAGTGGTGTGAATCCTAGTGATGTTTCCATTCTCAGCATATATCTCAAATCAAACAAAAACCAGAACCGGGTTATCCGTTGATAATCTGGTTCTTTATTTATTTGGTCTAGGGGATGTGGTAAAATAACGTTAAGGTGATTACGTTGGAAAATAATAGAGACATCCTGCAAAAGGCTGGATTTAACATCACAGAAGAACAGTTAAAGAAGTTTCATATATATTATGAGACACTGATTGAATGGAATAAAAAGGTGAATCTAACGAATATAGTCAGAAAAGAGGATGTTTATGTCAAACATTTTCTTGACTCTTTGATGATTGGGAAGAGTATAGATTTAGACTCCCAAACCTTGCTTGACGTCGGGAGTGGTGCCGGGTTTCCAAGCGTACCACTTAAAATCGTATTTCCGGAGCTAAAGGTGACGATTGTTGATGGATTGAAAAAACGTATTAATTTTCTCGAACATTTGGCGCAAAATCTGGATTTAAATATTGAACTCATCCATAGTAGAGCAGAAGATTATGACAAAAAAAACACCTTTGACATTGTAACAGCCAGAGCTGTCGCACCGCTGAATAAGTTGCTAGAATTAACAATTCCTTTCGTAAAGACAAAAGGGTGCTTTCTCGCACTAAAAGGTGATAGATACCAGGAAGAACTTTCACATGCGGAGCATGCAATGTCAGAATTGAAAACGAGTGTAACAAGGATAGATACCTTTTCATTAATGGGTGATTCCCGAGCTATTATCGTATTTGATAAATATGCCAACAGTGATATCAAATATCCCCGCACACCGAAGCATATCAAGAAAAAGCCACTATAAAGTAATCTTGAAAAGAGGAATGCACATGATGTTCTCACAAGGGAAACAACAAACAAAGGAGCTAGAAAATCAAATCTATCGTCTTGAACTCAAACATCTAAGAAAAAAGACGATTTTTGTTAGTGTGATATTGTTTGTTTTAATTTTCCCTACAGTCCTAATCTTGTTCTTGTTTGACATCCCATTACTGGATATTTTCGTATATTTCCTAGTTTTCACCTTAATCATTACCATAAATAGCATTTTTTATTTTTATCGGAATTTACTTCCAAATATCTATCTTTCGATGTACATAACTACATTTGGACTATATGTGATATCCTTCGCATTGATCCTCGATATCCAATCAGCCAGCATATTCACCGTTTTATTCCTCAGTTATGCGATCATATCGTTATATCAAGAAGTTAGAGTTGCCATATTAAATAACATCATTCTCCTAATATCAGGAATAGTTTTTATTTTACTTTTTCCGATATTGTTCGAACCAGTAGACACACTGACCCCTAGTTCTTTTTTCATGGTTTTCATATTGGTGATATTTGTTGCATTGCTTTCGATTACATCTTTCATCTTAATAAAGCGTAAACGTCATTATTATCGACAAGTTGTTGACTTAAAAGAACAAGAATATAAACACACACAGATGATTTTCGATATTCAAAAATACTATACAGGTGAAACCCTCGATGCGGAACTATATTATTCCCATATAGAAAAATTCACAGATTATCTATCGGAACAGATTGGAATAGAAAATGTCTTCTCCGAAAGACTTCAAATCATCAAAGCTTTAGCCGAATCCAGTAATGAAGAAATTCAAAAAAGCTTTCCTGAATATAAAACGGGAGATATAGAAGAACTCAAACAACTAGAACTGAAGGTCTATAAAAAAATTGCTTATCTATCTTTCAAAGCCGCTCAATTAAAAGATATTCAACCTAAAACCCGAGAGTTTCTTTTTGAAAAAAACATTGAATCCTTGAATCACAGAGATGATTTGCCATTAGTTAAAATCATAGCTTTTTCAGTGTTTTATACTTTATTAAGAGCAAAGAAGCCTTATGCAAAAGCCATGAGTCATGCAGAAGTCGTTTCTTTATTGCAAAGTAGAGATTTTTATAATCTAGTTGATGATCGCATCCTTAATGTCTTAATCTATAATCAGGAATATTTTGAAAAACTTGATATTCACGCCATAACAGAAGTGGTGTCAAAATAATGAGAGAATTAATGGAAAAGGTAAAAAATAGCGAATTTTTAACACTGAACGAGGCGCTAAAGGTCAAAGTCTATCTTATTATGATATTCTTACTATTCTTTGGTCTATTGACAATTCCGATTTCGTTTTTTATCGAAGACTTAGCTTTATCTCTTAGAATAGTCGTACCTTTGGTCTATGTATCCTTATTTGGTATCACGTTTATAATGTTGATGTTGAACCGATCGCGAATCGCTATGCATTTCAGCATGTATACGTTCATTGGACTGACAATATATTATGTTAGTGGAACAGGACAACTTTACGGATATTTTCTGTTTTTCATTACACTAACTGTTATAATTTTCTATCAAGATATCACAACTTATATCCTTTACGGCGGAATCCTTACGGCTTACGGTGTCTATTATATTCAAGCAAGTGAATCATTGCTAGTTGATCCACACCCTTCCTTGCCACAAGTGGGTCCGGCCATTTACCAAGCAATCTTAATTGGTTTTTTCTTGGTTTATCTGATTCAGTTCATCCTCACAGACAGTATTAATGAAAACCTTAATCAAGACTATATCAGAACGAAGAAAACTAATAATCGATATAAAAGTTATCTATATCGGTATATTACCGATTTAGAAAATAGAGATGGATTTAGTCCTATTCAAGACAATCCTCAGTTTCATATCACAATCAAAGAAATTAGTAAAACAATCATTGAAGAAGGTAATTTCAATATCGAAGATGATTTTGAAGAAGTGATTGAGTTTTACTTTTTCCTGCATAGGCAAGATATACAAAAGATACTCAAACGAGACAAAATAGCCGAGGAGGTTAAAACTTACGCATATCAGTTTCAAAAATATTTGATCAATAGCCTAAATGAACTTGATTCTTTACTTTTTAGAGCGGTTTGTCATCATAAAGAAGGTATAAAAGATAAACTGAACAGATACGAGTATCGTTTTGATACAATTTTCAGCAACAAAACAAATAGAATTCTCGGTTTGGCTATCATGTATAAGTTTCTAACCACAGAAATAACACAACTAGATAAATGGGGAAGAGTTCAAAAAGTTCTCAGTCATCAAGAGTTGAAAGCTTTGTTTCAGAGTAAGGAAATAAGAGAGATTTTATCTTTTGAAGATATTAATTTCTTCTTGAAGAACGAGAATTTTTTTAAGGATGATTTATAATATTATATGACTTAAAATGCGTTTTATCAGTCCGTATGATAAAATACAAATGCAATGCAATTCGATACGAGGTGTTCCATGGGTAAAATAGTAGCAGTCAGTAATCAAAAAGGTGGTGTTGGGAAAACAACCACCAGTGTTAACTTAGCGAGCTCTTTGTCCTATTTAGGAAAAAGAGTTTTATTGGTTGATGTCGATCATCAAGCCAACGCAACAACTTTCATGGGCGTTAATCGCTCGTCCTTGAACTATACAGTTGCCAACTTATTTCTGAGAAATACTAGTATCAGAAATGTAATCAAAAAAGTAGAAAGTGTTGAAGTTGACATTATTCCTGCGAGATACGAACTGGCGAACATTGAAACCTCGTTACTCTCATATGAAGATAAGGATTTCATCCTGTCCAATGCACTCGAAGAAGTCCGTGACGAGTATGATTTCATAATCATTGATTGTCCGCCTTCTCTGGGTATTGTAACCATGAACGCTCTTATGGCTGCAGATAGCGTTCTAATACCCGTACAATGTGAATTTTTGGCCTTAGATGGATTGACTCAATTACTAAACACTATTCGACTGATTCAAAAGAAGTTGAAATATAACAACAGAAAGCTAACTATCGAAGGTGTACTACTCACCATGCTTGATACTAGGAGCAATATCGGTTATGAAGTCATAAATGAAGTTAAAACATACTTTAAAGAAAAAGTATTTAAAACAATTATTCCTCGTAATGTAAAAGTTAGCGTTGCGCCAAGCTATGGGTTACCTGTCACAGAATTTTCACCAAAATCTAAAGGCTCTTTGAGTTATCAGAATCTCGCGAAAGAAGTGGTGATAAACTGTGAACAGCAAGAAGGATAATCTTGGAAGAAAAATATTAGACTTAATCCAAGAAAATGAAATAGTTTTTCGTGATAATGAGGAAGTTGTGGATATCGATATACAAAGAATAAAACCGAATCCACAACAACCCAGAGTAGTTTTTAATGAGAAATCTTTGAAAGAACTGGCTACTTCAATCAAGCAATACGGCGTAATTCAACCCATTATTGTCAAACAAGTACAACAAGATTATTATCTGATTGCAGGTGAGAGAAGACTTAGAGCTTCAAAATTAGCCAACAGAAAGACGATTCCTGCCCTAATCAGGAACTATGGATCTAAGTATTATGCTGAAATGGCGATTCTCGAAAATGTTCAAAGAGAAAGCCTGACTTCAATTGAAGAAGCAATCGCTTACAAGAAACTTTTGGAGAAAACGACTTTAACGCATGACCAGTTGGGAAAAAAAATCGGCAAAAGCAGATCTTATATTACCAATATCATCGGCTTATTGAACTTACCCGATTCAGTCATAAAAAAAGTTAATGAGGGTGAGATTTCTACCGGACATGCGAAGATATTGAGTAAACTTAGTAGACCTGATATTGTAGAAAAATTTGCACAGGAAATTACAAGTAATAATCTAAATGTTCGTGAGACAGAGACACTAATTCAAAATTATAAAAGGCAATACTACACTAATACGAAAACTGTGAACAAAGAAATTCATTACTTATCAAATAAGATTAAAGACTACCTAAATCTAAATGATGATGAGATTGTGGTCAAACGTAATAGCATTACAATTAGTCTTAAAGATATAAAAAGACTAAAAGAACTAAACAAAGATATTTGAACATTCTTTCGAAGGAGAAAGTATGAAGGATTTGAGAATAGGTAAAATCGTTGTAATGAAAAAACCTCATGCTTGTGGTAATAATGAGTGGACAATTGTCCGATATGGTGCAGATGTGAAGATAAAATGCAACTCCTGTGGAAGGCTTGTCATGATGGAGAGACCAGAATTCCATAAACGCATTAAAAAGATATTAGACTGATTAAGGTGTGAAATTGTGAATAATTTGATTGATAAAATAATATCTCTTCGTGATTCAAGGGGATGGGATGATCATGACACTCCGGAGAACCTTGTTAAATCTCTTGTTATTGAGGCAGCAGAGCTATTAGAGAATTTTCAGTGGGGAGAAACCAGTTACGATGAGCAAAATGTCAAAGATGAATTAGCTGATGTTCTAATTTTGGCATTAGCGTTGGTTCACGACTTAAACTTCGATCTGAATAAAATTATCGAAGAGAAACTTGCGAAAATAGCTTTAAAATACCCCACAAAAAAATAAGTTGCTTTTTCAGCCTCAATAGTTTAGAATAATGTTTGCGTGTCTGGAGGGGTAGCGAAGTGGCTAAACGCGGCAGACTGTAAATCTGCTCCCTCAGGGTTCGGCGGTTCAAATCCGTCCCCCTCCACCACAATGGGCTATAGCCAAGTGGTTAAGGCATCGGACTTTGACTCCGACATCGAAGGTTCGAATCCTTCTAGCCCAGCCAAAATTGCTACAATCCTGATATAATAAAAATATTAGGGCATATTGTTGACATCACATAGTAAAAGTAGTAGAATATTACTCGCACTTATGTGTTAAATGATGGAAAATGGGCCTGTAGCTCAGCTCGGTTAGAGCGCACGCCTGATAAGCGTGAGGTCGATGGTTCAAGTCCATTCAGGCCCACCATTCTTGGGGCCTTAGCTCAGCTGGGAGAGCGCCTGCTTTGCACGCAGGAGGTCAGCGGTTCGATCCCGCTAGGCTCCACCATCATTTTTTTGGAGGATTAGCTCAGTTGGGAGAGCACCTGCCTTACAAGCAGGGGGTCAGTGGTTCGAGCCCGCTATCCTCCACCACTGCCGGAATAGCTCAGCTGGTAGAGCAACTGACTTGTAATCAGTAGGTCACGGGTTCGACTCCTGTTTCCGGCACCATATTAAAATGTCCTGTTAGCTCAGTTGGTAGAGCATCTGACTTTTAATCAGAGGGTCAGAGGTTCGAATCCTCTACAGGACACCACTTGCCTGGGTGGCGGAATTGGTAGACGCGTTGGACTTAAAATCCAATGGTATTTATACCGTGCCGGTTCAAGTCCGGCCCTAGGTACCATAACTTATCATGGTGGAACCTGCAAAGAAATCATTTTGTTTATCATGATGTAGTAAACTTAATATTATTGGTAGGTTCCACCGTAGTAAAAGCGCTAATTTATCCTTTGGCGGTGTAGCTCAGTTGGTCAGAGCGTTCGGTTCATACCCGAAAGGTCAGGGGTTCGACTCCCTTCGCCGCTACCAAGTGGACCCGTAGCTCAGCTGGTTAGAGCTCCCGGCTCATAACCGGTCGGTCGCAGGTTCGAATCCTGCCGGGTCCACCACTAGACATTTCAGTATCTCTTTGGAGGAATACCCAAGTCTGGCTGAAGGGATCGGTCTTGAAAACCGACAGGGCGTGCAAGCGTCGCGGGGGTTCGAATCCCTCTTCCTCCGCCATTGACAC
>SL_3KL_010_SEDDRAFT_10005708_pt1 | contig 11151 bp, 11 predicted proteins | sample SodLakKL_010_SED_2_FD_10381 | JGI IMG/M metagenome (IMG submission 10381)
CGTTAGGCTGGCGGACAGCAATCGCGATCTTCGATCGGTTTCTCATCATCACGCCTTCGATCACCGCTTGTCCCCCGATATGCACCTTGTTTTCTTTCAAGCGATTCCACCCTGCCCTTTCTTTGATGCGTGCGGCTGGCGAAACACCCGCAGGCCCCATTTGAAAAAAACAGGGCTGCTTTAGCCCTGCTTTTCAGCATCTGCTTCTTACTCCATGCCGTATTTCCGCTTAAAGCGTTCCACACGGCCCCCGGAATCAACAAATTTTTGTTTCCCGGTAAAGAAAGGATGGCAGTTGGAGCAGATCTCTACTTTCATGTCTTTTACCGTGGAACCAACTTCATAGACTGAACCGCAGGCGCAGGTTATCTTGGTCTTTTCATATGCGGGATGAATTTCTTTTTTCACGTGGATCACCTCTTTCCTGAAACAAAAACGTGTTTTCTGTAAATCCTTTTTTGCCATGCGCGAAATCTATCATAACAAATAATGCCCCGTTTGACAACACAAAAAACAAGGCGCACTCGAACGACTAAGAGACATACTCAAAGGATCCGGCGCTTTCTTCTGTTTATATTTCCAGGTTGTTTGTTTTCAAGCAGCGGGTTGCAAGGGGATGTATCTGGCAATCTCTAAACCAGAAATCCGGCTCGTTTAACCTGTCCCTAGAGGTTATGCAGGTTCGCGAGAAAGGAGGCATTGCTGTCGGTTTTTTTCAATCGCTCGATGAGGGCCTCTAAAAAATCGGAGGAAGAAGAGACATTCATGGAACGTCGCAGGGCCCACATAAGTTCAATGGCGTTTTCATTCAACAGAAGTTCCTCCCTACGAGTTCCAGAGCGGGGAATATCGATGGCAGGGAAATAGCGCCGCTCGGCAATCTTGCGATCCAGGTGCAGCTCCATGTTCCCCGTTCCTTTGAATTCTTCATAAATGACATCATCCATGCGACTGCCGGTGTCTACCAGAGATGTCGCCAAAATGGTCAGGCTTCCTCCATCTTCGATATTGCGCGCTGCCCCAAAAAATTTCTTGGGTTTGTGAAATGCTGCAGGATCTATGCCTCCTGATAGGGTTCGCCCGCTGGGGGGAATAACCAAATTGTACGCCCTGGTCAGGCGCGTAATGCTGTCCAGCAGAATGACCACGTCTCTCTCCTGTTCCACCAGGCGCTGGGCCCGCTCTAGAACCAGTTCGGCCAGCCGCACGTGGTTATCCGGCTTCTCATCAAAAGTAGAACTCAACACTTCCCCGCGGACCGAGCGGCTCATGTCGGTCACTTCTTCGGGTCGCTCATCAATGAGTAAAACGATCAAGTCCAGCTGGGGATAGTTGTAGGCCAGGCTGTTTGCGATCTTTTTCAGAAGCAGGGTTTTCCCCGCCTTGGGTGCGGACACAATCAAGCCGCGCTGGCCTTTACCGACAGGGATCAACAGGTCAATAATCCGTGTGGCCATGTCCTCCGGATCTTTCTCCAGGGAAAGCTGAAAGTCCGGATGGACGGGGATCAGCTCGGCAAAATGGGGTCGAAGCGCCGCCTTCTCCGGGTCCTGGTTGTTGACAGCCTCGACATGGAGTAGCGCATAATACCGTTCATTTTCCTTGGGCGGGCGAACTTTCCCTGAAACCTGGTCCCCCGTTCGCAGGCTGAAACGACGAATCTGGGAAGCTGAAATATAGATATCATTTTCGTGGGGGAGGTAATTCACTCTTCGTAAAAAGCCATATCCGTCCGGCATGATTTCCAGGATGCCTTCGGCGAAAATTAAGCCTTCCGCTTCGGCTTCCTGCCGCAGCAGGGCAAAAATCAGGTCTCGTTTTTTCATGCTGCTGAACCCTTTAACGTCGGCGTCTTTGGCTCGTTTTTGCAGCTCCTCCAGGTTTAACGTTTCCAGTTCAGTTAATTGCATCGTCCTCGCTCGCTTTCTGATCAGTTTGCAAAAAACAGGAAGGCAAAAGCCAGCAGGTATCCCCCCAAGATAACCAGTGAAGGCAGGCCCATGCGTAAACACTGTCGTCGAAAAGGGTAGACCAGGCTGATCACGGCCACCAGACTCAAGCAGATTGCCATGATGCCCACAAAGACATTGGCGCCGGCCAGGCTGGATAGCAGCGGGCCATCCCGGTAAAAGAGGTCAGTGAAAAAAAACAGCAGGATGTTGAAAAAGTTAGCCCCAAATACATTTCCAATGGCCATTTCAACATATCCCAGGCGCACGGCGGATAAAATCGTGACCAGCTCTGGCAGTGACGTGGAAATGGCAATAAAGAGCGAACCAATCAATGTTTGGTTCAAATCCGTTGCCAGGGCAATTCGGTCCGCCGCGTCGGTCAAGTTAATGCCGGCAAAGACAATCACCGCCCCTGCGGCAGAAAAAATCAGTAGACCCTGGTAGAGTTCCCTGCGGCGGTCCGATGCAGGGGTGGCCCGGCCGTGCTCTTCCGGCAGCAGCTGGACAGAAACGCGTTTGTCCGTGCCCACGATCAGGCTGCTGCCGACCAGGTAGAGGAGCACGATGGCCAGGGTATCATAGCCTACCCATCCCAGGCCAACGGGCAGGGCCAACCAGATGCCCAAGATAGAAAGAGCAATGGCAGAAACGCTCAACATGCCCGTTAAAATGAGGATCTTCTTGCGCTTGGCTGTCAGGGGGCCGCGTCCCTGGGCCAGGTCAATTAAGGCAATGAAGACGAGGTTAAAGAGGATGCTGCCGTAAATATTCCCCCCGGCCAGGTCCGGGGCGTCAATCATGGCAGCCCGGCCACAGGTTACGAGTTCGGGAAGAGATGTGGCAAGAGGGAGTAGGAGAGCTCCCGCCCAGGCACTACTTAAGCCCAGGCCCCTGGATATACGCTCCGCGTTCCGGGCCAGCTGACTGCCCGCCAGAACAATCAGCGCTGCGTTCATGAATAGAGCCAGCCACATGTTCAATGATTTGCCCTGGCAGTTTTCAGCTGAACAGGCGCTGCCCGGGGCTCACCTCCTGGATGATTCCGCTCTGGAGAAGCTTTATACGCCGCCGCTCTCGCCCTGGCAGCTGCGTGCCACGTAATGAGGCTTGAGGCGAAGCTGGTGGGTTGCCTTGATCAATCGAATGGTCCCGGTGACACTTCTCATCACCAGGGAGTGAGTTGTCGCCGTGGTTCCCGCGTAACGAACTCCCTGCAGGAAGTCCCCGTCGGTAATCCCCGTGGCAGCAAAAATCACGTCGTCACCCCGGATCAAATCTTCCATGAGCAGCAGCTGCCGGGGATCTTCCAGGCCCATTTCCTTGATCCGGGCTATTTCTTCTTCATCTTCCGGGACAAGGCGCCCCTGAATCTCACCTCCCATACATTTCAGTGCAGCGGCGGCCAGCACACCCTCCGGGGCACCTCCGATGCCAAAAAGAATATCCACCCCGGCCTCTTCGATGGCTGTAGACATCGCAGCAGAAACATCGCCGTCACTGATTAATCGCGCCCGGGCCCCAAGTCTTCTCAACTCTTTGATGATATGTTCGTGCCGCGGTCGGTCCAGGACGATGGCCACAATATCTTCCACCTCTTTGCCCAGAGCCCGGGCCACATTGCGCACGTTGCTCTCGATCGGATCATCCAGGTTGATACATCCTGCCGCCTTGGGTCCAACCGCGATCTTATCCATGTACATATCCGGGGCGTGCAGCAGACAATTGCGGGGAGCCACCGCCAGGACAGAGAGGGCATTGGGCAGCCCTTTGGCTACCAGGTTGGTCCCTTCCAGGGGATCTACGGCCACGTCAACTTGGGGCGGGGTTCCCGCGCCAACCTTTTCCCCAATGTAGAGCATCGGCGCATCGTCCATCTCGCCTTCTCCGATGACCACGATCCCGTCAATATAGACTGTATCAAAAGCCCGGCGCATCGACTCCACGGCTGCCCGGTCAGCAGCTTCCTTATCGCCGCGTCCCATGAGCCTCCCGGAGGAAAGGGCAGCCGCTTCCGTAACCCGCACGAATTCCAGGGCAAGTTCTCGTTCCATCTGCATCCCACTCCTTTAATGAATCGGCGATCCTTTCACGTTTCTAGCCGGGAACATCGCCTTAACAAAAACCTTGATCACCCCATGTTTTTCTGTACCTTTTCCCAGTCCGCCAGGAACCGCTGAATTCCCAGGTCTGTCAACGGGTGCTCCGCCATCTGCTGGAGCACAGACAAAGGTAGGGTAGCAATCTGGGCGCCTGCCGCCGCAGATTCATGTACATGCCTGGGGTGACGAATGCTGGCAGCGATCACCTGGGAGCCCAGCTTCTGCCGCTCCAGCACGTTCACCATTTCCCTGATCAGCCCCATGCCGTCCCAGCCGATATCATCGATTCTTCCCACGAAAGGACTGATGTAGCTGGCCCCGGCCCTGGCAGCCAGGAGTGCTTGATTCACGGAAAACACCAGGGTTACGTTGCAGTGAATGTTTTCTGACCCTTCCAGGCGGGAAACCGCCTTTAAGCCTTCTACCCCCATGGGGATCTTCACGACAACATTGGAAGCGAGACGGGCCAGGCGGCGGGCTTCCGCCACCATATCTTCCGCACGGGTACTCACTGCTTCTACACTGACCGGTCCATCCACCTCCTGGCAGATGACCTTGATCATGTTTTCAAAGCTGCCTTCCTCCCGGGCGATCAAGGTGGGGTTGGTTGTGACCCCGCTGATAATGCCCCAGGAAACCGCTTCCCGAATCTCTTGAATATTGGCCGTATCTAAAAAGAATTTCACATCCGCATCCTCCCGCCATTCATGGTGATCAAAAAAGATCAGGCCTTCCCAGCACAACCGAAAAGACGCATTTTCCCTTTCACAACGGCTTTCATGGCTTCTTTTGCCGGCCCCAGGATTTTGCGGGGATCGATGTTCTCCGGTTCTGCAGCCAAAAAAGACTTGATTCCCCCGGTGAAAGCCTGTCGTAATTCCGTATCAATGTTGATCTTGCGTACCCCCAGCTCAATGCCTTTTTTTATCGCCTCATCAGGAACCCCGGAAGCACCGTGCATCACGATTGGCACCCCGGTTAGCTCGCGGATCTTCATTAAGCGTGAGAAGTCCAGCTTGGGCTCGCCCTTGTAGGGGCCGTGGGCCGTCCCGATGGCAATGGCCAGCGCGTCAACCCCGGTTTCATCAACAAACCGTTTCGCCTCAAGCGGATCCGTGTACATGGCATCGCGCTCTTCCACAGAGACATCGTCCTCTGTGCCGCCGATCTTGCCCAACTCTCCTTCCACGGAAACGCCTACGGCTCGCGCGACTTCTAGCACCCGGCAGGTTGTGGCGATATTTTCCTCCAGGGGAAGTCCGGAACCGTCATACATGACCGAACTGAAACCGTGTCGAATACAGCGCATGACCTGGTCAAAATCCGTTCCATGATCCAGGTGCAGCACCACCGGGAGATCGGCGCCCAGGGCCGCGGTATTGACCAGGGACACGATATGTTCCAGGCCGGCATAGCGGATGGCTCCCTGGCTGGCCTGCAGGATAACGGGAGCCCGCTCCTCCAGGGCTGCTTCGATGATCGCCTGGACAATCTCCATGTTGTTGGCATTAAAAGCCCCGACTGCGTAGCGCCCTTTTTCTGCCGGGCCAAGCACGTCCCGTAATGTAACCAAACTCATCATCTTCTCTCCCTCCCAGAATGATCAAGAAAAACCTTTACCGCTTCCCCGCAGCCCCTGGTGGAAAAAGACAAAACCGGCCCGGGCAGTTCTTCCCGGCCAGATTTTCCCCTGGCCACTGCCGTCATCTAGATTAACTGATCGATGGATAGGTTCAGGCGGAAAGGATGCCGCCGGGGAGGCTTTCAAAGATTTGCGCCGCCAGGGGAACCAGGAAAACAATAAAAAGGAGTAAAAACACGAAAAATACCGTAATGACAACAATAGCTGGCATGAAAAAAACCAGGGAAGCGCGGCCCCAGGAAAAATTGTGCACCGCTTTTATTCCGGCCACTTTCAGGCCCACAGACCAGAGAAAAGCCCCCAGGGAGATGAGCCCGATAATATTGAAGGTGGTATAGCGCGAAAAGAGACCGCCCACGGCCACAATCACATAGGGCAAGCTGGCATAACCCAGGACCGCACCCAGGCTTGAGGGGTTGCCTTCTCCTCCGAAAAGCCGGGATATAAACTGCAGCACAGCGACAGAAAACAAAAAATATAGCGGCCCAAAGACCAGGTAGAGCAGGACAGACACCAGGGGAATGAAGCGCAGCATCCCTTCAATGATCTCCAGGGGAATCAGGGGAGCCAGATCCGGCGTAATCCAGTATGAAAAATCCTGTTCCGTGACAGCAGGAATGTTTACCGTGGCCAGGGATACAATCACGTTGACAACCAGGTAAACGGCCAGGCCATGCCAGACTGTTCTTGCCGTGGCGATCCTGGCTATCCCCCTGCTTGGTTGGAATAGCGTATCGTAAAAATCATCGAGAAATCCTTTTAACATGTGCGCTCCTTTCTAGGGGAGAAGAAACAACAGGTGTTCAAAAAGAGGCCGCAATTGTGCCAGGCCTGCATCCCGGCCGCCCACGGCAAAGCGTGTCCAGAAGTCCCTGGTGCGGTAGCGATAAATCTGCGGCTCCCCGGGAATATCCGCCAGTTCAGCCGCCTTGTCGATGGCATCGTAAAGGTTCCCCAGCTGATCTACCAGGCCGGCTTCCAGGGCCTGCTTTCCGGTCAATATGCGCCCGTCCGCCACGGCAAGAACTTCTTCCCGGCCCAGGGAACGGCGCTCGGCAACCAGGTCAACAAACTGGTTATAAATATCGTCGATCATCTCCTGGAAAAAAAGCCGCTCCTCCTCTGTGAGGGAACGTCCGGGACTGAGGGCGTCCTTATAAGGCCCGCTTTTAATAACCTCGTATTCGATCCCCAACAGCTCATAGAGGCCTTCCGCATGAGAAGCATCGATGATGGTCCCGATGCTTCCTGTAATGGAAGCGGGACTGGCGACAATGTGATCGGCAGCGCAGGCGATCATGTAGCCTCCCGAAGCGGCCACATCGGCCATCGAGACTACGACTACCTTGCCTTTGTTCCGCACGCGCTCAATCTCCTGGAATACTTCCTGGGAAGCGGCGGCGCTGCCCCCGGGACTGTTGATGCGAATCACCAGGGCCCGGGTGTGATCATCCTGTGCCCGGCGTAAATCTTCCTGCAGGCGATCCGCCCCACCGGGGGAGAAAAGCCCGCCATCCCCGGCAGCAATCACGCCATCAATATAGATAATCCCCACGGCATTTTCCAGATGGCCAGGGGCGTCTCTTCTCGCTGGTAAGGGCTTGATGATTTCTCGAAGGCCCAGGCCCACGGCCAGCAAGAGCACCGCTACAAATAAAGCGGCAACCAGTTTTTTCCCACCCATCACATCTCCTCCCGGGAGACTTCCATAAATATACTCTTTCTATTTCACCTATATCATTCCTGCTTCAAGTGTAAAAAATGTTGCGGTTCCTGCTTGTAGGAAGAGGCCATGGCAATGAAATCGTGGAACAGAGGATGGGCTTGGTGGGGCCGGGATTTGAATTCGGGGTGGAATTGTGTAGCGACAAACCAGGGGTGATCGACGACTTCGACGATTTCCACCAACCGGCGGTCCGGTGAGGTGCCAGCGAAAAGCACCCCTGCTTTTTCAAAATCTTCCCAGTAGACATTATTAAATTCATAGCGGTGACGGTGCCGCTCATATACGATCGTTTCCCGGTAGGCTTGAAAGGAGCGGCTGGATTCATCCATTTTACAGGGGTAGAGACCTAATCTCATGGTCCCTCCCTTGGATGAGATATCCTTTTGTTCGGGCAGGAGATGGATCACGGGGTAGGGTGTCGGGGCATAGAATTCCATGGAATGGGCCTTATCCATGCCGCAAACATGGCGAGCGATTTCTACCACGGCACAGTGCATCCCCAGGCACAACCCTAAAAAGGGCACTTTCTTCTCTCGTGCATACTTCACTGCCCGTATTTTTCCTTCGATGCCTCTCTCTCCAAACCCTCCCGGCACGAGGATCCCGTGGACCCCCGCAAAAAGCTTCTCTACCATGGATGGGTCGTCTTCTTTTTCCAGCTGCTCGGCATCAATCCAGCGTACATTAACCTCAACCTGGTTGCTGATCCCCCCGTGACTCAGTGCTTCAAGCACACTGATATAGGCATCCTTCAGCGCTGTATATTTGCCCACCAGCGCAACGGTAACCTGCTCTTCCAACCCGTTGATGCGGTTAACCATTTCCTCCCATTCCCTTAAATCCGCCTCGCCCCCGGCAAGGCCCAGTTTTTCCAAAACAATTTGATCCAGACCTTCTTCATGGAGCAGCAGGGGGACCTGGTATATATTGGAGATACTCCTGTTTTCAATGACTTCCCGGGCTTTAATATCACAAAAAAGGGCGATTTTTTCCCTGAATTCCTGGGAGAGGGGGTGTTCTGTGCGGCAGACAATGGTATCCGGCTGAATCCCGATGCTGCGGAGCTCCTTTACGCTGTGCTGGGTTGGCTTGGTTTTTAATTCCCCCGTGCGCTCCAAAAACGGCACCAGGGTCACGTGAATATAGCAAACGTTTTCCCGGCCCAAATCGGTCTTCATCTGCCGGATGGCTTCCAGGAAGGGCAGGCTCTCGATGTCACCGACAGTTCCCCCGATTTCTGTGATCATGATATCTACCCGGGGATCCTGTGCAGCGCGCTGGATGCATTCTTTTATCTCATTGGTGATGTGGGGAATCACCTGCACTGTTCCACCCAGGTAGTCTCCCTGCCGTTCTTTATTAATGACCGACCAGTAAATTTTTCCCGTGGTTACATTGTTGTTCTTGGTGAGATTAAAATCGATAAAGCGTTCGTAATGTCCCAGGTCCAGGTCGGTTTCCGCCCCGTCATCGGTCACAAAGACCTCCCCGTGCTGGTAGGGGCTCATGGTGCCTGGATCGACATTAATATACGGATCCAGTTTTTGAATACTGACTTTTATACCGCGGCTTTTCAAGAGGCATCCCAGCGACGCCGCCGTGATACCTTTGCCGAGGGAAGAAACTACCCCTCCGGTGACAAATATGTACTTTCCAGGCATATATGTTCTCCCCCTTACAGGTGATTTATGCTCCCGGCGACGAGCCAGGTGCCATTAAGTCGGAGACGAAACGGGGCAAAGAAAACGCACCCCGGTGCATTTGAGAGGAGTAGTAGCGGGTATCCCGGGGAATAAAATTGTTCTGAGGATCCAGGGGATTATAGTGCTTGGTTCCCAGTGAAAAGCTCCACAGCCCGCTGGGATAAGTGGGAATGGAAGCCAGATAGAGATATGTAGAAGGAAATATCGCCCTGAGGCGTTCCTGGACGCTGCGGATCAAGTCAGCATTCACAAAAGGGGATTCAGACTGGGCCACCAGGACACCGTCCTCTTTTAACGCCCGATAAACAGACTGATAAAAGGGAGGCTGGAAGAGGCTTTCCGCGGGTCCAATGGGCTCCGTGGAATCAATGATGACCACGTCAAACATGTCGGAGAAAGAACGGATGTATTCCACGCCATCGGCATGCAAGACATCTACCCGGGGGTCATCCAGACTGGAGCTGATCTGAGGGAAAAATTGCCGGGACGCTTGCACCACCTGGGGGTCGATTTCCACCAGGGTCGCCCGTTTCACGGAAGGATATTTACAAACCTCCCGAATAGCACCCCCGTCACCTCCGCCGATCACCAGCACTTCTGTCGGGTTAGGGTGGGTGCGCAAGGGGACGTGAACGATCATTTCGTGGTAGACAAATTCATCAAGATCGGTCGTCTGAACCATCCCGTCCAGCACCAGCATTTTACCGAACTCAAAAGTATCTAAGACCGCCAATTCCTGGTAGGTTGTCTGGAGGCGGCAGAGTGTTTCTCTGATCTTGCAGGAAAAACCCAAGTTGGGAGTCTGGAGCTCGGAATACCAAAGTTCCAAGGGATTCCCTCCCTTACCAGAGGGCAACGGCTGCAACGGCCGCCCCGGCAGTTGTGACGCGGTGTTCAGTGCTCTTGATTTTTATGCCCTTGAGCTCCATCCCCCGGATTACAAAAGCTTCCCGGATCATTTCTTCAACTTTACCGCGGGCCTCTTCCGCGGTCAAAAGGCCCGAATGCTCCATGATTACGCCAAAACTATCGTGAGAGAACCCAATCCCGACAGCGGCAGCTACCCGCTCCCCGGGCGTAGAGCTGTTGGCTACGCCGTAGACTGTTGGCACCAGGGATCCATCGGGGAACCGAAAACCTTCTGGGACCTCCTGGCAGCCGGGAGGTAAAATACTGCTCACCCGCACCAGGTTACAGTCTCCGATACCAATTTTTATCAGTGCTGCGTCAAAGGCGGTCAGGGTATGCTGCCCATCGGCCGCAGCCGCACCGATGAGATATTGCTCGGGAATTGTTTTCATCATTGATCGACCCTTCCATCCAGTAGTATGTCAAGGGATTGCATGTCCTTATTTACGATCCATTATCTACATTTACGCTAAAAATGGGTTGAACTGGCGCTCTTCCGCGACGGTGGTGAGGGGACCATGACCGGGATAGACCACCGTGTCATCCCGGTAAACCAGGATTTTTTGCTTGATACTTTCAATAATTTGCCTGTAAGAACCGCCGGGCAAATCCGTCCGCCCGATAGAGCCGGCAAACAGCGTGTCACCGGTGAAGAGTCGGCCATTTATATCCAGGGTAACGCTCCCCGGCGTGTGCCCGGGAGTTTCCAGGATCCGGATCGTGAGCTGGCCCACCTGGAACTCATCGCCTTCCCGGAAAGTCTGGTCGGGAGGCTTTAACTTTCCTTTTCCTGTAAAAATGGCCAGGCTGGCCTGGGGGCTGCGAAACATGGAGGCGTCTTTCTCGTGCACCATCACAGGGACATCGAACGCATTTTTGACTTCCATGTTGGAACCCACATGATCGATGTGACCGTGGGTATTTATTATGTAGTTTACGTTCATGCCCATTTTTTCCGCCTGTTTAATGATCTGCTTGCCCTCTGCCCCGGGATCGATGATCACACCATGCCTGGTTTCTTTACAAGCAACCAGGTAGCAGTTGGCCGCAAATGCCCCGACTTCCATTTTTTCGATTTGCAAAAATGTCGCCTGTTCCGCCACTGCTGAAGTGGAAGCAG
>SL_3KL_010_SEDDRAFT_10005709_pt1 | contig 11151 bp, 9 predicted proteins | sample SodLakKL_010_SED_2_FD_10381 | JGI IMG/M metagenome (IMG submission 10381)
CCTCGGGGCGCTCTCCGCGCGGGCTCGTGAGCACGGTGTCGAGGTGTTCCGCAACTTCGTCCTCGACAGCAACCAGGCGATGTTGGAGGTCTTCGAGCAGCTCGGGGCGACCCGTGAGCTCGAGTCGGGTGGCATCTGGCGTGTCGATCTCGCCCTGCCCGAGCGCGAGAGCGACCTGCCGGATTCGCCTGCCGGGAAGGCCTTCATGGCTGCGGCGAAGGACGGGTTCCGCCTCTCCAGCCTGATCCCCCCGATCTGGTCGGTCACCCGTCGCCGGCCAGGTACCGACGCTGAGCCGGAGGACATCCCGAAGGCGGAACTCGCCTCCCTGCGTGACGAGCTCGGTGGATGGTTGGAGGACCGCGAGCACCGGACGCCCACCTGGCCCGTTGGACGCGATGACCGGGCGAGCGACCCCGAAGACCGGCCGACCGGCGACCTCGATGACGGGGGGAGCGACGACGACCGGTGAACGGCCCGGGGGACGGCCACCCTCACCCAGCGCGGGCCTCCTGGCGTACCCGGGTCAGGAAGCCCTCGACCGCCTCCAGGTGCGTTCCCGGCCAGTAGACCTGGCCGCAGTCGTCGCAGCGCGCGAAGTCGTCGAAGGCCTCGCGCGTCGCGGGTGGGAGCTCGTCGATCACCGTTGCCTTCGGCACCTCGACCAGCTCGCCGTTGCAGTTCACGCAGCGGGTGTGCGGCGTCATCCGGTGACCGAGGCGGTAGCGGCGGACCACCTCCAGCGCCTGGGTGTCCGGATCGGGGGAGCGGGGGCAGTAACCGTGGGTGATCGCCCGGCGCATCAGCAGCTGCCGGTCCCGGGTGAGCAGGATGCGGTCCTGGTCGACGGCGACGCGCGCCAACTCGGCGTCGTCGGTGTCGGTGCGGTACCAGCAGTCGAACCCCAGCAGCCGCAGGCGGCGGGTCAACGTCCCGAGGTGGACGTCCAACACGAACCGCGGTTCGATCGGCTCCGGCTCCACGGTCGTGACGCCGCTCAGCGGGAGGTCGTGGAAGGGCGGGTAGACCGCGATCCGCTCACCGCCGACGACGAGGTGGTCGAACCCGACGGGCTGGTCGTCGACCACGATCAGGGCTACCTCGGGGTGGGGCACCCCGAGTGACTCGATCAGGTCCTTGACCGACCGCGGTTCGCCGACCGGGGCGGTCATCGCCGCCGCGTCGGCCAGCGTCGCAAGGTCGCCGTAGAAGCGCACGTCGATCCGCATGCCCGTGAGCGTACGCACACGGGCTGCGCTGGCTACCGTTGTGTCCAGCAAGGGCGGCGGTGGTCGGCGACGGGAGCGGTCGTGGTGCAACCCGGGGTGGCGCAGACAGGCGCCGACGAGGCCTTCTCGTACCGCCAGATCTGGTGGATCGGGTTCGGTTTCCTCGGCGTGCAGATCGCGTTCACGCTCTACAACGCGTTCGTGCCGCTCATGTACGAGCAGTTCCTGTCCAGCCGGACCCAGATCGGCCTGCTGATGGGGACCGACAACCTCGTCGGTCTGCTGCTGATCCCGGTCGTCGGTGCCTGGTCGGATCGCGTGACCGGACCGCTCGGACGCCGGTTGCCCTTCGTCGTCCTGGGAGCGCCCATCGCCGCGCTGATGTTCGCGGGCATCCCGTTCGCGGCCCAGGCCCTGTGGACCCTGATCGTGGTCGAGGTGCTGTTCACGATCGCGATCCACGCCTACCGCGGCCCGGTGATCAGCCTCCTGCCGGATCACACCCCGCCTGAGCGTCGCTCGACGGGCAACGGCATCATCAACCTGATGGGCGGGGTCGGGGTGCTGATCGCGTTCGGGGGGCTCAGCCTGCTCTACGACATCGATCCGCGCATCCCCTTCGGGATCGGAGCCCTCGCGCTGGTGGCCACCGGCGGCATCGTCTACCTCAGGTCGGATCGGCACCCGCCGTACGTGGACACCAGCGACGTCGGCGAGGTGCGGCCGCTGCACGACACCGTCCTCGGGGTCCGCGACCTGCTGCGCAAGCCGAAGCGGGGCCAGTTCTTCATCCTGGCGGCCATGCTGACCTACTTCATCGGCTACGCCGGCCTGGATGCGATGTTCCCGATCTACGGGGTCAACGAACTGGGGCTCACCGAGGGGCGGGCCGCGTTCGTGCTCACCTCCTTCGCGGGATCCTTCCTGGTGTTCGCGCTCGTCGCGGGGATGCTGGGCACCAAGTTCGGCAAGATCCCGACGATGCTGGCGGGACTGACGATCCTCCCGGCGCTGTTCCTGATCGCCGCACCCGTACGCAGCGTCCCCGTCATCGTGGTGCTGTTCGCCTTCGGCGGGTTCGCCTGGGGGCTGGTCAACGTGCAGGCGATGCCGTTGATCGCCGACCTCGGTGGGCGCAACCGCATCGGTTTCTTCGTCGGCCTGTACTACCTGTTCACGATGGTGGGGCAGATGATCGGGCCGGCGTTGCTCGGCGGGTCGATGGACCTCTTCGGCGACCAGGGGATGTTCTACGGCGGTGCGGCGGCCTTCGTCGGCGGGTTCCTGCTGCTGCTCCACGGCAAGCGCCTGCTCCCCGCCGACCCCGAGACCCTCGCACGGCAGGAGGTGGAGCTGCCGGACGGCGACTGACCGTCGAACGTGTGACGAACCGGCCAGCAGCTGGCCGGTTCGTCACACGTTCCCGGCGGTGGACGCGGCTGCGGGGCGATATCCGCCGGAGGAACGCGTCGAGGTTGGCGAGGTTCGCCGAAGGTGGGGGCGGGGTCGAGCACTACCCTCCACCGGTGCCCGGCGGTCCGCCCGACGTGCCGGCCCGGTCGCCACGCCGGTGTGCCCTCCCGACGCGCCGGCCCGTCCGACGCGCCAGCCCGCCCGGCCCGCCGGCCCGCCGGCCCGACGGCAACTCCCCCTCACGAGGTGGCCATGCGACGCATCCGGATCGGCATCGACACCGGTGGCACCTTCACCGACGTCGTCGCCTTCGATGAGGCCTCCGGCCGGCTGACGACCACCAAGACCCCGTCCACGCCGGGCGACCCCTCGGTCGGCTTCATGGCAGGCATCGACAAGGTCCTCGGGATCGCCGCGTCCACCCAGCCCGCCGAGCCCATCTCGGGGGCCGACGTCGCGGCCGTCAGCCACGGCACCACCGTCGCGACCAACGCCCTGCTCGAGGACGAGATCCCGCGCATGGGGCTGATCACCACCGCCGGGTACCGCTACGTGCTCGAGATCGCCCGCCAGTCCGTGCCCGACGGGTACGGCAACAGCTACTTCTGGGTCAAGCCCGACCGCATCGTGCCCGTCGACCTGGTCAAGGAGGTCGAGGGGCGCCTGGACGTGACCGGCGCGGAGGTCCGCCCCTTCGACGAGGCCCAGGCCGTCGCCACCGCCCGGTGGTTCCGCGAACGTGGCGTCGACACGATCGGCGTGTGCTTGCTGCACAGCTACGCCAACGATGTGCACGAGCGTGCGATGCTCGAGGTGCTCCAGCGGGAGCACCCCGACGCGGTGGTCTCGATCTCCAGCCAGGTGCTGCGCGAGTACCGCGAGTACGAGCGGACCGTCACCACCCTGGTCGATGCCGCCGTCAAGCCCAAGGTGACGCGCTACATCCGGGGCATCTCCGAGCGGCTCCACGCCTACACGCGCGCCGGCGAGGACACCGCGGCCGACATCCCCTTCTACGTGATGAAGTCCAACGGTGGCGTGCTCTCCGCTGCGGAGGTCGTCCACCAGCCGATCACCACCGTGCTCTCCGGGCCCGCCGCCGGCGCGCTCGGAGCCGCGCTGGTCGCCGGCGAGGCCGGCTTCGACCGGGTCCTGACCCTGGACGGGGGTGGCACCTCCACGGACGTCTCGGTCGCGCTGGACGGCGAGCCCACGTTGACCACCGAGGGCTCGGTCGGCCGCTTCCCGTCCAAGATCCCGATGATCGACGTGGTCACCGTCGGCGCCGGCGGCGGCTCGATCGCGTGGATCAGCCCTGAAGGCAACCTCAAGGTCGGCCCTCGCTCGGCCGGCGCCGACCCCGGCCCACTCTGCTACGCGCAGGGCGGCACCGAGCCCACCGTCACCGACGCCCACGTCTTCCTCGGTCGCATCCCGCCCCACCTGCTCGGCGGCGAGATCCCCCTGGACGTCGAGGCAGCACGTGCCGGCATCGAGCGCCTCGCGGCCGACCTCGGCCTCGAACCACACGACGCCGCCCGCGGGATCCTGGAGATCTCGGCCTGGAACCAGGCCAACGCGATCCGCCAGGTCACCGTCAAGCGCGGGCTCGATGTCCGCCGGTTCGCGATGGCGGCCTTCGGTGGCTCGGGCCCGCTGCTGATCTGCCGGCTCATCGACATCCTCGACGTCCACGCCGTGGTCGTGCCCTCGAACCCGGGCAACCTCTCCGCGTTCGGGCTGCTCACCGTCGACGTCAAGAACGACTACGTGCAGACCCACGTCGTCAGGGACGGCGAGGTGGACCGCGACGAGCTCGCCGCCGTGTACGCGACCCTGGAGGCCAAGGCCGCCGACGCGCTCGACCGCGAGGGCTTCGACCGGGACGATCACGGGTTCGCGCGCACCGCCGACCTGCGCTACGACGGCCAGGCCTTCGAGGTCCGCGTGCCAGCACCCGCCGGACCGGTCGACGCCGCCTTCCAACGGGCCGTGGTCGAGACCTTCCACGACGAGCACGAGCGCCTCTACGGCTACTGCTACCGCGACGACGCCTCCCGTGGCGGGCACGAGCACCCGGTCGAGTGGGTCAACCTCCGGGTCAGCGGCATCGGCCCGATCCGGCGGCCACAGCTGCAGGGCCTCGACCGTGGCGACGGCGACCCGGCCGCGGCCCGCTCGGGGACCCGCCAGGTCGCCTTCGACGGCGACCCCGTCGAGACGCCGATCTACACCCGCGAGCTCCTCCGCGACGGTGACGCCATCACGGGGCCGGCGATCGTCGAGGAGTTCGGCTCGACGATCCCGATCCACCCTGGCTTCGTCGCCAGGACCGACGAGCTCGCCAACCTCGTCGTCACCCACGCCGACGACGAGGCAGCGACCGCCGGCCGTGCCACGGACGCGGTGGCCGATCCCGTCGGGGCCGCGGTGCGGGCTGCCTCGACGCCGGCTGCCTCGACGTCCACTGCCTCGCCGTCCTCTGTCTCGACGGACCCGGGGGTGTCGCGATGACGACCGTGCCCACGCTCACCGACCGCACCGACAAGGCGATCGACCCGATCGTGCTGGAGATCGTGCAGGGCACGCTCGGCTCGATCGAGAAGGAGGTCGAGGACGCGATCGGGCGCACGTCGCGCTCGCCGATGATCCGCGACGCCCACGACTACCGGGCGGGGATCTACGACCGGTTGATGCGCAAGCTCACCGGGCGGTCGTACTCGGCCCTGGTGCAGCCGGTGGTCCGCGACTTCCCGCTGGAGACGATGCGCCCCGGCGACGTGTTCTTCCACAACGACGTCTACCTGTCCGAGGGCGGGATCGGCCACCTGCCCGACCTGTGCGTCACCGTGCCGGTGTTCGGCCCGAAGCGGGGGGCGGCGCCGGCAGGGGACGGCGGCTACGAGGAGCACGACCTCGAGGTGGTCGCGTTCGTCCAGGCCTTCGGCCACCACGACGACATCGGCGGGTGCGTGCCCGGCTCGATGCCCTCCGGCGCGACCAGCGTCTACGAGGAGGGCCTGATGGTCCCACCGATCCGGCTGTGGGACCAGGGCGTACCCAACCAGGCGGCGATCCGGATCATGACCCGCAACTCGCGGATGCCGGAGTCCCTGGCGGGCGACCTCGATGCGGAGTGTTCGGCGTGCCTGATGGGGGCGCGGCGGGTCAGCGAGCTGTTCGCCCGCTACGGACGTGACGTGGTGGAGGCCTGCTTCGACGCGGTGATCGCCAACAACACCGCGACCTTCCGCCGCGAGATCCTGGCCAAGATCCCCGATGGCACCTACGTCTGGGAGGACTACGCGGAGCACGACGGTGTCGACGAGCCCAGGCTGCATCGCCAGCGCATCACCTTGACCAAGACCTCGGGTGAGGCCGGCCCGGAGGGCGCCGACGCCAAGCTGACGATCGACTTCACCGGCACCTCGCCGCAGGCCAAGGGGCCGATCAACCACTGCGGCGACCAGGCCGACGGCAACTTCCTGAAGAAGTGGTTGGGACCGATCCTGCGCAACCTCGCGGACTCGCCTGAGCGGATGGCGGAGCTGGACGTCAACGAGGGGATCGTCGAACTGATCGACATGCGCTTCCCCGAGAAGGGCACGCTGCTCACACCGATCTTCCCCGCGCCGACCAACGCGCGGACCTTCGTGATCCTCCGGTTGCTGGGGGTGCTGGCTGGCGTGCTCGCGAAGGCGGTGGACGGGCGCATGCCGGCCGATCAGGAGACGATCCGCTACACCGGTGTGTACGGCAAGCGGGCCGACGGCAGCTCGTACCTGATGCGGGAGGTGCTCGGAGGCGGGTCGGGTGGCCGCTACTACGCCGACGGCGAGGACACGATCCACGTCGTGCCGGACTCGCGCAACCTGCCCACCGAGTTCACCGAGTCGCGCTTCCCCTTCCGGGTGGAGCGGCTCGGGCTCGCACGGGACTCCGGAGGAGCCGGTCGGTACCGCGGCGGACTCGGCTACGACAAGCACATCCGCATGCTCGAGGACGCCTACTTCATGTGCATCGCGGACCGCTCGATCCTGTCCTGCTGGGGGGTCAAGGGCGGCAAGGCCGGTGCCCCGTTCCAGGTCACGATCGATCCGGGCGGGCCGAACGAGCGTGAGATGGACGGGCTGGTCGACGATGAGCCGGTGCGCGCCGGCGAGGTGATCCGCATCCGCACCACGGGTGGGGGAGGTTGGGGGGACCCGCTGGAACGCGACCTCGACCTGGTCCGCCGGGACGTGCTGTGGGGCAAGGTCTCCCGCGAGGCAGCGGAGCGCGACTACGGGGTGATCGTCGTCGGTGACGACGAGGCACCCGAGGTCGACGAGGCCGGCACCTCGCAACTGCGCACCCGACTGCGCGAACAGCGCGGAGCCCCGGCGTTCTTCGACCGCGGTCCGGGGTACGCGCGGCTCGACCCGGACGGGCGCAGCTTCCCGGAGGTCGACGTCGTCTGATGACGTTCGTCGGGCGAGGGGGGCATACTGGTCGCATGCGCCGACGACGCTCCGAAGATCCGCTGGTCGAGGCCGCCCGCCGCGCCGGGGTCGACGATCCTCGCATCCTCGATGCGGTGGCTGCGGTGCCGCGGGAACGTTTCGTCCCTCCGGAGAGCCGCAGGGAAGCGATCCACGATCGTCCGGTGCCCATCGGGCTGGGACAGACCACCTCGCAGCCGTCGCTGATCGCCGCCATGCTCCACGCGCTGGAGCTCACCAGCGATGACAAGGTGCTCGAGATCGGCGCGGGCTACGGCTACCAGACAGCCCTGCTCGCACACCTCGTCGCCGAGGTCCACGCGATCGAACGGCACGAGGGGCTCGCCGTCCAGGCGAGGAGGAACCTCGCCGCGTGCGGGCTGGAGCACGTGAACGTCGTCGTGGGTGACGGCACCCGCGGCCTGCCCGAACATGCGCCCTTCGACGCGATGGTGATCGCGGCGGCGGCGGCGCACGTGCCGTCCGTGCTCGGTGAGCAGCTGGTCGAAGGCGGTCGGCTCATCGCTCCCGTCGGGTCGTCCGGGCACCAGGAGACCGTCCTGTACCGGGCGCAGGCCGGACAGCTGGTGCCGGTGCGGCAGCTGATGGGTGTGCGGTTCGTCCCCCTCGTGCCCGACGACGAGCAGCGGGACTGAGCGATCGCACCGAGCGCCATGCGGCCGGGACCGCGCGGCAGCTACCCGCCCGGCGTCGCCGCCCTTTACACGGCTCGGTGCGATGTTCAGAGTGGAGGGGTCATCTACGGGGAGGGAGACGACGATGGCAGAGACACGAACTGCGACCACCTCGATCACTGCGATCCACCAGCAGATGCACGACGCCTTCAACCGGCGGGACTGGGACGCCCTCCGAGGCCGTATCGCCCAGGACGCCGTCTACACCGACCACGCTCGCGGCGAGACCGCGACCGACCCTGACGCGATCGTGGACATGTACCGCCTCTGGGATGACGCCTTCGGGGACGGCGAGATCGAGGACGTCGTCTTCCATCAGGCAGGCAACGTCTCGGTGAGCCAGTTCGTCGGACGGGGGACGCAGGACGGCCAGCTCGGCCCGTTCCCTCCGTCGGGGACCTACGCGGAGACGACGTTCTGCGAGGTCCTCCGCTTCGATGACGACGGTGCTCTCGTCGGCGGCGACATGTTCTACGACCAGCTCTCGATGCTGATGCAGCTGGGGCACATCCCGACCGCGGAGACGTAGTCGCCGAGCCGGCCCGAGCCCGCGCCGACGGGACGCCGGTTCGGGCCGGCGTGCCGAGGCGGTCGGTGTGCACGCGCAGCAGCTGCGTCCCGACGTTGCAGCGACCGGCTCAGCCGGGATGCGAGCACACCCGTCCCTTCCGTACCGTGGCACCCGATCGGCTGTGGCACGTGAACGTGGAGGGTCGAGGATGCGCGTACCTCGACGTCGCCGACTGCTGTTGACCTGTTCCGGTGAGCTGCACCTGAAGAGCCGCCGCACCCGCCGCAGGGTGGAGCGGGTCCTGAGGCAGAACCTGCAGGGGGCGCTCGACCGTGACGTCCCGGAGGCCCGCGTGGTCACGGAGGGGGAGCGGTTGCTGATCGAGCACGGTGCGTCCGGGCACGACCGTGACCGCGAGCTCGAGCGGGCCGCCGAGGTAGCGACCCGTGTCTTCGGCGTGCAGCGCGCCGACCTCGGCGCGGAACTGCCGGCCGACGACCTCGACGCCCTCGCTGAGGGGGCCGCTGAGCTGGCGCGGGAGCGCGTCGCTGGGCGGACGTTCGCGGTCCTCGTGAACCGACGNGGCAGCCACGGGTGGCGTTCCCCGGACGCGGCCCGCCGCATCGGCAGCGAGCTCGTCGACGTGTCGGCCGGAGTGGACCTCGACCACCCTGAGGCCGAGGTACGCGTGGAGGTCTACGGCGAGGTGGCCTACCTCGTCGAGCGCCGCTGGGCGGGCGCAGGGGGCGCTCCGCTCGGGACCCAGGAGCCTGTGCTCGCGCTGTTCTCCGGCGGGTTCGACTCTCCGGTGGCGTCCTGGATGATGATGCGACGGGGCAGCCCGGCCCAGCTCGTCCACTTCCAGCTCGACTGCGCCTCCAGCGACCACGCGATCGCGACCGCGCACGACCTCGCCCGACGCTGGGCACCGGGAGCCCCTTCGCCGCTGTGGAAGGTCGACTTCCAGGGGGTCAAGGATGCGCTCATGGAGCTGACGCCCCCGCGCCTGCGCCAGGTGGTCCTCAAGCAGCTGATGTACACCGCGGCGGACCGCTTGGCCGATCGCCTGGGGATCGCCGCCCTCGTCACCGGGGAGAGCGTCGGTCAGGTGTCGAGCCAGACGCTGCGCTCCCTCGTACAGATCGAGGCGATGGTGGACCGTCCCGTGCTGCGGCCGCTGGCGGGCCACACCAAGGACGAGATCATCGACCGGGCACGTGACATCGGCACGGCCTCGCTGTCGGCCCGCGCCCGCGAGGTGTGTGACCTCGCGGATGGCCCCGTCGCCGTCGCTCCGCAGCAGGCCTCGCTCGACCAGGCCCGCTCTGATCTGCCGACGGACCTGATCCCCGCTGCGCTCTCGACGCTGGAGCTGATCCGGCTCGACCGCTGGCAGGTGGGGCAGCCGGGCACCATGGTCGGTACCGACGGATCGCCGGACGGGGAGCCGGGGTCATGGCACGTACGCTCACGCGATGCACCCTCTCCGCCGGTTCCGTGAACGACTGGTGCTCGGACCCATCGTCCGTTACCTCGATGGCGATGAGCAGATCGTCGCGTGGAGCCACGCGAACGTGCCGGGGGTACGTTCCCCGGCCGTCCTGGCCGTGACCACACACCACTGCACGGTGCACGTCGCGAGCTCCCGTATCCCCGACATCTCGACCCCCTTGTCGAAGCTGTCCGGCTTCAAGCTCAACCGACGCAACGCGGAGGTCGTCCGGGTGCGCCTGGTGGGTGAGGAGCACGAGGTCGATGTGGAGCTGTCGCTGACCAGCCGTGTCCGGTCGCGCTCGGTCGGCCGTGTCCTGTCCGCGCTGACCTACCACGAGGTCGCTGCACCCGTCTCCTTCGACCCGGCGCTCACCTCACCGATACCCCCGATGGTTCGCCGTGTGAGGCACCACGCCCGCCGGGTGTGGGTCACCGTGCTCGGCGTGCTCGTCCTGATGGTCAGTGCGGTGTTCGCCTCGCCGTTCGTCCCCGGTCCTGGCGCGTTGACCGCGGTCGCGGGCATCGCGATCCTCGCGCGCGAGTACGAGTGGGCCCGTGACGTGCACGTGTGGGCGGCCAGGCAGGCCGATCGGTTCGTGACCTGGATGCGCGGGCTCGGCAGGCGACGCAGGGACCGCACNCGCCCCGCGACCGGCGATGCAGGCGAGGGCCGCGGCGGCTCGGACCGGTCGGGACGGACCCACTGAGCTCGAGCTGAGCTCGAGCGCGGGTGGGCCGCGGTGCGTGGGGTCGCCGGCTCAGCCGGTCAGCGCGTCCCGGAGGACACCCAGACGCTCCGGGACGACCCGGAACCACGCCCAACGACCACGCTGCTCGCGCTGGAGCAGCCCTGCCTCGGTCAGGATCGACAGGTGGTGGCTGACCGTCGGCTGCTTGCGTTCGAGCAGCGCCGGGAGGTCGCAGGCGCACAGCTCGCCGTCCGGGGCGTTGGCGACGAGCGAGAGCAGCCGCAGCCTGACGGGATCGGCGAGGACCTTGAACGCCCCGGCGAGATCCTCGGCCTCGGAGGGCGACAGTGCGGCGTCGAGCACCGGCTCGCAGCACGTCGTGATCTGGCTGACCTTCATGGCACGACCTCCGCGTCCGCCCGCAAGGGTCGGCGTCCAGCTCGGCGTCTGAGCAGGCGTCGCCCTACCTCGGCATCCCCATCCTATCGACATCGGTCGAACCATGGGGTAGGGTTGACGCATCGATGGATATCGATATTAAGGCACGTCGATATGGCACGGACCCGATGATCGGATCCGCCTACCGGATCCGCCTACCGGATCCGCCTACCGGGGCCGATCCGGATGACGAGATCGAAC
>SL_3KL_010_SEDDRAFT_10005710_pt1 | contig 11150 bp, 5 predicted proteins | sample SodLakKL_010_SED_2_FD_10381 | JGI IMG/M metagenome (IMG submission 10381)
TCTGGTTTTTGGCAAACCGATCGTCTTCGGCAAGTTCAGGACGTCCGAGGGCCTTTATCAGTTCCTTGTATTGCTTGTCAGTACCAGCAGCCAGAACAATCTCTTTTTGATCTTTCGTTCTGTAAATGGTACCATAGGGAACAATGTTGGGATGGTCGGAACCCAGCCGCTGGGGAATGGATCCGCCTACCAACCAGTTGGTGGCCTGGTTGGCAAGGGATGCCAGTCCTGCCTTAAAAAGGGAGGCTTCAATATACTGACCTTTTCCGGTGCGTTCGCGGTACAGCAAGGCCAGCAATATGGCTTCTTTAAGATGATGTGCGGCCAGAACGTCCATCAAAGCTACCGGCATTTTGGTGGGTGGGCCGTCAGGGTTTCCATTCATATAGGTAAAGCCGCTCTCTGCCTGTATAATGGCATCAAAGCCTGCACGGGGGTTTTTCAGTCCGTAGCCTGTAATGTGGGAGTAAATGAGCTTCTCGTTGAATTTTTTCAGGGTGGGGTAATCTACTTTCAGTTTTTCGGCATCCCCGGGTTTATAACTTACCAAAACGATGTCGCATTGAGCGGCCAGGCGGTAGATAATATCCAGGCCTTCCTGCTCACAAAGGTTTACCGCAAAGGAAGCCTTGCCCCAGTTTACGCAGGAAAAATAACCGGATATGTCGCTGTCGGAAGGCTCTTTGGGAAGTTTCCACTTGCGGGTGACATCCCCATCGGTGGTTACATTCTCTATTTTGAGCACCGTGGCGCCAAGTTCGGCAAAAAACATGCCCACGCTCGGGCCTGCCAGCACACTGGCCAGCTCCAGCACTTTTATTCCTTTCAATGGGATTTGCTCATTCATGGTAATGCATTTCTTTTTTTATTCTTCCGAGGGAAGTTTTTTGGGCTTCCTTTTTCCAACAATGTTGCCGATGATAATGAACAGTATTGCTGCACCAATAGCCACATAGGTGTTTTCAATAACCGGCAGGCCGATGTTTTTGGCAAGAATGTTAAGCAAAACAGCTACGGTACCGCCTATAAAGGCCAGTCTTACCCCTTCAATGGTGATCCATCCCCTGGAGTAAATGCCCATAACGATCACAATGGCGCCAATGGCACGAATGCCGTATGAAATATAGGCGGTATCCAATACCGCGCCGGTACCGTAATAAGCAAGGGGAATGGTAAGGATATTGACTATGATCACCAACTTGCGGGCGGTGGAGATCAACTTTTTATCCACTGCAGTTTTATTGATCAGGCCGTGATATATATCTTTGGTGGCAATGGTAACCACAGCAAAGTTTACCGGGCCTACAGTAGAGAGAATGGCTGCCAGGATACCTGCCAGGGCAATACCACCAAGGACAGGATGGATGAATTCCGGGGTGGTCATCAGGGTAGGCAATACCATCTTTATCATATGGGGGTCGGTCAGGTATGGTGCGGTGTCAAAATAGAGCCCTGTTTTGGCGATCAGCCCAAGCAGGGCTACCATGATGCCAAAAGGCGCAATGATCAGGGAAGAAAGTATGGCGGCTTTTTTTGCAACGGCAGCAGATCGGGCGGCAAATATGGGCTGGATACTGGCCTGCCCGGCCATTCCTCCCAATACCCCTCCTAAGATCAGATTCCAGGCATATCCTATCCCTCCGCTAAAAGGGTTATACAGGTTGTCGGGAGAGCCTAACTCAACCATGCGCTCATGAAGGCTTGCAAAACCGTTTACATCGGTCAGTCCGATAATGGTTGCGGCCCCCATCCCGAAAAACATAACCACCACATGAATGATCCCCGTCAGCGCCAAAGCATGCATGCCGCCCACGTATGTGTAGCCTGTAATGATCAGTGATGAAATGATCACAGATTGCAGCCATGGAAAGTCAAACATGGCCGAAATTACGCTGGCAGCAGTTTGCAGCTGCACAAAAGCCAGCACCACATAGGCAAATAAAAAGGCAATGGCGGAAATCGCCCTTGCCCTTCGCCCAAAGAGATTTTCAAGCATCTCACTCACCGTGTGCACATTGTTGTCCCGGTAATGACGGGCCACGGTAAATCCAATGATGATCATGCCCAATGCCGTAGAGATGTTGTATAAAATGGGCTGCATGGTGCCGGTCTCAAAAGCTTTTTCACTGACACCAATGGTACTCATCCCTCCAAGCCACTCTGAAGCCACCACCACGGCACAGGCAATTACACCCAGGTTACGCCCGGCGATCAGGTAGTCGGCTGCCGAACGGCTGGCCACTTTTTTGGTCAGAAAAGATATCAGGGTAATAAAGGCAAAGTAAGCGATGATGATCAGCAAGTAAATGTTCATGAGGTGACGGTTAGCGGTTATTTTACGGGGACTGCTGTCTCAAAGCGGCAAAATTATAAATTAACTTCCAATAACCAAAGGAATTTTCAAAGGGCCAGCAGACGATTATTTCCTGCCGGGAGAAATATTATCAGAAAGGGATGGGTTAGCTCCCCAAAAAAGAAAATCAGGCTTTTCCGTTAAATACAGCTCCACCTGTGTTGTTATACCGGCTACCGGTTACCGAGGCAAGGCAATTGGGTTCATCAAGCTGACGAAGTACTCCAAGAAAGGCAAAAACCAGGGCTTCTTTAAAATCAACGATCTCATTCCCGGGGATTACCACCTCAACCTCCGGTTTCAGATGAGCGGAGATCCGCTCCATAAGAAAAACATTACGCACCCCTCCGCCTGTTGCGAGCATTTTCTGCCCTTGGCGGGGAAGGATGCTTTCCCTGATCTGCATGGCCACATGCTCACAATAGGTGCGTAATAAATTTTCAAGTGGGTGAGATTCTGTTTTTATGATGGGCCAGATATGCCGGTTTACCCACTCCTCCCCAAGGCTTTTGGGGCCGTTGGTTTGATAAAAGGGAAGGGCATTCAGTTTTTCCAGCAAGGTTTTGATTATTTTACCCCTGCGGGCAATCATGCCTTCGGGGTCATACTGAAGAAAAGGTTCCGGAACAGAAACTCCATATTTGTCAGCAGGTATTTTTGTTTCGGATACCAGCCGGTTAAACACAAAGTTTACGGGGCAAATGTCAAAGGCCAGCCTTTGTGATAAGCCTTCGAATGAGATATTGGCAAACCCACCCAGGTTAAGGCAATAATCATAGGAATGAAAAAGGAGTTTGTCGCCAATGGGAACAAGGGGTGCACCCTGTCCTCCTAGAGCGACATCCAGATTACGCAATTCACTGACTACTGTCAGGCCGGTTTGGGCTGCAATGGCAGCTCCGTTGCCTATCTGGAAGGTATATCCCTGCCCGGGCTGATGAAAAACAGTATGTCCGTGACTGGAAATGATCCCGGCGTTACTGATCTTGTATGTTTTGAAAAAACGCTTCAGCGTTTCTCCAATATACTGGCCGTATTCATTGTGCAGGGCAATAAGTTGTCGCCCGCTAAGCAAAGGAGCTTCCTGCAGTTTTTCAACCCAATGGGAAGGATAAGGGATGGTTTCGGCCCTGAGAATGCGAAAACTCCAGGATTTGCCTTTCCGGCTGAAAGCACAACAAGCGATATCCATACCGTCCAGCGAGGTTCCGGACATGACCCCTGTGGCAAAATACTCCATGCTTTATAAGTGTTTCGTAATCTTTTCCAGTTCAATGCCCCGTGAGCCTTTTACAAGCACCGTGTAATTTTTTATGAGATGTTTTTTAAGCCATTGGGCTGCCTCTTCTGCATTTTCAAAAACCTGTGCCGGACTATTTTCCGGTATGATTTCAGAAAAATGGCTTCCGACAAAAATATTCAAATCGTAATTTTGTTCCATCACCTTGCGAAAAATGAATTGGTGCTCCTTTTCCGCTTCCTTTCCCATTTCAAGCATGTCTCCAAGAATGACAGCCATTTTTCCTTCCTTTTTGAAATTGGAAAAATTTTCAATGGCGGCAACCATGCTGGTGGGGTTGGCATTATAAGCATCCATGATCACCAGGTTGTTTCCTGTTTCCAAAATCTGTGACCTGCTGTTTTTGGGTTCATAGTTTTCCAGGGCCTTTTTGATTTCCGTTGCCGGCACCCCAAAGTATAAGCCCATGGTGATGGCTGCCATAATGTTTTCAAAATTATAGTTGCCGGTGAGCCTGGTCTTTACTTCTTCTTTGATGCCTCTGGTGGCCTGGCCAAAACCACGGGTGGTTTCAAAGGTTAACGACACAAAAGGGAAGCTGTTGGTTATTTTTCCCCTGCAGTGGTTTTCAGGATTATTACCATAAAAAACGGATGGGATTTCTTTGCCAAGTTTGCAGAGCAAAGGATTGTCCCCGGGAATAAAAAGTTTGCCTCCGTTTCGTTTGATATACCTGAAAAGCTCTGATTTGGCCTTTGCAATATTTTCAACGCTGCCAAACCCTTCCAGGTGGGCTTTGCCTATATTGGTAATGATCCCAAAACCCGGCCTGGATAATTGGCAAAGGTTGGCAATCTCTCCCTGGTGGTTGGCGCCCATTTCAATAATGGCAATATCAAGGGGTTCTTTGAAAGACAACAGGGAGAGGGGCACCCCAATGTGATTGTTCAGGTTTCCTTCGGTGGCAAAGGTTTGAAAAGCACGGGAAAGAATGGAAAATAACAGTTCTTTTGTGGTGGTTTTTCCATTGGTTCCCGTAATGCCGATCACCGGGATATGAAATTGATTTCGGTGGTAAAGGCTTAGTTGCTGCAGGGTTTCTAAAACGTTGTCAACAAGAAGGCAGCGGTGATCGGTTTTGTATTTCGGGTTGTCTATCACTGCCACGGCACAGCCGGTATCCAGGGCTTTGGCAGCAAACCGGTTGCCATCAAAATTTTCACCTTTCAGGGCAAAGAAGATACTGTTCTTATTGGCTTTCCGGCTGTCGGTACATACCGCAAAACCCTTTTTGATATATTCCCGGTGCAGGCGGGGGATGAGATCTTTATCCATGGCCATGTTTAATCTAAAAACCCCATCTGCTTTTCCGGCAGATGGGGTTAACTATTAAGAATCCCTCCAATTATCTTTTTACCGGGCTTCCCACCCTTTCCATGGCGCAGCGGAAGCCAATGTCGTTGGTGGCCTCATTTTGATCGAGGAACCTTCTGTTTCCGGGTACAACCCAGTAAACCCTGTCTCTCCAGCTTCCACCTTTGTATACGCGGGCATCATCATTGATAAGACTGGTGGTGCCATAATCATACATGATGTCGTCCTGGTCTTCTACGTCTTCCTGGTCAAAGAACATGCTGGACATCAGGTCACCGTCGCGATGGCCTATGTTGTCGGCATAACGGTAGTTACGACGGGTGGCATTTTCTTCTACAGTTACATCGCGATAGATCATGCGACCCTGCTCGTCCTTAGGAACGGGGTTTCCTTCTTCATCCAGTTCCAGGGTTTGAAATACGTTGCCCCTGAAGGGACGGAATCCTGCCACATCTTCGTGGGAGAGCGGACGATAAACATCTTTTACCCATTCGCTTACGTTGCCGGCCATGTTGTAAAGACCAAAGTCATTGGGCCAGTATGCATAAACGGGCACGGTAATTTCACCGCCATCATTCAGGTTACCGGCAACCCCCATCATGTCTCCACGTCCTCTTTGCACGTTGGCAAGGAAGGTACCCATGGTTCTTCTTTCGCTGCTACGCACATTGTGACCGCTCCAGGGATAGAGCCTTCTTTCCACAACCCTTTCATAAACGGTGTTGCCTATCAAACCCAATGCAGCAAATTCCCACTCTGCCTCTGTAGGCAGGCGATAGTCGGGCAACAGCAGGCCGTCTTCGCGCCTAACGCGACGCTCGCCGGTGCCCCTTGGGTCAAGGTCTTGCATGTTTTCCCGGACAAGGCCTTCATATTGCCCTGCCAGGTAGGCTTCGGTATTAAAGTTTCTTTCATTGACCTGGTCGGGGTCCCATTCCAGGATGCCCTCGCGAATGAGAATCATTTCATTCACACGGTCGGTACGCCAACTGGCGTATTCTGTGGCCTGAACCCAGCTCACCCCAACAACCGGATAGTCATGATAAGCCGGATGGCGCAGGTAATTCTGAACAAAGGGCTCATTGTAAGCCAATGGATCGCGCCATACCAGGGTGTCGGGAAGGGCTTTGCGGTAAACTTCAGGGTAGGTCTCTCCAAATACCCTGCTGGTCCAGTATAGGTATTCGAGATAGTCTACATTGCTTACCTCTGTCTCATCCATATAGAAAGAAGAAACCGTAACACGGCGCGGCATATTGTTCCAGTCAAACATTACATCCTGTTCGGTCCGTCCCATGGTGAAGGTACCACCTTCAATAAATACCAGTCCGGGGCCGGTTTCCTGTTCCTGATGGGGAGATACTTCAAAACCACCAGTCTGTGGGTCATTATAAAACCAACCGGTGGTACGTGATGCTTCTTTCTGGCAGGAAGAAAAAAGGGCTGCTGCTGCCAGAATAAAAACAAAACCTGATAATAAACTTTTGGGATTCCTTGTCATAGCGGCGTTTTTTTATAGAAACGTTACAAAAATAACTAAAAAGTTGGACAATTTAGTATGCGTTTTTTCATATTTTTATCAGCGCAATGTAAATTCAGTGAAACACTGATTTCGTGCGCTCCTTGCAGACCTCCGGAAAATCCTGATAATGAATGGTCATAGCTGTACCCTATCCGGTAATTCTCCTGTTTTAGCCCTAGTAGAAAAATCAGTGAATCATGGAGTTTGAGGTCCTGACGGAACCATATCCCTGCCACAACCTGCTCAAAACCAGCATAAAAACCATAATTGATACGGTAGAAATCACCCTGATTTTGAAATATAACGTTGGGTGAAAGAAAAAATTCTTCGCGGGAAGAAACATATCTTGACCTGCCAAACGGGCTTATTTGCATGCCCAGATGAGCAGTAAACTTCAAAGGGGTGCGATGGTTTTCGAAAAAGCTTTCGCGGGGCCGGTTCAGATGGTGGGCGGCAACCCCTCCATAAAAGCTTTCACTGTAAAGCAACATGCCTGTGGCAAAGTTTACGGAATGCTTCCAGGTTTGATCCGGTGGGTTTTCAAACTGGGGAAGGGTTTCCCCGGTCACCGGATTCAGCTGATCGGCAAAAACCAGCTTATCCCAGCTAAGATCTTTTCGGTAATAACCGGCCTGGGCTCCAAAGTTCAGGTACAGGTCGCGTCCGGCCTGTAAATGATAAGAATAAATGGTGCTCAGGTGATTGCGCATGACCAGCCCTCCCTGATGATCACTGGTTACCAGGAATCCAAGTCCTCCGGATACTCCCTGGAAATAACCATCATACGAAAAATTGAAAGTGCTGAAAGTGCCAAAATCAGCATAGGGCTGATTGCGATAGTTGAAAACCAAGCGGGTGCAATGATCCGTTCCGGCAAAGGCCGGGTTCAAATACAAGGGAGAGGAAAAGAACTGTGAAAAAATGGGGTCCTGTCCACGTACGTCCTTTCCATAAAGGAACACCATGGTTAGAACCATACCATATGTAATGAAGTGAATTTTCACAGTTTCCGGGTCTTTGTCATTATCTTTAACGAATTATTTTTCGGATTGTTACAAACCCATAAAAAAACCCTTTTTATCATTACGGGATATTGATAATTTTGCAGGGGTTTAATAATTAACCCTGCAAATACATGGCTGTATCGAAAAACCCGGCAAAAAAAATAAAATATCGATTGAATTTAGGCGTTTATAAACAAGATCTCCCTTTGGCTTGTTAATCATTGAAATAAAAACCTGTCTTTCCGGAATTATTTTATACCATATTATATAATGTAATTTCCGGCGATTAATTTTGGCTACCGGGTACCATAAATAAAAAAGATCAGCGTTTGAATTTTTCCGGATATGTTCTTACTGTTTTGTGTGTTTGTTTACCGGATAAAAATGATTAACTTGAGGTAACTTAAAATTATTTTTGTGTTTAAACCCCAAAGGATGAAAGTTTTTAAATACGCTTTTCTGTCTTTTTTAATCTGGACTGCCTTTTCCGGATTGGCTTTTTCCGGTAATGAGGCCGGCAGAGTTTCCCTTAGCTGGGGAGGCGTTGAGCAAATGCCGTTGGATACGAACATTTACCAGGATATCATTAAACTGGAGGATGCAACCTATACCGACAGTCTTCCGGGCATTCCGGTGTTTTCATACCATGCACCAAGCCAGGTGCCGCTTTTTAAAGACAGGTTTGAGATCAGTGACATGGTTTTTGAACCCGTTAGTGAAGCCGAAAGAGCGCTGATTGATTCCGCCGGATTTCGTCAGACAGAGATACAAATCCATACCATAAGCCAATCCTCCAGGAAGCAGCATTTCTCGGGTTTTTATTTTGTTCCCATCCGTTACAATATCAGTTCAGATTCATTTGAAAAACTGGTTGGTTTTACGTTGGAAAAAACCCCTGAATACGATATTAAGCAGGGCTCGGGACCTGTTCATGATTATCCTGAAAAATCGGTGTTGGCCGATGGAAGCTGGTACCGCTTTTGTGTGGAAGAAACCGGTGTTCACCGCCTAACCTATGAAGACCTCGAGGAGCTGGGCGTAAATACTTCCGGCCTTTCCAGAGCCGATATCAGTATATACGGTATAGGGTGCGGCATGCTGCCTGAAGCCACGGATGCCTTCCGTTACACCGACCTGGTGGAGAATGCCATTTACGTTTCCGGTTCTTCCGGAGGCACATTTACCGGCGATGATTACATTCTGTTTTACGGGCAATCCCCTCATCACTGGACTTATGATCCTGCAGCGGGAATTTTCCGCCATGAGGTCCACCTTTATTCCGACCAGAATTGTTATTTCCTTACCACCAACCAGGGCAGCGGCAAAAGGATCAGCTCACAGCAGAATGTATCGGCCTCTGCTACCCACAACGTAAATAAATTCCAGGACTTTGCTTACCATCAGCGCGACCTTACCAACCTGATCAACAGCGGAAGGGTTTGGTACGGAGAAGTATTTGATGCCACCCTCAGCCGTAATTTTTCGTTTGATTTCCCGGATCTTGATCATTCTACTCCGGCCCATATTACTACCTACCTTGCCGCAAGGGCTTCTGCAGCTTCCTCTTTTACCGTTGCTGCCGGCAACGGCCAGATGACCGCCCAGATAGGCAGTATCAACCCCACCAGCCAAACCGGTAACTTTGCCCGTTTTTCGGTTGATACAATGTGGTTTTTTCCTTCCCAGGGAAATAACCTGCAGATAAATATCACTTATAACCGGCCCTTTGCAGGTGCCAGGGGCTGGTTGAACTATATTGCAGTGAATGCAACCCGTCAGTTGCGTTTTAATGGGCCGCAGATGGGATTCCGCAATACGGAGGTAACAGGTGCAGGCAATATTGCCCAGTACACCCTTGGCAATGCCGGCAGCCAGGTTACCATCTGGGATGTTACCGAACGCTTCAATATCCGCTCTCAGCAGGCAAACCTCAACGGCAGCAACCTGCAGTTCAGGCTTCCGGCCGACAGCCTGAGGGAGTTTGTGGCCTTCGACGGCAGCAGTTTTTTAACCCCTGAACTTAAAGGACAGGTTGCCAATCAGAATCTCCATGGAATGGAATATGCAGACATGATCATCGTCAGCCCGGAGGAGTTTATTCCCGAAGCCCATCGCCTGGCTGATTTCCGGAAGGAAAATGACGGGATCAGCAGCCTCATTGTAACCTCCCAACAGATTTACAATGAATTCTCATCGGGCACTGTGGATATAACTGCCATCCGCAACTTTTTGAAGATGTTTTACGACCGGGCCTCCCATAAAGGGGAGCTGCCCCGCTACCTACTTTTGTTTGGAAATGGTACCCTCGACAACAGGGGAGTTCTTGGCTATGAAGGTAATTTTATCCCCACTTATCAGACACTGTCTTCCCTTTCACCGTCCAGTTCTTACATGACGGATGATTATTTTGGCCTGCTTTCCAATGGAGAAGGAGAGGGGGCAGAAGGTTTGCTGGATATTGGTATTGGCCGCTTACCCGTTCGATCGGTTGAAGAGGCTGGTGTTATTGTAGACAAACTGATCCGGTACGATAAAAGGATCCCGGGAATGGAACCCGGTGGAGATAACATGCAGTTTGTGGGAACCATTTTCAATTATTCCGACTGGAGAAACAAAGTGGTACTGGTGGCTGACGACGGGGACAACAACACGCATATCAATGATGCAGAAAAACTTTCCGACCTGATGAGCATTATGGAATCTCCTTTTAATCTGGAAAAGATCTACCTGGATGCCTATCAGCAGGTGAGCCTTGCCGGTGGTACACGTTACCCGGATGTGAATGAAGCCATTAACAAAAGGGTGAACAAAGGGGCCTTGCTCATTAATTATATCGGGCATGGGGGAACCCTTGGCCTGGCCCATGAAAGGGTGGTCACTTTTGAAGATATTGCCACCTGGGAAAATTATTACAACATGCCGGTGTTGATGACGGCTACTTGCGAGTTCAGCAGCTTCGACCAGCCTGATCCGGAAAATTTGTCTGCCGGGGTAAGGATCTTTCTCAAACCCGATGGAGGAGCCGCTGCTTTATTCACCACCACCCGCCTGGCATGGGCCAGCACCAATTATGTATTGAATGAAAATTTTATGGAAATTGCCTTCAGCCGGGATGATGACGGACAAAGACCCCGGCTTGGGGATCTGATCCGGAAATCAAAAGTTGAAAGCCATGGCAGTTTGACCCCATGGAGGATCCGGAATTTTGTACTCCTTGGCGACCCCTCCATGCGCATGGCTTATCCCGAATACAAAGTAGAAACCGAAAGCATGACCGATACCATCAGGGCTTTCCAGGAAGTTACCGTTTCCGGATTTGTTACCGATGAGCTTGGCAATCCCGTTAGCGATTACAACGGGATCATCTTCCCGACCGTTTACGACAAAAAAAGCAACTATCAAACCCTGGGGCAGGATTCAGACAGCCACCCCAGGGACTTTTCCATGCATGATGCCATGCTATACAAGGGAAAAGCCAGTGTGGTAAACGGCGCTTTTACTTTTTCTTTTATGGTCCCCAAAGACATTGCCTATAACTTTGGCCCCGGGAAAATCAGTTATTATGTGGATGACGGCTCCATTGACGGCCATGGCAGTTTTACCGGATTTAAGATCGGAGGTACCTTTGATAATCATGAACCCGACAATACCGGCCCG
>SL_3KL_010_SEDDRAFT_10005711_pt1 | contig 11149 bp, 1 predicted proteins | sample SodLakKL_010_SED_2_FD_10381 | JGI IMG/M metagenome (IMG submission 10381)
GTGTAGGTTTCCACAACGTCCATTTCGAAGTTTGCGATCAGTGTCAGGTCTTCACCCGGCATGGTGATGAGGTTTTCGGGTTGTTCCGATACAAGGTTGTCATCGGGGTCGGTCCAGTTGACAAATACCCATCCTTCGCTGGGGATAGCATTCACCAGCACTTCTTCGCCTTCCTCGTATTCCCCTGCACCGGTTACCTCACCGCCCTCTTCGGGATTGGCGATCAGGGTAAGGGTGTAGGTTTCCACAACTTCCATTTCGAAGTTTGCGATCAATGTCAGGTCTTCGCCCGGCATGGTGATTAGGTTTTCGGGTTGTTCCGATACGAGGTTGTCATTGGGGTCGGTCCAGTTGACAAACACCCATCCTTCGCTGGGGATTGCATTGACCAGCACTTCTTCACCTTCTTCGTATTCCCCTGCACCGGTTACTTCACCGCCTTCCTCAGGATTGGCGATCAGGGTGAGGGTGTAAAGGTCGGGTGCATCCATTTCAAGTGCCTGGAACTGTCCGATATTGATCCTGGAATCATTGGCTCCGGTACCTCCTCCAATTTCAATGACCAGTTCACCGGCATCAAGGGATTGGGGCCCTGCAGTGAAAAAGTATTGGAAGGGTTGATAGACCAGGGGCTCATCAAACCACTCCTGGTTAATGATCATCACGGTTTCCCAGGTATCGCCCCCGTCAAAACTAAGCATGATCGGGCGGTCAACGCCATCCCCGGTCATCCAGTCCCTGAGCTGAAAGCTGAAGCCGGTCATGTTTTCAAATTCACCCAGGTTGGTAACGGTAAAGATTCCCCTGTCGCGGAAGCTGTAAGGAGATCCTTCGAAGTTCTCGTCTCCTGTGCCCCTTACGGACTCTGTTGAGTGGAAGAACCATCCGCCTTCGGTGTAGTTCTTTTCATTGTAGCTTCCCCATGCGCCGCCTGGGTTGTCCCAGTTGTCTTCAATTTCAAAAGCGGTGGTGAAAGGAACCAGGGTGATGATATCCACTGCTACGAAATTGGCGATCAGTGTCAGGTCTTCCCCCGGCATGGTGATGAGGTTTTCCGGATCTTCTGATACGAGGTTGTCATCGGGATCGGTCCAGTTGACAAACACCCATCCTTCATTGGGGATGGCGTTCACCAGCACCTCATCGCCTTCTTCGTATTCCCCTGCACCTGTTACTTCACCGCCTTCTTCCGGGTTGGCAATAAGGGTGAGGGTATAGGTAACCGTCTCATCAATTTCAAAGTTTGCGATCAGTGTAAGGTCTTCACCCGGCATGGTGATGAGGTTTTCCGGATCTTCCGAAACGAGGTTGTCATCGGGGTCGGTCCAGTTGACAAACACCCATCCTTCATTGGGGATGGCGTTCACCAGCACTTCCTCCCCTTCTTCGTATTCGCCCGCACCGGTCACCTCGCCGCCTTCTTCAGGGCTGGCGATCAGGGTAAGGGTATAGGTTACCGGTTCTTCATAAGGAGCAATGCCCAGATCCCTGAACCTGATCTGTCCGGTTCCGTCTGACATAATGAATCTCAGCCTGCCATCAGGCACATTGTAGATGTCGGTAAGGTCTATAACTACCTCATGTTCCAAATAGGGGGATGAGCCAACGGGTTCGGAAGTAAAGATTGTTGTGTAAGTGATTCCGTTGTCGGTTGAGATCTGCAGATCCAGCTTACGGTCGGTACCAGCACCAAATGTAGCTGTGGAGAAATCCACCTGTATTTCCTCCAGGGCAGTAAAGTCAATGGTTGGTGTTTCCACAAAACCGCCCAGGAAAATTTTGAGGTAGCCTCCGGCTGCTTCTACCAGCTCATAATCTTCAATGGTAAAGCCATCGTCAAATGCATCATCCAGATCCCCGAAAGTTCTGAATGCATTAAAGTAAGGAATTTCCAGGAAGACCATTTCCTCCATTTCAAAATTGGCGATCAGCGTCAGGTCTTCACCAGGCATGGGGATGATGTTTTCGGGCACATCGGAAATGATGTTGTCATCGGGGTCGGTCCAGTTCACAAACTCCCAGCCCATATTGGGAATGGCATTCACCAGCACTTCTTCCCCTTCCTCATAATCACCTGCACCGAACACTTCACCGCCTTCTTCGGGGTTGGCGACCAAAGTAAGGGTGTAGGTTTCGGGCTCCTCTTCCGTGAAGGAGAAAATAAACGGGTCATCCATGGTGCCGACCTGCAGAAGGTTTTGAAATTCAAAGGCCTGGTCCAGGTCTACGATCACATCTTCATCCGCCAGGTAGGCTTTGAAGGTGATCCATTCTCCACTCACCGAGTTGGAGGCAATGGTCAGGAAGATTTGCCCGTCATATTGAGGGATCCCAAAGTCAAGTGGTGATTCCACACCCCTGAGCTCACCATCCACGAAAGCGGCAACCATATCATCCTGATTTTGTGAGTAAGTGCCATCGGGCAACTCAAGAAAAGCAATAACCTGCATGTTGTATTGGAAACCCGGGGGGTGTTCCCAGTCAGGCGGGTCGCCAAATGCGTTGGCAGGAAAAATAAGCTGGCTGAATACCAGCAGAAACAACAATCCTGCTGCCTGAAAAAAAGTTTTTTTTCTGTTCATAATTGGTTTTTTTTTAGGTTTGTTAATAATTGAGAGTTAAAAAGTAATTCCTGCCCGGGAAACCCCGGGCAGGGAAAAAACTTAGCGAATGATCAGTCTTCCGGTTTTTTGACGGGAAGCACTGTGTTGAGACACCTCCATGCGGAAGAAATAAACTCCCGGCAAAAGGTCCGAACGTTTTATTTCAACCTGGTGGTTGCCTGCCTCGAACGGCCGGTCCATAATCGTAATTGCCAGCTGGCCCTGCATATTGAAGATGCTGAGTTTCACATGAGAGGGCTCATCCAGGCGGAAAGGCAGGTAGGAAACTTCCCGGAATGGGTTGGGGAAGGGTTCTCCCACGAAAAACGCTCCCATGTCAGGAGTGGGTATTCCGGTGGGAAGTGCTCCAACGGTCAGCGGGAAAGGATCGGCCAGGGTCCCTGCAGCACCAAGCGACTGATAGGTAAGGGTTTCCCTGATCTCAACGAACCCTTGCAGCTCATCCAGCCAAACCTTGAAGTACACTTGCTCTCCGGCTTCCATGTTGGAACCAATGGTCATAAAGATCGCTCCCTCATGCTCCGGCATCGGCCTCTCCATGCCGCGGCATTCCCCATCTACAAAGGCATACACCACATCTTTCGGATTCAGGGAAATCATGCCCTCTTCGGTATACAAATTACCAAGCAGGGTCATTACGTACCTTAAGTTGGATTTGGGATAAACCCCGGTGGGTGATTTGGGTTTCTCCCCTGGATGAACCGCCAGGGCGGATTTGGCGTCTGCCTCAGGATAGTTCAGCACGGTCGGGTTGGTCATCTCTATAACGTATCCGACGCCCGGGCACATTTGCACCAGGGTTCCCAGCCAGGTATTTTGATCGGCATTGTAAACGGCGAATCCACCAACCTGGGAAATGATACGATCACCTGCCACAGGAGCGGGCTGTATGTCTGCCAAAGCGGTATTGGTAGGCAAACAGGCCTGGGGCAGATAGCCCAGCCATGTAAACCCTGTGCCCAGGCTTATGGGCGCATGGGGAACAGGTGCACCACTCAGGGTCATTTGCTGTTCACTACATATGTCCAGAACGTATTTGGCAGCGGGCTCAATGGTGGTTAGTGTTCCGAACCAAAGGTCCTGGAGTTCATTATAGAAAGCAAAAGGCCCCTGCCCTAAAATGCGGTCACCATCGCAGGGCTCAAGATCTGCAAACAGGTTATTCACAGCCATGCTTCCGGGATCCACGTTCACACTGAACCAGGTAAAGCCTTCCCCGAAATTCAGGGTGAGTTCTGCCGGGATTTCTTCCGTGCTGCCGTATAGCTCAAGGGCAAGGTCGTAATCGAGAGGGCCGCGGGAGAATGAACTGGTACCATCCATAGATAGAGAAGCAGAATGAGAATTATTGCGACCTGCTTGACCTTTGGTTTCAGGAACCCGGTGCCAGGCAATAAGATCCCCATCCAGAGAGTTCAACCACAGGAACCAGGTCCCCGAACCGTTGCCGGCATCAATCTGTGCCGATATCCAGCCTTCTTCCATCTCAATCCCGGTGTCAAGGGTGACAGAGAATTTGTATAAGGTGCGGGCTCCATTCCAGATAGGGCCAACCAATTCAACGTCTGCATCCAAATTTTGTGTTTCTAATGGGTTGGCCCAATCGGGTTCAAAGACTGTATAACCTCCTATACTTCCCGGTACGCTTGCACCAGGATTATCCCAGGTTCCCCCTTCCTCCGCAATGATGTTATCATCCGGGTCAATGATCGCATAATAGTTTTCATCAGCCCAACCGCCAGGGGTATATACAGTGGTTATTTCATCTCCTTCATTGGCCTCGAAAGTATAGTATTTGGGGTTGGGGTCGCCAGATAACATGATGGCATCTTCGATTACCATTACCCCATTTACAAATACCGATACAAAACTACCGCCTCCCCAGTTCCAGTGATCAAAATCATCCTGTAAGGCAAGCTGATAGGTCCCGGTTTGGGGAGCCATCAAACCTTCAAGTACTTCTTCCTGGTATTCATAAAAACGAACAATGAAAGGCTCGGTATCAGCAGGGGTTTGTTCCTGCCATCCAACTCCTTCAATAAACTTCATGGCTAAGCCATAGAATACAAATTCCTCAATGGTATTGTCCACCCCAAAGAAATTATCGGCAACTTCAAAGTCAATTTCTGAAGCTGGGTCCAATGCACTGGTAGCTGCCGTTCCTCCGTCGTAATAAGCCTGGTAGAACAGCAGGGGTAACACTTCCAGGGCTACATTAATGGTTTTGGGCTGGCCGTCAACGGTGAAGTCAATGGTTTGAGATTCATAGCCTGCTCTTGTGATATTTGCAGAATAGGAACCGTTGGTAAGAAAGAAAGCGGCAATCCCCTCTTCGTTTGTATGTACCGGGTCTGTTGCATTAATGGAAATAAGCGCATCTTCAACCGGATCCTGATCCATGGTGTCTTCAACCACCACAAAGGTTACTTCATATGCATTAACCACTGACAGGTTTAAGGTAAACGTAATGGTTTGAGGGCTAGGCCAGCTGGAAACAATCGCAAAGTAATCTCCTGCCGGTAATGGAAGGTTTTCAAAATCCACTAAAGATCCCGAAGAGGTTGCTGCCTGAAGCACCTGTGCAGGTTCAACAGGATCAGGGCAATCTTCAAGTATAAACAACCCGATCCAGTTGTTCGGAGAAGACATGCTGCCACTGAGTAATCCCGGTTCATCCAGCGTAAAGCTGAAAACCATGTCGTTTCCATTGATGTAAGAAGAAACCGGGGTAATCCATGAGGAAGTATAATCATCACCCATTGGTTCAGTATCCCCTTCAAAATCAACAAGGGGAAGCTCCGTAATAAAGTAGGGGTTATCACAGGTTGACCCGGCAGGTCTGACAAATCCTTCTCCGCTCAGGGCAATCACTTCGGTTTGTTCTTCACCATCATCATAGGCAATGGTAACTTCCCCAAATAATGGCCCGATCTCCTGTGGGTTGAAAACTACTCCAAAAGTAACGGTTTCGTTCACCGACAACAGGGCAGGAAAATCTTCCTCTTCATAGGAAAGGATAAAGTCTGTTTGGTTATCCAGCCCGGGAGCCATAACCTCCAGGATGCCCGCCCCGATATTGGAAATGGTAAAGGTTTGCACCGGAGAAAATTCATCAACACCCACGATTCCGAAATCTTTTTCCCCAGGGTCGACAACAAATACCGGGGCCTCGGGGGTTTCCTGAATGGAAACATCATCCACCAAAATTCCCCAGTCAAACCCCCCGGTGCCGGTCAGACCCACAAATTTAACATGGATGGTTTCTCCGGAAAGGTCGTGTAATAAAAAGGTATGCTTTTGATATGTGGTACTCGTCAGATCGCGAACCTCAAGAACGGTGACATCAAAATTCTGACCGTCCGTGCTTAACAATACATCCATGTCTTGAGGATAATTGACACTTTCAGCACGATACCAGAAGGAAAGTTCATATTGGCCTTCCTCGGGCAATACGATGGCCGGAGTCGTTAACTCTGAACCGGCAGTATTGCTGTAAGCAAACTCCTCACCCGTATGGGGAGAACCAAATAAGCTCTGAACCCAATTTAGGTTTGTCCAGCCAGGAGGTGGAAAATCGTCTTCAAACCCTTCAAACCAAGGGAGCTCCGTAATCGTCGGATCATCCATTGTTTCAAAGGTCCACAGGGGGCAGCCCGTTGCTTCCCCGGCTGTATTGTAAGGGATCACTCTCCACTGATAACCGGTATTGTATTCCAGGGGCAACTCAAGGGTATAAGAAGTTACATTTCCCAAATCAGTACGGAACTCAATGTTAAATGGGTTTAAAGGGTTTATTCCGTCCCCTATGGAAATCAGGTAACCGGTTGCAACCGCACTCCCTGTCCATGAAAAAGTGGGGTTGCTGGAAACATTTTCAGCCAGGTGAGCAGGAAAAGGATTGGTTGCGCATAAAGGGGGTTCGGTCAGTTCGCCGCCCCAGAGTTCAAATGCCATATCGTAGCCCAGTTGGTCTCTGGCAAAGTCTTTTTGGCCATTGTAGCTGAGAGAAGTCCTGGACACCATGTTTCGGGTAAAGGTTTTGTCCGGAGGTATGCGTTGCCAGGATACACCATCCCCCTCCTCTGAGTTCAGCCATAAAAACCAGGTACCTGAGCCATTGGGTGCATCAATTTGTACCGATACCCATGCCTCCTCCAGATCAACTGGGGCATTAAGGGTCGCAGTGAATTTATGCAGGGTATAGGTTCCATTCCATATAGGACCAACTGATTCGACATCAGCCACAACAACTTCTGAGGACAAAGGGTTTTCCCAGTCGGGTTCAAATACGGTAAAACCTCCTATACTTCCCGGTACGCTTGCACCAGGGTTATCCCAGGTTCCCCCTTCCTCCGCAATGATGTTCTCATCCGGGTCAAGGATGGCATAGTAGTTTTCATCAGCCCAGCTGCCAGGGGTATATACAGTGGTTATCTCATCTCCCTGGTTGGCTTCGAAATCATGATAATCAGGTCCGGCTCCGCTTTCCATGGTGATGTCAACCAATACGGCATTGCCATTAACCATAACAGTTAACAATCCTCCATTCCAACCATCCCCGTATGAATCTTGCAAAGCTACCTGGTAAGTACCGGTTGATGGCGCTTCCAGTCCGGGCAATACTTCTGAGTCGAATTCGTAAAACCTTATGAAGAATGGCTCTGTGTTTCCCGGAACCAGCTCCTGCCAGGCTCCTTCAATAAACTTTAGCGTTAATCCATAAAAAACAATTTCCTCAATGGGCTCATTCAAGCCAGAAAAGTTATCAGCTACCTCATAATCCACTTCACTGTCAGGATCATAAGCGCTGGTTGCAGCTGTTCCTCCGTCGAAATAGGGTTGTTCGTATAGAAGGTCATAGTTTTGGGCCAGGGAAAAACTGACACAAAACAGGAAGGTTAAAAAAAATGTCATTGTTTTTTTCATGCTTGAGTTATTTTGGTAAGTAATTTTGTTTGATTTTGCTGAGCAAACCTTGCAGTTCAATTCTTATTTTTTTTCCGCCGTAAATGGGGGGAGCTGGCAGAAAGACTTTCCAGGGTTTCAGAAATTAGTTGTCAGCAAGTGTTTTTAATCCAGGGAATTTTTCATAGGCAATGCATTTGGTTGATACTGCGTTTTGGTATTCATCGATACAACTTCACAACCGGGCAGCCCGCCTGGATAGGCATGGGTAAAACCGGATGACTCATTGAAACAGAAAATAATTTCTCCCTGAAGGGGCACAAGGTGAAAAACCGAAACAGATATAACTTAACTACAACCGTTTTCCGGGAAGCTCCGGAAAGGAGTTTTCAGCCGGCATTGTGGCAAAAGGGAGTATATGCCAACCTTGCCGGCCGCGATCAATTTCCTTGGGGAGGAAAAACTGCTAACAGAACAATAAAAAACTTAATTATTAATTTCGGAGACCAGGCCTCCGGGCACCATCTTCTCCGGGGAGGAGGAGATATTTAATTACACATGGTTTATAAACGTCATCCTTGGGGAGGATTTTTTTCTGGTTGTTATTATGTGAAATGGTTTGGAAGCAAAAACTTCCCTGTTGTTTAACGGTATCCAGTGTTCTTAACCTTAAAACGAAAAAGCTTATCTTAAAAAATAATCAAACCGTGCATCTAAATTATAAAAAAATTTTTAAAAACCAATAAATAATCGATTAAACCACAAAAAAATAAATTAAAAATAAAAATTTGTTGTTGCCGGAGTTTGGAAATTTCAATTTTTGATCGGTTCAGAAAGCCGGGAAGGATGTTGGCAGCCATTGGTAAAGGCAGGAAAGAAAAAAAAAGACTGCCCCATTTACGGGACAGTCTTTTTTGATTCAAAAACAAGGTTTCAATTTGTTATTTAGCAATTTGAACCCTTTTGGTGGACAACCCTTTGTCGGTAAGGATCTGAACAAAGTAGATGCCATTGTCAAATCCGGAAACATTCATGGTATAGCGGTCATTCTCCACATTGGTAGCATAAACCACTTTGCCAAGCATGTCGATCATTCTGATCTCATTGATGTGCTCGTCAGAAACAATGGTAAGGCTTGTGCTTGCAGGGTTGGGGTAGAGGTTGAGACTTGCCGTGGCAATATCTGTAACAGATACCGGATCGCCCCAAACATCATTGACTTCCTTATCACCATCCACGGTAATTTCCCTGTTGGGTTCACCGGGCCATTCGCCTCCGTCCCATCCATCGTCTACAAAGTCGGAGAAGTACTTGTACTCATGCTCTCCTGCAGCAATGTCGAGTGTAATGGTAAAGATCATGGTGTCGTCAATCCTTTCGAGCAAGAGGTCGGGGTTGGTTCCCGGTTCCTGCCATTCCATATCGCCGCCAAAGCTACCAGAAATATAGACTTCATGCATGTCGGGATCAAACTCCTCACCTGCGGGTTCCATATCAACGTTGAAGGATACGGCAAAGGTTTCCACAGGCTCCATGAGGGTCACATCCACGGTAACATTCTCATCCACCACGGTAACTTCACCGGTTGCATCCTGGTATCCTTCTTTGGCTACCATGTAGTCGTAAGTACCGGGGGCAACATCTTCAATTGTGTATTCACCTGCATCGTATTCTTCACCGTCGAATGTAACCACAGCGTCGGTAATGGGGTTGTCTTCTTCATCAACTACATTGAAAGTAACTGTATAAGCCTCAGTTTCTTCCATGGTAAATTCTACTTCAATGATGTCGGAAGAACCGGTGGTGTAAACAGATTGTACACCTGCAGTATGCTCTCCTTCTGGAAGGTCAGTAAACAGGTATTCTGTTTCCATGTATTCTTCGGCTACCAGGTCTTCGTTAAGGAAAACGTTGAAGCCAAGGAAAACCTTGCTGCCGTCTCTTCCTTTGGGATCGCCTGCATAGTAAGGCTTATCCACAGGGATCAGCTCAGGCGCAGGACCTGCTGCCACAGGTGTTTGTACCTTGCCATAGTCAATGGAGCCAAGGTTGGCGCCGTAAGCCCTGAGGAGGTAGTTGACCTCGAAGTCCCAATCAGCAATATCGGTAAATGCAGAGGAGGGATCGGTAATGTCGAACACGCCAAACTGTGTGCCGGGCACAAAGTCCCATGGCTCGCCTACGCCGTCATCCACGGCCAGTCCGAGGAAGCCGTTGTAGCTCAGTCCGAGGAAGAAGCCGTCGGGGGCATCTATGGGTTCAGTGAACTCATAGGTATTCCATTGTCCGTCAGTGTTGGGCACGTTTTCAGCGGTGTATAGCACATCGTTGCGATCGGGCAAGCCGTTGGCATCCAGGCCGAGGACCCAAACCTTAACGGTGGTGTGGGGTCCGCCTTCGCTTGTGAGCTGCCATGTCATTTCATGGAGGATGGCTTCGTAGTGGTGTGCAGCACCCATCACGCTGTTCCAGGTGCCCTGGAATCCGAGTTGTGCATCCACCACCCCGTCGTCATAACGAAACTCGTACTCATCGCCGTAGTCGTTCCAGATGAAGAGGGCCTCGCCAGGATCCATGTCTTCGGTAATGACTGAGAGGTTGAAGGGTTCCACGATGTTGTCCATCATGTGTACCTCAATGGTTTTGTCGTCACCATCAACGGTAAAGGTTACTTCTTCGGCCACATAGCCCGAAGCGGTAATGCTGGCTTCATAAGTGATATCATCAGCAAGCATCATAACGGCCATGCCGTTTTCATCGGTGGTATAGATGTCGCCATCAATGTTGATGGTAGCTCCTTCAATGGGATCTTCTTCAGCAGAGTCTTCCAACACATAGAAGGACACCTCGTACATGTCGGGTGCTTCACCCAGGTGTACATTGTCGAAGTACCACTGGTTGATATCGTAAGAATCTCCGTCAAACTCCCAGACAATAAAGAAGTCATCTGTACCTACCCCATGCTGGTCTTCTGTAATGATAAGCTCAAGTTCTTCAGGACCTATGTTGTCAGGATCTACCCACTCTTCAATTATATACTCATCTCCATCGGCAATGGCAATTATCCGGAGGGTATAAATTCCGGGACTGCTAAAGTTGTTAACATAATGGTCGAGGGTAAGCAAGAGGGCATCATACCCTGAAGTGTTGATATTTGGAGAAGTCAGCCTGAACACATCTGTACTGGCAGGTGACCAGTGAAAGCGCATTTCCGGAGCCTCACCACCGGCATTGTCGCTAATGTTCACTCCCCAGTTTTCATGGGTGCGTGTCCAGTTGGCGGGAATCTCTCCGGAAGGAACTCCTGAGAAGTTTTCGGCCCATGGCAGATCCAGCCCATCAAACTCAACAAAATGGGCTTTCACCGTGTAGTCATCATCCATGGTAATGGTCGTTTGATTGGCGTCAGGATCATCCACATTGCCGGTCCAGTGACTGAATACCCAACCCATATCGGCTGTGGCGGTAAGGGTTACCACATCATCTTCGAGATACGAATGATCACCCGGTTCGGGATCAACAGATCCTTCTCCTTCGGGATCTTCCATGGTAAGGATGAAGGACTCCAGTGCGTTGAAAATGGCCTGCACATTTACATCTTCGGTAATGGTAATGCTGGT
>SL_3KL_010_SEDDRAFT_10005712_pt1 | contig 11149 bp, 7 predicted proteins | sample SodLakKL_010_SED_2_FD_10381 | JGI IMG/M metagenome (IMG submission 10381)
ATGAGACCTATCCCCATGCCCGCGGAAAAAAGCATGGCAAACCAGGAAGTATAGGTATAGTCAGGCTCGCTGTGATCAGGGCCTAGCTTGATGGTCCCGAAACGGGAAACACCAAGAAAGATTACAAACAAAAGGAACGTGGCCACTGACAAAATGTAAAACCAGCCCACATGGCCGGCTATCCAGCCCTGGATGTTTCCAAAGATCTCAGCCGCTTTTTCAGGGCTGAGCAGGGTGAAAATGACAAAAAGCACAATAACCCCGGCTGAGCCGAAAAAAACCGGAGGGTTAATCTTGTACCATGCTCTGGACAAATTCTGGGATTCTTGACTATTCAATTGCGCAACCTCCTGGACTACTAATCATGACATCAACAGCAACGATAATCCGTGTATATTATATAAGTTTTATAAATATTTTCAAGTAAGTGTTCATAAGACAAGTGCTATCGGGGAAATGGAAAAGATCAGGAAGGCTCCCAGTATTTGAGAATCAAAAGTTACCCAGCAACAGCTTTTTATTGACTGACTGGATCCAGCGATAAATACAGAGCTAAACCCCCGGCTATGCCGGGTAGAGTAACAAAAGCCATGCTGTAGTATTTGAAAAAAAGAAGCTCCTTTCGTACAAGGGCGCGAGGCTGAATCCATGACCAGAGTTCAAGAAAGGAGCTTCTTATGAAAAAGAGCTTAGCGCACAGTGTGTGGGAATGTAAATTTCACATAGTCTTTGTTCCAAAGAGGAGACGCAAGGTAATATACGGCCATCAAAAACGGATATCGGACAGATAATCCAAAGGCTGTGCGAGTATAAAGGCATTGAAATTATTGAAGGTACAGCCTGTGGGGACCATATCCGCATGATGCTGAACGCAGGGTTTTCGGAGGCTTCTGCTATTTCAATTCCACGGCCATTGCCGCCAACTAACTGAGCAGGCATGGAAAGGTGGCGGTCATTGACGTGGATTATCATCATGGAAACGGAACTCAGGACATCTTTTATGAACGCTGCGATGTTCTGACCATATCCCTGCATGGCCGGCCCAGGTTCACATATCCATGTACGCTCATTGGGGATCAACGCCAGGCATTTTATTGAAGGGCTGGCAGGTAATTCCTGATTCCTGTCCGTTCATTGCAGTTACTGAGCTCATGCCTGACCGGAAACAACCATGTCTGGCGCACAATTGGTTTCATGTCTGTTGATTGAAAAGATTCATCCGAGGGCGTTGACCCCGGATGAATCTGTTAGTCGCAGTTGGTTACAATTTATTGATCCAGATGGGATTGGTCAGGGCCTGATTTCCTTCCTTGTCTTGAATAACAAGCGCATACCAGGTATCATTCTCAGGGCTTAACTCAAATGAAAGCGTCTCTCTTTCATTGCCGTTCAAATCCTGCTGAAGAACATATCCTTCAATTTCGCCATCATCATTGAATCCTGCTCCTTTAGACACGACAGTAACTTTTTCCAGTCCATTTACTGAAAAGGCTTCAAACTTGAAGTCAAAGGTGTCTGAGTTCAGCTGGACAGTACTTCCAAACTCATATTCAGGATAGACCAATGGCCCCTGTGATGCGTAGGACCGTCCGCTTTTAAGGGACTGGTAGTACTTTTCCAGAGAAAAATAACCGTCAATTTTTGCATAGGTTCTCAGGTTCCCTGAAGAATATTGCCAGACATCATGAACATCACTGCCACCTGCCAGGTAATATTTCTGGTCTTTGCTCCAGAAATCCCATGCTTTCTGTGTTGCTTTCCGGTTATCAGGTGCTGAGATAGCACCATTGAGCTCAATCAGGTCAAAGTCAGGATCCCATCCACCTGGAGCCATGTCCCGGTCTAAGCTGTGGAAATACCCATATGTAATGTATGGGTGCGCAATCATTACCAATGCATCCATTTCTCTGGCTCTGGCAAATATTTCACTTACACTTCCTGCCGGGTCAATACTGACATCACTTCCATTCAAGGGAATGGGAAAAACATTAATATGTCCCCAGTTGGGGGAAACTTCAATTCCTGAAATGAAAGGAACATTTCTTGACTGAGCCAGCTTCTTAACTTCCTGATTGTTGGCTATGGAGTCATGGTCACTGACGAATACAATGTCCAAACCACTGGCCAGCTGTGATCTTACCATGTATCCAGGAGGCGTTACACCGTCTAAGATATCTGAATGGTGATGAAGATCAGTTGAATACCATCCTTTTTCTTTCGGGTTAGCCAATATGGACACGGACTGGGTAATGTTGTGATTACCTTCGGGCTCAACAGTTAAACTCACCTGTTCACCCCTGGAAATGAAGCCTGCTCCATGCGAAACTGTGAATTCGTAGTCCCCGGGAGCAACTACAAAATCAGCAGCCCCAGGCTCGTCCAGTTTGGTAAAGAAAGTGCTCGCGCCAACATATTCAACCAGTATCTCCGGTCCCTGAGTCACTTCTATCCGGGCGTCAACAGGTTTATTGTCAGACTTGTCAGTTACCTTGACAGTAACGTTTCCGCCTTTTTGTACATCGCGGAAATTAATCTCAATTCTTTCATTGTTCTTGACAGCTGCTGTTTGAGTTGATGTCAGGGAATAGCCCTTGGCTACAGCGTGCGCTTTGTAGTCACCAGCAGGCAGAGGTATCTCGTAGGCGCCATTTTCACCAACTGTCCAGGCATAGAGAAGTTTTTCTCCTTCAGGCGTGGCTTTTTCAAAAATGACAACCGGGTTGTGAATGACGTTTCCATCAGTTGTTTTGACCGTTCCAGATACTTTTCCATAGTTTTGGTTTTTAATACCCAGGTTCTTATTCATTACCTGGGCTGTGCTGCCAATATCCTCAAACTGAACCCAGGCTTCAAGGGTTACACTGTCGCCGGGTTTCATGGTTTTGCTCTGATAAAGATCTCGCCATCCTGTTCCCCAGGCAAAGTCGGTAAATCCTGGATAATGCAGGGCCATGGCAAAATTTTCATCATAACCTAATACAAAGTCGCCAAACCAGTCCTCGCCAACCTGACCATATCCCCGCTCAGTCGTGCCCCATGGGCCGAACATATATCCGCTCAGAGTGCAAAGGGAATAGCCCGCCAGCAGGTCCTCATATGTCTTTTCTCCCTCATTGGTCATCTGAGTGGATACCTTGAGGACTGTGCTTCCTGATTCAACAACATAGGTTGTAATTAAAGCTATGTCCTGGTCATAATCTCTTTTTATCTGTATGACTGCCTTTTCAGGATTCTGGCTGACGATGTTCACTTCCTGATAGGTGCTTGGCCATGCTGACCAGCCATGGGGGAGGAAGTCAATAAGTGCTGTTCTGTTGTCGGTCCACTGGCCATCAACAAAAATTGCTGAATCAACAATGGAGCCATGGGGAACACCCCAGGGAGGAGTGGTGCCTACAGCAAAGGATATTTTGTAGAATTCATTGGATACAGTCAGGTCTTCTTCATGAAGAGCAATGCCGTTAACAATATCTGTTGGGCCGGTTTTGACACTGACGCCTTGGGGTTCTGTCTCGGCCTGAGCAGGACCACTTCCCACCATAAGAAAAAAAATACATAACCAGAAAATGTTTAAAAAGTTTTTCACATTTACCTCTCTGTTTAAAATTAACAAAAATCTCAACTCTTGACCTGTCAGTTAGCCTGGCTAAATGTAAAGTCTTATAACATCCTCCTTTGTTTATATTTGAGGTCAATTAAAGCTTAAATTTCTTATCCAGCCTGACGCCTGTTTTTTCCAGGGTTTCTGGTGTTGGCCTGCCGTTTTCGTCCCAGCCTCTGATCTGGTAATAGTCCTTAATCAGATATTTCATGTCATCTTCTGTGATGCGGTGTCCTTTATGCGGGCCGCTGGGCAAAGGCTCTTCCACAAAGCGCCTGGGCAGTCTTTCATCCTTTATGTCCATGCCTTCTCTTAAGTTGAAGATTCGGGTCGTATTCCAGATTCGTTCACCAAGTTCATCAAAAAAAGAGGCTTCAATTTCACTTCCTGTTGCAGCACTCAGCAGCAGGGCATAAGTTTCCGGGCTGACTCCCATGGCTCCAAAGTCGCATTTTACCAGACAGTCTGTTCCAGCCAGGTAATTTTGCAGGGAAAAAACCAGCTCTGCTTTGCCTTCAAGTTCCAGGGCTTTAACAGGCTTTCCTTTCCATTCCATGCCTGTGGCTTCATATCCAGCCGGAAATCCTCGCTGGTGACAGGCTCCGCGGTCAGCAGTCATATAGGCCAGTCCCATGCCTGGAATACCTCTGGGACCCCAGGCAGGCATTTCCATTCCTTTGACATGCATGGCCAGAGGTTCAGCCCCCGGACCAAGCTCTTGTGCAGCCCGTTTTACGCCCTGGGAAAGCAGTTTTCCCAGAGGGCCTTTTTTATGAGCAATCATTTCAATCAAATCTGCAGCAGCCCCGGCATTGCCGAATTCCAGTTTAAGATCATCTGTAGACTTAAGCAGTCCTTTTTCTGCGGCTTCAAAGGCAAAACTTATGCACGCTCCAGCTGATATGGTATCTATGCCCAGTTCATCGCAAAGTCTGTTAAGGTGGGCTACAGCCCTGGGATCTCCAATTTCAAGATTGGTTCCCAGCATGGCAGCTGTCTCATACTCAACAATGTCTGAGACAAAAGAAGCATATCGCCCTGTTCTCACCGCGCCCATCTGGGAGCAGGCTATGGGGCATCCAAAACAGGCGGACCTGGAAAGCCAGAGTTTTTTGGATTGGCCTTTATCTCCAAGTTTGGCAGCTAAGGGGGAAGTTCCATCGGAAAAGTTTTTTGATGGAATCAGACCTGTTTCATTGGCAAACTCCACAGAGCCAGCTGTACCTGTGGCCATGAGTCCCTGACAATCCAGGCTGTTAAAAATTTCCTTGTTGGCTTTTTTAAGAGCCAGATTGAACATGTTCTGGTCATGGATCTTGACCAGTTTGTCACCTTTAAGAGCTATGGCTTTGAGATTCTTAGAGCCCATGACAGCTCCTGCTCCGCCACGTCCTGCCTGGCGGTTGGTTTCACAGCAAATCAGGGCGAAAGGAACCTGGTTTTCTCCGGCAGGTCCTATGGTGGCAATTTTAAAATTTTCATCACTCAGTTTGGATTTGATGCTTTGATTGCCTTTAATGGCATCCTGCCCCCAGATATCCCTGGCCGGTACAAGGATGGGACCGTTATGATCAATCTGAAGGAAAACCGGGGCAGTGGACCTTCCGGTAAATATAAGGGCATCATACCCGGCATATTTTATCTCCGGACCAAAGTATCCACCAAAATATGAATCCAGAAAAGCATTGGTTAAAGGGGATTTAGTGACTACGCAGGCCCTCATGGCCGGGGCAGGGGTTGCGGTCAAGGGACCGGTCAGAAATATCAGGGCGTTTTCAGGACCAAGCGGATCGGCGTTTTCCGGAACAATATCCAGAAGCATCCTGGCTCCCCAGCCTTTGCCCCCCAGATAATCATCACGCATCCATGCAGGCGGCTCAAAATGATGAAAACTTCCTTTGCTGAGATTTATGTGCAGAATCTTATTCATGTATGATTGTGCCACTTTACTCTCCATTGTGTTTTTGCTCATGTACAAGTTCCAGGGCTTCAAAAGGACAGACCTGAACACATTGAGGATCGCCCTGACACAAATCACATTTATAGGCTTTCTGTGTTTCCGGGTCCCTGTGGATTACTCCCAGAGCGCAGTATTGACTGCACAGCTTGCAAGAGATGCATTTGTTTTGATCAATGACTACGGCCTGTGTTGTTTCATCTCTGGAAATGGCTTTTACCGGGCAAACCTTCATGCACATGGGGTTCTGACACTGCTGGCAGACAACAGGAATATGAGCCAGATTTTCCCATAAATGCCTGATGATAAGCATCCCTTTATTGGGATTATAGCCTCCGAATACATGCATGGAGCAGGCGGTTTTGCATAAAGAACAGCCTGTACAGAGGTCGAAATGGGTGCGGATAAATACTTGCGGTTTTGTTTGTTCCATGCAGGGCTCCTGAAAAAAATAATCCAGGGTCTAAGTGCCTGGCAGACATCAGACCCTGGATTGGACAAAGTGAATATTACTGGTTTAATGCGGCTTCAAATACCGGCAGTGCGGGCCTTCCGTCAGCAGTGGTTATACCTTCAAGCCATCCTCTGTATACTTCCGGGTTATTTCTGAGCCAGATAAGCCCGGCATCCAGGTGTTCCATGGTGTTGTCTTCATGAAGCATGGTCATGGCTTCATTAATCATGTCGATGGGAACTAAATAATTTTCCAGGAGGCTGTTAACCATGGGATGATCGTCTGCAAAGCCATTTCTCACGTTGATGTAAACAGTGGCTGTGCCGTCATTTTCCCCAAAAGTTCTCTCATCACTGCCTTTGAGGTATTCCATGTCAATGATGTTGTTCATCCAGTGCGGTGACCAGCCCAGGAAAACGATCCATTCCTGATTTCTGGCATAGCTTCGTACCTGGGATAACATGCCGGTTTCACTGGAAGGAATAATGTCAAAATCCCCAAGATCAAACATGTTTTCAGCAATCATCATTTCAATGACTTCATTGCCGTCATTGCCTTCTTCAATGCCGTATATTTTGTAGTCGAGCTTGTCTGCAAACTTTGCAATATCTTCAAAATGCTGCAGACCGCCTTCGTAAGCGTAGCGAGGTACTGCCAGTGTGTATTTGGCGTTTTCCATGATGGGGTTCATTTGAATAACCTTTCCACTTTCAAAGTGAGGGGTGGCAATACTGCTCATGGTGGGCATCCAATTGCCCAGGAATACATCAGCCTCGTCAGTGGCCAGGGCCTGGTAGGCAATGGGTACGGACAGCATCATGGTTGAGGCCTCATATCCAATGCTTTCAAGAATAAATTCAGCCACTTCTGTCTTGACTGTTACACAGGTCCATGGGACGTACACAAAACGGACTTCCTTGGATGCAAAAGCCTTGGATCCCATGATTATAGTTAATAAAAACAATGCCATTACCAGTAGTCTCATCAGTCGTTTTTCCATTTTTAACTCCTTGTTTTCTGGTTATAAATAATACACCGGACTATCCGGGTGAAATATTGTTGTTTTATTTCTCGTGTTTGTAAAATTCCAAATCTGATTTGGGCAGGGGGGTGTTGCCAAGAATAAGATCAGCGGCTTTTTCCCCAATCATAAGTACGGGAGCACAAATGTTTCCGTTGGTAATTTCAGGCATGACAGATGCGTCAACTACTCTTAACCCTTCAATTCCATGCACTTTTAATTCAGTGTCTACTACAGACATTTCATCATAGCCCATTTTGCAGGTGCAACTGGGATGGTAGGCGCTTTCGCCTTCCCTGGCCACAAAGTCCAGGATCTGTTCGTCAGTCTTTACGTTTTCACCAGGGGAGAGTTCCCTGTCCCGGAGTTCATCAAAGGCCTTTTGACTGAATATTCTGCGTGAACATTTGATTGCTTCCACCCATTCCTTGCGGTCTTTTTCAGTAGCCAGATAGTTGAACAGGATTTTGGGATATTTTGTGGGGTCGTTTGAAGTGATCTTAACATGGCCCCTGGCGTCACTGTACATGGGACCCACGTGGAGCTGGAACCCGTGACCTGCGCTTGGAGCAGTACCATCGTAGCGGATTGCGATGGGCAGGAAGTGGAACTGAAGGTTGGGATAGTCAACGGCATCATTGCTGCGGATAAATCCTCCGGCCTCAAAATGATTGCTGGCTCCGATGCCTTTTTTGGCAAAGAGCCATTCAAGGCCGATCTTGGGCATATTCCAGGGTTTGAGGGCCGGGTAAAGGCTGACCGGTTTTTTGGCAGCGCACTGGATATATGTTTCCAGGTGGTCCTTAAGATTCTCACCCACCCCCGGGAGATCCATAACAACAGAAATTCCCAGTGATCTCAGTTCATCACCGCTGCCAATTCCTGAAAGCTGAAGAAGCTGGGGAGAGTTTATGGCCCCTCCGCAGCATATTATCTCATTGCCGCGAGCAGTATACTTGGTCTTGCCTTTTTTGTATTCCACTCCCACTGCCCGTTTGCCCCTGAATAGTATCCTGGTGGTCAGGGCCTTGGCAATAACCTTGAGATTTGAGCGATGCATGGCCGGATGAAGATATCCCCTGGCTGTACTCCAGCGCCTGCTGCGATAGGTTGTACTTTCAAATTTGCTGAATCCTTCCTGCTGATATCCGTTGACATCTTTGGTCAGGGGATAGCCTGCCTGCTGGACAGCTTTGAAAAAGGCATCAAACAAGGGATTGTCGCATTTGGGCGTGGTCAGGTATTGCTTTCCATTGTCACCCTGATAAGCATCAGCACCCTTAAGCCTGTACTCCATCTTTTTAAAATAAGGCAGGCAATGGGCATAATCCCAGTTTTCAAGGCCTTTGATCGCTCCCCATTTTTCATAATCCATGGCATTGCCGCGAATATGGATCATTCCGTTTATGGAGGTGGAACCTCCAAAGACTTTTCCCCTGGGCTGGGCAATGCGGCGGTTATGCATAAAGGGCTCGGGCTCTGATTCGTATCCCCAGTTATAAAAATTGTTTGTCAGATTGAAAGACAAAGCAGAAGGCATGTGGATCCTGAAATCTAAGCGGTGATCTCTGCGACCTGCTTCCAGAACCAGTACTTTCCTGTCCGGGTCAGCGCTGAGCCGATTGGCCAGGATGCTTCCGGCCGTGCCCGCTCCAATAATAATGGTGTCATATTTTTTTGTCATTGCAGTCTCCATAAAAGTTGTTTGAAATTGTAATTATTCACCCTAACCCTGGTCTGCCTGGGGCTAGGGTTTCTTTTGTTACGAACTCCCTGTCGCGGTTCCGTAGGACAAACAATTTATTTACTACCAGTAACCGATTGAGAGATTAATCAAGCCTGGATTGCGAAACCCTAGCCCCAGGCAGGCCTCAAATTGGTGTTAGGAAAAAACTATGGTGAATAGTTACTTTAAATTTTTAATTTATTGCTCCTATTGGCAATTAGTTTTTTTTCAGCTTGAATCTGGTTAACTTTTTCCCTTAATATCATATAATGATAACTAATGTATGATTTGGCCTTGATGGGATCTGAAGCAGCAATCTCTCTGGCAGTGTTCTGCCAGTTCCGCACTGTGTAAGCCCTGTACTCAGCATCCTCATACAAGGCATTATCCATGGAACTGAAACCAAGCTGGATCGCCCTCATTATCCATTCAAAAATAGGATTTTTGGTCATTTGAGCAAAAATTATGTTCAGTTCCTTGTCTAACTCCACCAGACTTTCAAGGGACTGGCACTTGGTTTTAACAGCATTATCCAACAGATCAGTTTTTTCAATAAGCAGTTCTTTTTCTTCCTTTGTACTCCTGGCAATAGACAGATCCGTAATTACATAGTCTAAGCTTTCCCTGAATTCAATAATGTGCATGGAATCTGTATGGTTTTGCCTCAAAAAAAGAGCAAATGACTCGCTGACTCTTACCACTTCGAGATTTTTGACATATGCACCACCTTTGGAGCCTTTGAATGTTTCAATGAATCCCTTTTGCTTCAGAACCTGAAGGGCTTCTCTGACAACACCCCGGCCTGTCTTGAACAGGTTTTGCAGCTCTCGTTCACTGGGCAGTCTCTCTCCTGGAGTGATATTGCCGGCCATAATTGCTGCCTGGATCTGCAGGGCAATGTCTTCACCCGCACGTCCTGCTTTTACTGGCTCAAAAAGATTATTGGACATCATTTTGGATTAATGGGCCTACCATTTTATTGGGCATTAGAGTTGTTTGTGTTCTAAGACGAATGACATATGTTTGATTTTGGCCTGTATTCCAAGCGCTATTTGCCTCTTCCTGTGTCTTTCGTGCTTAAATGGTAAGACCATTCTACCTGATAATGTTCTGTTGTCAACCATAAATATTTGAATGTCATATTTATGGAGTACCTCACAGGGTATCTGTTCTCAGGGGCAACCCGTCTGGGGAAGGTGATCTGCCGGATAAAGGAGAAAAATCAGTAAAGAAACAGCTGGAGGTTCACAAAAAGGATTTGAAAAGAAAGTGCTTGACAGCTGGGAGTCACGGCAGTTCTTCTGCTCATGCCTGACTGGAAACAACCATTGTCACCTGGTGCCTGATCATTGAGGAGACGCCTGTTCCCCGGAATGATCCTGAGAGGGGCATGGTGTTTTCCGGTTCAGGAGCGGCGGCCAGGGGAATATGCCTGTCAGCTACGGTCAGGCCATGGGTTGGATCATAGCCCCTCCATCCTGCTCCCGGAAGATAGACTTCGGCCCAGGCATGAAGTTCTGCCTCGGCAATGTCGGGATCTCCTTCCTGATATCCGCTGACCAGCCTGGCTGGGATGCCCGACAATCTGCATATTTCAATAAAAAGGACAGCCAGGTCTCTGCAGGACCCTTTTGGGTCTTTCATCAGTTCTATTGGATCAATTATTCCTGGTTCAAGTCTTTCGATGCGCTGAAAATTTGTAAAAATCCAGGAGTTGAGAGAGTTGAGAAAGGATATGGTGGAATTATCGCTTGTTTTAGCCAGAGACAGAGCCATATCCGCAACAGGATCAGTATTCAGGTCTGCTGATGAAATCCTCTGGAGGCTGGAGTGCAGGTCTGTTTTTTCATGAGGTTCAAGAACAACGGGCAGGGTCCGGGCCTGCTCAGGGAGAAAGTAGTCAAAAGGGTTCTTTCTGCGAGTCTGTATTCTGAGTGAACTGTTAATTCGGAAATGCTGGTGCAGCCCGTCAAACCAGGCCAGTGCAAAGGAGTTGCCCCAGATATCAAGGCCTCTGGAAAGCCCGGCAGGGCTGGGTGTGATTGTCAGGTCATGCTCAATAATTTTCTGAGTTCCGTCACATCTGGGATAAAGACGCAGGATATGAGGCTCCAGAAAAACAGGCCCGGAAAAGTCATAAAATGTTGTATGAAGGACTGAATAAATCACCCTGGCTTACCATTTACAGTTTTCTTTTTGATTCGGTGTTTTTTCTGAACCATGGTCAGACTGGATGCGACGTTATCAATCCATTCCGAAGGCAGTTCGTGGACCAGGGCGCGCAGCCTTTCCTGCCACCAATTGGAAATTTCCATCAGTTCCTCTTTTTCGTAGCGGTGCTCCGCCAGCTGGCTGCTCTCTTTGTGGTATAGTAATACGTCGACAGGGAA
>SL_3KL_010_SEDDRAFT_10005713_pt1 | contig 11149 bp, 7 predicted proteins | sample SodLakKL_010_SED_2_FD_10381 | JGI IMG/M metagenome (IMG submission 10381)
AAGACGGTGAATGGCCCCTCTCCCCGGAGCGTCTCCTCGAGCCCCGCCGCCTGCACCGCCGCCACCAAGGTGCCGAACCCGGCCTCGATGGCCACGTCCACCAGGTCCGGCGCCGCCTCCGGCGCCTCCGGCACCAGAACCGCGTCGATGACGTGGACCACGCCGTTGGCGGTGAAGATGTCGGTGGTGGTGATGTTGGCGTCGTTCACCTGGGCGCCCCCGTTCAGGGAGATGGTCACCGTGGTCCCCTGCACCGTGGTCACCTCCAGCCCATCCGCCAGATCCGAGGCGAAGACCCGCCCTTCGATGACGTGGTAGGTGAGGATGTCCGCCAGCGCCGCCGGGTCGTCCAGCAGCTCCTCCAGCAGCCCCTCGGGGAGGTCGCCGAAGGCTTCGTCGGTGGGCGCGAAGATGGTGAAGGGCCCCTCACCCCGGAGCACCTCTTCCAATCCGGCCGCCTGCACCGCCGCCACCAGCGTCTCGAAGCCGGCGGCCACTGCCGTATCCACGTTGTCCTCCACCGGGATCAGTACCGCGTCGATGATGTGGATGACCCCGTTGGCCGCCTCCACGTCCGTGGTGCTGATGTCGACCCCGTTCACCCGGGGAATCTCGTTCAGGGTGATCCGGACAGGCCGCCCTTCCACGGTGGTCACGATCTGCCCGTCCTCCAGGTCGCCGGCCCGCACATCACCGGCCAACACGTGGTAGGTCAGGACCTCCGCCAGCGCCGCCGGATCCTCCAGCAGGCTGTCCAGCACGCCCTCGGGAAGCGCCTCGAACGCCGCGTCGGTGGGCGCGAAGACGGTGAATGGCCCCTCTCCCCGGAGCGTCTCCTCGAGCCCCGCCGCCTGCACCGCCGCCACCAAGGTGCCGAATCCGGCCTCGATGGCCACGTCCACCAGGTCCGGATCGGGCTCGGGGGTCTCCGGCACCAGAACCGCGTCGATGACGTGGACCACGCCGTTGGACGCTTCCAGGTCCGCCTCCGTGACCACGGCCCCTCCGATCCTGACCGTCCCGCCCTGGATGGAAACGGTCAAGCTTCCACCGGCCAGGGTGTTCAGGACCTGCCCGTCGGAGAGCGACGTCGAGAGGGCCGTTCCGGCGATGACGTGATTCAGAAGGACGGCCTCGGCCAGCTCCTCATCAGCGAGGACGGCGTTCAGGACGTCGGAGGGAAGAGCCTGGAAGGCGGAATTGGCGGGGGCCAGGATCGTGAACGGCCCCCCGGACTCCAGAACGGGAAGGAGGCCGGCATCATCCAACAGTCCCGCCAGAGTCGAGAGATTGGGTTTGTCCGCCACCACCTCCGAGAGGTTCGGATCCTCCGGGGTGGACGGGGAATCATTGCTATCGCAGGCGGTGGCCATCACGGCCAGCAGGGCCAGGGGCGCGAGCCCCCAGGGGCTTCGGAATCGGATCACGGTCTTCTCTCCACGTTGGGATGGCACTCAGCGACAAACCTGGACACCGGCTATGCACCCCAAATCGGGGGATGGCATCGTGTCCTACGCAGAGAGAACACCTAAGGAGAGAAACATGACTACCTGCTTGTTGACCGTATCTCCATGCGGCCAACTATTCCTGGGCAAAACCTGCACATACAGGCATGTGTCCGGGAGGGCTGAACCCCTTGCGCCCAACGTCTGGACCTGGATCGCAAATGGGTCGCGCCCATGACGCCGGCCAACGTCAGAAGACCGCCCGAATGGAAACCGCTGGAGTGAACCCGGTAAGGAAGCGGGGAAGGAGGTCGTAGCCGGCCCGATCCTCGCTGCGACGGCGAAGCCCATAGTCCAGCACGTTCCGCCGGTTGAGGACGTTCAGGAGATCGGCGGAGAGTTCGACCCCGGTTTCCCCGCGGCGTAGACTCCACGAGGCCCCGAGATCCAACTCCAGGAGAGGGGGAAGGGTTTGGTCCCCCGGACGTCCCACCCCCAGTTCGGGACGGGGTTCGTGAACCGTGAGAAGGTCGTAGTAGGCCCGTCGGAATGCCCAGCTCCGTCCCCATACACCAGTTCCCCGCGCCCGCAGGAGGAGGTCCGGGCGAGGCGCAGCCTCGACCCGTATGAGGCCTCTGTGAGGCGCGTCCCCCGGGTCCGGCACCGCCTCCCCTCCGAATCGGGAAGGGAAGATGCGCCGGGAACGGGTGGCATCATAGCCGGCCTGAATCCGCACCTGGTCGCCGGAGCGACGGAACCGAACCCCCATTCCCACCGTCGACCCTCGAGTGGCCTCTACCAGGAACGAGGGATCCACCCTCTCTTCCGACCATCCCCCCAGGAGGAGAGTCGCGTAGTCAATCTCAGGGAGATCCCGGGTTCGTTTCCCGTAGACCTCACCGCGAACCTCCCACTCTTGGGTCGGTGCCAGGGTGGCCTCGAGGGCCAGGTGCGAGGCTCGGGGCGGGGCCACCCCCTCCTCCACCGGAAGCCAGAAGCGAACCGAAGGCACCAGGGCGCTGGGCCCCGGATTCGCCAACTCCAACTGATTCACGTATTGGCGAAAGACCCCCCCGGCGAGCCGCATCCCATACACCCCCAGCGACCGTGTCTCCCCCTGAAGCTCCACCGCACCCCGGGGCTCGGCCAGGAGGCCGTCGGTCCCGGGAAGCCAGGTGGTCCGCACGCCTCCCTCCAGCGTCCAGCCCCCGCGACTCCATCGGTCCTCCGTCGCCAGGGTGACCCTGGTGTGGGCGGCCCGGGTGTGAAGATCCGGAAAGAGCCCCTCCTGAAGGGACACCGTCGCTTCGGACCGGACGCCCTCCAGGGTGAGGTGGAGCTGGTGGCCCGGGCCCAGCACCCGCTCCAGGGTGAGTTCCCCTGCCACCTCGGTCATCCCGGTTCGATCCGAGAACGCAGGACGTGTGCCAAGACGCCCAAGGAGGGTTGCCTCTGCCCTCGGAAGTCCCTGCGTTCCCGGGCCCATCAGGTCAGCGCCATCGGTGACCATCTGGAAACCGCTCCGGAAGACGTGTCGACTCCCCCGGAGTTGGATCCCACCGGCGGATCGTGACCCGAGGAGGGCGTCATGTCGGATCTGGCCGGCCAGATTCGTCCAGTCGTAGGCGTCCTGAGCCACCATGATCCGATCCGCGTCCGGCGCCCCCTCATGGTGGCCCGCTGCCAGCGTCCGGGTCGAAACATCGTTGCTCCCCCCGTAGATCGACGCCCGAAGGGAACGACCGGGTCCGGTAGGGATCCGGGCAGCCACATGGAGATCCGACGACTGGAGTTCGGAGCCGTGCCCATGGTCCTGATAGACCACGGCCTCGCTCACCGAGGGCTCCGCACCGTCGGGGGCCTTGTGCCGCAGGGCGGCGGTGAGGAGGGGATCCACCTGATTCCACTCCCGGAGAGCCCGTTCAAGGGAGGTGGTGGGTGCCAGCCCCCAGAGGGTCCTTCGGCCGGCGATCATGAGCCCTCCCTGGGGATCCTGCTCCCTGGTGAGGGGAATGGTGATGCGACCGTTCAGGTTGAAGGGGTCGATCTGCACCTCGCTGCCGAACCCCTCCGGGGCCCCATTGGCATGCTCGAAGTCCAGGATCCCCGATATGGCACTCCCGTGGCGAGCGGGAAATCCCGCCTTCCGCACCGTGACGCGCTCCAGGGCCAGGGGACTGAAAGTGCCCAGAAGCCCTTCCACGGCCAGTGGATTGTAGACTGGAGCGCCATCCAAGCGAAGCTGCTGCTCGCCTGCCCCACCACCCTGGATCAGAACGTCGGACAAGAGCGGCCGGGGAACGACCCCCGGCATTCGAAGGAGGGCTCGGGAGAACCCTCCCGCCCCTTCGCCGGAATCCAGGAGCGCCTGCCGATCCAGGGTGGAACCGCCCCTTCCCACCAGGCTTCCCCTCCCTGCCGAGATTCCATCCACCACCAGGGGGCGGGCCCGGAAGGGTTGGGCCTCCAGGGCGAAGGTCACCCGGGCCTCCCCCCGGGGGGGAACGTCCACCGCCATCACCTGGGAGCGATAGCCCGGGGCGGAAATCATCACCTGGTGGCGACCGGGGAGGAGAGAGGGTACCGCGAAGAGCCCCGCCGGGTTCGACCGGGTGGGACGCCGAACGTTCGCGAACTCCACCCGGGCGTTGGGGAGGGGCTGACCGGACCAACCATCGGTGACCACTCCCACCAGGGTACCATAGGCCGGAGCATCCTCGGGCCGGGCGATGACCACGTAGGTCCCTGAAGAGAGGCGATAGTAGTCCAGCCCGGCTCCCCGAACCACGCATTCCAGGATCGCCTCGGCCGTCGCTCCTTCCAGGCGGCAGAAGATCTCCTCATCCCCTGAGGCCTCAGCCACCTCGCTCCCGAAGAGGAGATCCATCCCCGTGACGGAGGCCACATGGGCCAGGGCCTCGGTGACAGGGACACCCCGGAGGATCACCGTGTGGCGGTCGGGCGTCTGGGCAGCGACGCCCATGGGAAGGGCCCACCCCGCAACCACCGTCAGGCCGAGGACGAGGGAGGGAATCCATCCCATCCGCTTCCTTCCCCCCGTGGTCGACGGAGACGACATCAGAAGACCTCGAACCCCCGGCTCGTTTCCCGGAACCGAAGGCCCCGTGCGGTGGCAACATCTCCCAGAATCGTCCGGATGTCCCTGGGGTCGGTGTAGTGGAGGGTGAGCGTGTCTCCGAGTTCCACTCCGGGGGCCACCTGGATCTCCACGGCGAACCTCCGCTCCAGTTCCCGGAGAATGGCGTCCAGGGGTCGGTCCGTCACGGCGAATCCCCGTGCCCGCCAGGCCGTCGCCCGTTCCACCGTGACCAGGGCGGGAGGTCCGGGGGCCACCGCGCCCAGGGGAATCCCCGCCCCCTGCCCCGGCTCCAGTTCCACGGCGGCTCGCCCTCCGGGGTCCCGGACGAGGGCCGTTGACCGCGCCTCCAGACGAACCCGACCCGTCTCCAGCGCCACGTCCGTCCCGCCGCCCATCTCGTCCCGGGCCCGAACATTGAACCGGGTCCCCAGCACCACCACCCGGGCATTGAAGGTCTCCACCGTGAAGAGCCGGGAAGCCGCTACGATATCGAAGTAGGCCTCCCCGGTGAGACGGACGGTTCGGGCCCCTCCGCCCCACGGCAGAGCCCACCGGGAATGGGTCAGGGTGGAGCCACTGTTGAGTTCCGCCGAGGAGCCATCGGGGAGGCTCACCTGCGTCAGGGCCCCAGGTCCGGCCTCCACCGTAACGGAAGAGAAGGCGGTCACACCCAGGGCCAGCGCCGCCACCGAAGCGGCGGCCAGGAGGAGGCCAGGCCAGGAATTCCGCCTGATCGAGCCCCGCCCGGACCGCCCTTGCCTTCGATCCACATGGGGGCTCACGGGCTGGGGTTTGAAAGGCTGGGGGCTCACAGGCTGGAGGCTCACGGACGGGTGCTCCGTCACGATATCGTCTCCCTCCATGGCCGCCTCGAGACGCTGCCATGCCCGGTCCAGAGCCAGACCCTCACCCTCACCCCTACCCTTACCTTGGGAAATGGGCTCGATGGATCCCAGCAAAGCCCATGTCCGCTCCAGATCGGCGGCATCGGGCTCCCCTTGGAGTTCCGGTGGCATGGGATGGGAATTCGGGAAGCGTGCCATTGTGGTCAACCCTCGAGGTGGGCTGTGAATCCATGGGCCGAAGCCCGCTCGCGCAGGGCCCGCAGGGCGCGGACCAGGTGGTTGTTCACTGTACGGGGCGCCACCTCCATCACCCGGCCGATCTCCTCGTGGCTGAGCCCTTCGAACCGGCTCAACAGGAGTGCCTCCCGCTGCCGGTCCGGGAGTTCCGCGATCCATCTCCGAAGCCGTTCCTCCAGCACCCGGGCATCCAGGGCCTCGTCAGGAGAGGGGGCCCCGGCGCCGGGAAGGTCCGCCCGCTCTTCGAGGAGGCGCTCCCGCCGCTCCCCGTCCCTCAACACGTTCAATGCGAGGTTCCGGACCGTTCGGTAGAGGAGTGCCTTCACCGATCCGGTCGGATCATGCTCCTCCCTGCGCTGCCAGAGTCGGAGAAAGGCCTCCTGCACCACGTCTCCCGCCGTTCCTTCATCGTGGAGGATGGAGGCGGCGAAGTGGACCAAGCCGTCATGGGTGGCCCGAAAGAGGGATTCGAACGCCTCCCGATCCGACGCGACCACCCGCCGGAACCAGAAGGAGAGGAGGTCCGCCTGGCCGGACGAATGCGCCTGGCCGGACGAATGCGCCTCGCCGCCCCCCATCGGGGACGGACCCGCCGGGAGCGGGTCTCGGTGTCTCAGGGGGGAAGTGGTGGCAGGCGGCATGGAATCCGGGCGCGGAAGCTCGTCACTGGTCATCCTCGAAACACCCCAGGTGTTGGAAATGACCAGTGACGAGGATGGCCCCCGGCAGGCCGGGACGAAGGATCGAACATCGCCCCTGGACCCCGGGCCCGGCCGGGGGTTCCCCGCCAGGAGCCCCTCCCTTGCCCAGAGGTCCAGGCCACTGCACCCTCCCTATTCCCCTCGTGGATGAGCGGATTCGTCTCCCGACACACACGGACCGGCCCGACCATGATCTCCAAGTGGAAGTGGGTTCTCCTCCAGTTCACCCGTCGGCTCTGGATCCGGGCCGCCGTCCTCTCCCTGGCGGGCGTCATCGCCGCGCTTATCGCCGTCCCTCTGGAGCCCCTCATCCCGGAAGAACTGGCGGAACGGGTGGGTGCCCGGTCGGTGGACCAGATCCTGAACATCCTCGCCTCCAGCCTGCTGGCGGTGACCACCTTCTCCCTCACCGTCATGGTCTCGGCCTACAGCGCCGCCACGAACAACGTCACCCCCCGGGCCAACAAGCTCCTCATGGAGGACACCACGACGCAGAACGTCCTGGCCACCTTCATCGGGTCCTTTCTGTTCAGCCTGGTGGGCATCGTAGCCCTGAGCGCAGGGGCCTTCGGAGACGAGGGAAGGCTCATCCTCTTCGCGGCCACCATCGGGATCATCGTGATCATCGTCGTCACCCTCCTCCGTTGGATCGAGCACCTCTCCGTCCTGGGACGGGTGGGAGAGACCACGGACCGCGTCGAGAAAGCGGCGCGTTCCGCCCTGGGCCAACGGATCGAGAACCCCTACCTGGGTGGCCGCCGCCTGGCCCATTCCTCCGCCGCGATGCAGGAGGGCGCCGCTGCCATCTACACCGACGTGACGGGGTACGTGCAGCACCTGGACATGGAGCGGCTCTCCGACTTCGCAGAGGAAAAGGAGGGCGAGATCTATCTGGGCGCGTCTCCCGGTACCTTCGTGCATCCGGCCCGCCCTCTCCTCTGGCTTCGGGGATGTGAGGTCGGGGAAGAGGAGGAGGACAATCTCCGGGGTGCCTTCTCCCTGGCCGACGCACGTTCTTTCGTCCAGGACCCCCGCTTCGGGATCTCGGTGCTGGCGGAGATCGCCTCCCGGGCCCTTTCTCCTGCGGTGAACGACCCCGGCACGGCCATCGATGTCCTGGGTCGGGCCGTCCGGATGCTTCGTCCCTGGGGAGACGCCCTGAACCGGGACTCGGAGCCGGAGCTACGGTGGCCCCGGGTATGGGTGCCTCCCATCACCTCCGGGGAGCTCTTCGATGACCTCTTCGCCCCCATCGCCCGGGACGGTGCATCGATCATGGAGGTCCAGATCCGACTGCAGAAGGCCCTTCTGGCCTTGGCACACACCGGAGATGATGACTTCCGGGAGGCCGTGCGCCGGCATTCGACCCTGGCGCTTCATAGGGCGCAGGCCGCCCTCCTCCTCGACGTCGAAATGGAGGTCCTGCGGACGCTGGCGGAGGAAGTGGAGCGGACGTGCAGAGCGAAGGCCATCAGCACACCGGGATCCGGGACGTAGCCGCACCCGACAAGCGCACAAGACGGTGCGGGAGGAGACCCACCCCGGGTTCCCCCCGCACCGTCTCTCCCCCGAAAGGCGCTATGCGCCGGCCAACTCCTCCACCGCCTCCACCAGGAGGTTCACCCGCCGGCTGTCGGAGGAGCTTCCCGCCTCGCCCCGAAGCTCGGATGCCAGCCCGTTGAGGGCCGAGGCCCGGGCTGCGCCATTGGCTGCTTCCGCGTTCGTCAATACCTGCCGGACGGTGGCGATGCGGGCGTCGGACATCCCCCCTGACCGTTCGAGCTGGTCCACCAGGGCCCGGGCCCGGGGAAAGGAGGGGGGCCACACGATCCGGGGCTGACCCTGGGGATTGAACTCCTCCCACTGAACCGTGAGGGCGGCGTCGATCTCGTTCCGGGTCAGGTGGTAGCTGGGCTCCAGCTCGAAGACGTCGAGCCCACGGGCGATCTCGGAGCTCACGATGAGTCCGTTGTACCAGTAGACCGACCAGCTTCCCCCCATCTCCATGCGGTCGGGATTCACCGGCCCCCGATCGTGGAATGCGATCTCATGGGGATTTTCCGGATCGCTGAAATCAAAGATGGAGATCCCCCCCTGGTACCAGGCCTGGACCTTGATGTCCCGCCCCGGCACGGGAATCAGGGAGCCGTTGTGGGCCACGCAGTTCTCTTCCTCGGTCTGGGGGACGGGGAGCTTGTAGTAGCTCCGGAAGCGCATCGTCCCGTTCTCGATGGAGAAGATGGCGTTGGCGCCCCACTCGTAGGGGTCGGTGTCTCGGCACTTGGGCGCACCGCCGCCCCCCCACTCGTCGGTGAAGAGGACGGTGGTGCCGTCGTTGTTGAAGGTGGCCGAGTGCCAGTAGGCGAAATTCGAATCCGCCACGGCGTCCATCCGCCGGGGATTGATGGGGTCGGTGATGTCCAGGAGGAGTCCGTAGCCCTCGCAGGCCCCGCCGGCGATCCCCAGGGCGGGGTAGACGGTGATGTCGTGGCACTGGGTGGGGCCGGCCTCCGGGTCGAATCCCGACTCCGCCATGGACTGCTCCAGCATGAGCGGCAGCATCTCACGGAGCGCCGTACTGTCCGCCACGGTGGGAGGGCCGCTCCCGCCCCGCTGAGCGACGATCTGGGCCAGGAATCGATCGGCGCCCTCCTGCGGGAGGACGTAGACCTCGCCGGTCCCTGGGATCTGCACGGCGAACACACCTCGCTCCCGGGCCTCCTCCAGCATCTCCAGATCCGCCGGGGCAGGTCCGTGGATGGGAGGCGCCACCAGGTCCTCGAAGATCCGGGGCGAGCTCACGATGGCCGCCGCCTCGGGGTTGGCCAGGGGCACCTGGATCACCTCGATGCGGAAGAGGGCCGACTCCGGGTCCACGTCCGGCGACGCGTCGACGCACCCCTCAAGTTCCTCCTCGGGACGGACGGGAGCGGAGCCGGAGACGTAGACGTAGACGTTCTCCAGGTCCCCAGGGTGTTCCAGCACCGTGTGGGTATGGGAGCCCCGGCAGGTCTGGACGTTGGCGATGTACTCCGGGTTCCGGATGTCCGAGATGTCGAAGATCCGGATCCCCCGGAGCCGGTCCGGGCTCACCGCCGTGGACACGCCTTCGGTTCCGCAGTCCAAGCGCCCCTCCAGCCCCTCCCCGGAGACGAAGAGGAGGTTCCCGTAGACGGAAACGTCACTCTGGGAGGCAGGGCAGAGGATGGAGGTCACCAACGCTGGGGCGGTGGGATCGGTGAGGTCCCAGATCATGAACCCGTTGTAGTTCCCCTGGACCGCATACGGCCCGGTGAAGGCCAGATCGGAATTCGTGACCCCGATGAAGTCCCGCGGAGGCGGCGCGGAGGCGAGCTTCCGCAGGTTCCATATGGCCTCCTCGGCATCCAGGAGCCCGGCTCCCAGCCCGATCCGGGGATCCGGAGACGGGGGCGTGGCTCCGCCACTGGCCATGGAAGCCGAGGTGCCCGGCGCAGTGCCCGGAGAAGCGGTGGAGGAAGCGCACGCCGTCGCTGCCAGCAGGGCGGCGAGGACCAGGGCCAGGATTCCTGCCCGTGCGGGGGTGCGCACCGGGACGTGGGAAGCGGCACCCGACGGACGAGAGATCGGGACAGTCATGGGGTTCCTGAAAGGTCTTGGGGAAGGAGATCCCTCACGGAGCGTCGGCTCCGGAGGGAAGGGCGGAGAGCATCTGCTCCATCCGGGCGACCTCGGTCGCCTGGTCGACCTGGACATCGGAAGCGAACCGGAAGACCTCTTCGTCCTGGGCGGCCCCGTCGGTGGCGAAGAGGTCGTGGACCATCTGCACGGCCCCCCGGTGGTGCTCGATCATGAGGGTCAGGAAGAGCCGGTCGAAGTCGAGGCCCCGGGTGCCGGTGAGCTCCCGGATCTGTGCGTCGGTGAGCATCCCCGGCATGTGGTGCATGTGTTCGTGGCCGGGCCCGTGCACCCTCACCCCGGCCTCGGTCTCGTGGGGCTCGGGGACGGGTTGACCCCGGTCCTCCAGCCACCGCTGCATGATCCGGATCTCGTCGCGCTGGGCATTGATGATCCGGGCCGCCAACGTCTGGATGATGGAGGACGCACCCCTCTCCGGGGCCATGCGCGAGATCTCCAGCGCCTGGGCGTGATGGTGGATCATCCCCGTCATGAAGTGGACGTCCGCCTCGGTGAAGCGGGTCCGGGCGGCCTCGATCCGGGACCGATAGATGGCCTCCACCTCTGCGGCGGTGAGGGCCTCCGACCCCGGCGCGGAGATGGAGCCCGCGGCCGGATCCTGGCTCGGCGCGGGGCCCGGCGATACCGGAGCACCGGAGCTGGCCCCGCACCCCGAAAGCAGGACGAAGGTCACCGAGGCCATCATCACCCAGGCCCCGGGAATCCTGGGGCGTGGAAGCGGAGGAGGGAGGCGCGGGAGCATGGGGCCTTCGAAAAAGGTCGTGGAGAGGGGGCCAACGACCCCTGGGGCGGGTACTTTACCCATGAGAATCCATTCCAGATTCCACCATGTACTACTATCAGGGAACGAGTTGGGTTTCAACGCAGCTGTAATCCCTGCTCTGCCTCGACCCTGCCGGATGCTCGAGGGATGGACCTGCGTGGGGACCTGAGCAACGGGCCACCGTCAAGCTCCGCAACTAACCCTGCGGGGGAGCCGCACCCGTGGTGAGGGACAAAGCAGGGGATGTCGCCGAGGCTATGCCTGCGGGTCGCCGCCTACCAGGCTGTTGAACTACTGGAGGGACCACCGCGAAGGGGCCTTGCGTGTCCTGGGCAAGGCGGAGCCCCGACAGCGATGCGGTAGCATCGGTGAGGGGCGCC
>SL_3KL_010_SEDDRAFT_10005714_pt1 | contig 11148 bp, 9 predicted proteins | sample SodLakKL_010_SED_2_FD_10381 | JGI IMG/M metagenome (IMG submission 10381)
ATGGGTCTCCACACTTCGCCGGATCTCGTGATCACCGATGTGGAGATGCGCAGGATGGATGGGGTGGAATTGGCGAGGGCGCTGAACAGCCGGGAACCGTCGACCACCATCCTCGCCCTGACCCCTCGACCGGACGCGGTGGCCTCACCCAATCCCTTCGAGGCCGTCCTCAGGAAACCGGTCTCCGTGCCCGCCATCCGGCGCTGGGTGGCGGCCCTGAAACCCGGGGGTTCCGGGGAATCCTGAACCGGAAGCAGGAACCCTCGCCCAGCGTGCTTTCGAGTTCGAGTTGCCCTCCCAACTGCTGCACGGCCTCCCAGACAATGGCCAGACCCAGGCCACTTCCCGACGGCCGGTGGCCGGGGTCTCCTCCCCGTTCCATGTAGCCGAAGATCCGCTCCCTGTCCTCGGGGGCCACGCCGACCCCGTTGTCCGTCACCTCGACCCGAATCCACTCCGCGTCTTCGGTCCGGGCGGTCAACTCGACCCAGGACTCCGGCTTGCCGTGGTCGGAATACCGAACTGCGTTCATGAGGAGATTGGAGAGGATCAGGCGCAGCCTAGCACCTTCCACCTCCTCCTGCGGGAGCGGCTCCCGGATTCTCACTTCAACGCCCTGACGTCGAGCCAGGGGGTGGAGCCCCCTGGCCACCTGTCTCACCACCTCCGGAAACGGAAGCCCCGCTCCCTCAACCCAGTGGTGGGCCTCCATGTAGGCGGCCACGTCCTCCACCGTGGCCAGGACGCCGTCGATTCCCGCCGCCACCAGCGCGGTAATCCGCTTCCTGCGCTCCGGGTCCATCTCCGGGATCTCCTGCAGAAGCTCGACCCCGGTACGAGCGGCCCCCAGCCGATTCCCGAGTTCGTGAGCGAGGATCTCTCCGAAGTCCGAGAGGGCGTTTCCGTACTCCCGGCCACGTCGATCTTCCAACTGAAGATTCAGCCGCACCGTTTCCTTGATCATGGCCCACATGGCTGAACGGAGTGCCGCGGGTCCGGCGTTGGTACTTGCTCCTCCGGCGGGCGCACCCCGTTGAGGCATTCCCTCAGCCTTCTGGCGTAGCTCGTCCAGTAGGGACTCTTCAAGGTCACCCAGGGCATCCAGGTTCTCTTCCAGCGAGAAGCCCTTGGCCCGGAACGATCTGGCCAGCGCCCGAAAGGACGGGCGCAATCGTTCCAGATCTGAATGGTGCGGGGCCTGGACCCAGTGTCTCAGCGTCTCGGTGACGTCCGAGAGCTCCTCCTGAAGCGCCAACTGGATGGGAGGCGAGGCCCAATCATGGGCAACCGGAGCGAAGTCGGATTCAGGGTGTCGTCTTGATTCCTTCGTACTGGACATGACCCTTTACCTCCACAACAAGTTCGTCCGGAAAGGGACGGAACGGACCTAATGCGGGGTTCCCCACGAGCGACACAGCCGGTCGGTACGGGCATCCGTGGGAGTGGGCTACCGGTCTGCCGAAGCGTCGCCTACGTAAGTCATGGTAGAAGAGGGTACCTCTATTTGGCAAGTCGAAACGTGAATCCGTCCTGAAGGTGGTTGGAATGTCCCGGAGGTCGAAACCCGGGTCACTTGGTCGGCGGCACTACCCATGCATGTGCATATTGACGGATGTAGTATATGAATGACGCATCGGATCTCACCCGGACGTGGGTGTAGGATCAAGCGGATTCGTGAGTGCAAGCGCGGACCCGTCTGTCACGGAGTGGATCCCAACCAGGAGGGATTAATGCCTGAACGAAGCACCAGTAGCCAGGGCGTGGTGGTGGGATTGATCGGCGCCGGGACGGTGGCCGCATGGTTTCTCTTCCTGGATGTCCTCCAGGGCCGCCCCTTCTTCACACCGGCGCTCCTCGGCTCCGCTCTTTTCCAGGGACTCCGGGACATGGACCAGGTCGAGATTACGGCCGGAGTGGTCCTGGGATACACCGCATTCCACCTGATCGCCTTCATCGTCCTAGGGATCATCGCGGTGGCCGCCGTCCGCCGGGCTCGCCGGACTCCCCCCCTGATCCTGGGAATCATCCTGGTCTTTGTCACCCTCCAGGCCCTCTTCCTGGGGTCGCTCACCATCGCCGCCGAGTACGTCTTGGGAGCTCTGGCCTGGTGGGGGGTGGCAGTGGGGAATCTCCTGGCGGCCCTGGCCATGGGAATCTACCTCTGGAAAGAGGATCCGGCCCTGAAGCAGGCGGTGGAGCGGAAGCCCTTCCACCGGAAGCAGTGATGGGACGCTACATGGAGCGAATCCGAGCCGGATTCCGGGTCAAAGGGTCCTGACTCCCGTCACCCCCGGTTCCCGGCTCAGCTCCACCAGGATCCGGGACACCTCGTCGTTCCGGGCGCGGATGCGCATGGTGCAGGCGACCTCCCCGTCCTGGACGGACACCGGCTTCTGAAGTCGCACTGAGATATCCTTTGGAGTCAGGCCGTCCAGGCTCGCAGCAGGGTCTTCCGGTGGCTCAGTCCAGGTCACCTCGATCACGTGCCATTGAGGGAGAGCTTCGAAAAACCCTTCCAGTGAGGAGAGGAAGCGGAGGGCCAGCAGGGAGATGACCGTCACGGCGATGGCCTGGGCATAGGCCTCAAGCCCCACCGCCATCCCGATCATGGCCGCTACCCAGAGGGTGGCGGCTGTGGTGAGCCCTTGAACCGACCCCCGGGACTGAATGATCACCCCTGCCCCGATGAACCCGATTCCGCTGATGACCTGGGCAGCAATGCGTCCCGGATCCGCGGCCTCGCCAGGATCCCGCCCGGCCACCTCCAGAGACAGGTACGTCGCAAGCGCTGACCCAACCCCCACCAGAAGGTGCGTCCTCAGCCCAGCAGCCTTCCCCTCGCTCTCGCGCTCCAACCCCAGGATCGCGGAGAGGAATGCGGCGAGGAGCAGGGCTAGGAGGGTCGACACGCGTAGTCTCCGTGGGCTTGGATGAATGAAGCGAGCTGGTGGACCAGGTAATCCTCAGATGGCATTGATGGACGAAAGGCCGAACACCACCAGCCGCTGCATGGCCTGCTCCAAGGCGGAGGAAGGATCCTTCAGATCCAGCCGCTCCAGGTAGGGACGAGCGGCCTCCGGGACCATGACCACATCCTTCACCTCCCGGGGACCGGGGATGGGAAACTCCTCCCCCTTCCGAGCAGCGTCCAGCACGGAGAGGGCCTCCCTCAACACGAGTTCTTCCTCGGTGAGTGACGTCCCAAAGGGGAATCGCTGGAAGAGGCCCCGTTCCCGGTGGGCCGAGAGCTTCCCCTCCAGCGACTCCGGAGTGTTGCCCCGAGCGCTGTCCGGGAGGGAATACCGCCGGTCCAGCTTCCCGGCCTCCTTCGCTGCCTCCACCAGCTCCTCCTGAAAGCGGGCATCGGCGATCTCGATGAGAGCAGCCGCCACCTCGCCGTCGGATCGGCCTCTGAGATCCGCGATACCGTATTCGGTGACCACCAGATCCTTCAGGTGCCGGGGGATGGTGACGTGCCCGTACCTGGCCCGGATGTTGGACGACACATCGCCCCCTCGGGCCGAAGTGGAGGGAACCATGAGGATGGACCTTCCGCCCTCCAGTTCGTGGGCCATGGCCACGAAGTTGTACTGTCCGCCTACCCCACTCACCACACGCCCGTCTTCCAGACCGTCGGAAGCCACGGCTCCGCCCAGGGTGACGATCATGCCGGTATTGATGAATCGGGCGTGCTGCCGCTGCAGGCGCTTGAGTTCCTCGTCTCCGTAGAGCTGATTCACGAAGGAAATCCCGGTCATTCCCAGGGCGCGTCGATCTTCCGGGGCCAGAGAACGGAGCTCGCGGTAGAACGATCGCTGCCCCAGGAAGAAGCAGGCATGGGCCCAGTGGCCACCCGCCAGATGCTTGCCCAACCCCCTCTCACGCAGAACCTCCCGTGTACGTTCATGGCGGAGGTGCGCCGGCACACTCTCTCCATCTTCCAGGATGAGGCACCCATCCTCCCAGGCGACCCCCCCCTTGAGTATCCCGAAGTCCTTCAAGTAGGCCACATCACCCTGGTCCAGAGAGGGGGGTACGGTCCCCTCATCCAACACGGCCTCCACCGTCTCCCAGGTGACCTCCTCGCCAATCCGCCCCTGGTTGAGAAGCCGTTGCAGGGGAGCGGAGCCGTAGACCCTTCGACGCAGTACACCGCTCTTCCACAGCTCCAGCAACCCGTTTACCAGCATCTCCGACGATGCGTAGAGACCCTTCTCGAACCGCCCCAGCCCACCGATCCGCTCCACCATGGTCCCGTACTTCGCCCGGATCCCCGCGGCATCCACGGCGTCGCAGTAGAGCTTATTCTCCTCGTGTCGGAGCTGCAGTGCCCGGGTGATGGCGTCTCCCAGGGACCCGATGCCGATCTGGATCGTCCCGCCATCCCGGACGAGGGTGCTCACATGGAGGGCGATCATGTGATCGCGGAACTCCACCGGCTGATTGGGAACACCGAAGAGGGGGAAGTCCAGCGCCTCCTCGCACACGACCCGGTCAAAGTAGTCCGGACCCACCTGGGCATCGCCGTACATGAACGGCATCTCGGCGTTCACCTGGGCCAGGAGCGCCACCCCCTCGCCTCGCTGTCGGCGGCGGAGCAGGCCGGGAACAAGGTCCACGGTGAGATCGGGATTGGACCCCAGACTGTACCGCACCTCCCCACCACGCTCCTCCCTGGCCACGAGTTGAGCCAGGACGTTCACCCCCTGATCCAGTAGGTCCCTCACCACGTGCGTGTAGTTGCTGCTCACGTGTCCCTGCTGAGCCAGTGGACTCCCCAGGTGAGCCCCGGGCTGGAAGTAGAATTCGCGCACCTTCACATTCGGTGGGAGCCTCCCTTCTCTCAGGGGATCGACGTACGCCAACTCGGGGAAGCCGGCGAAGAGCCTTTGCGCGAGAGGTTCAAGGAAGCGACGCTCCAATTCGCCTGACCATCGGGGTCGCGCCAGGGAGAGTGCCGTGAAAATGGTCAGATCCAGATCGGGATCGGCTTCGGCACGCCGGTAGAACGCGTTCACCAGATGGTTCGCCTTACCCAACCCAAGGGGTGCACCGAGGCGGATACTCTTTCCTACCCGTTCCAGTGTCCAATCCACGCACGCTTCCACCGCCGGGTGGCTCTCGCTTCGCATTTCGTCCGACCGGGACGAACCCCCGCCAGGGAATACGTCGCCGGCATTGCCTCCGGCCGTCACCTGAATCCTTCGTCGATATCAATCGTCAAACTCTTTCCCCTCAGTTGCCCCGTCTGACTCCCAGCGTGATCAGCACGCCCAACGCTGCCACCACCGCGCCCATGATCCCGAAGATCAGTCCGCGGCGGGGGTGTGCTACGACCCGGGCCGTCGCCCCGCGGAGCCCCTGCTCACGAAGGATCCGCTCGCTTCGGGAGACGGCCCTGGCCGTATCGCGACTGCGGTCCCGCACAGCCAGCCCAGATGCCATGGCGTTCTCTCCGGCACGCTCCAGGGAGTCCGAGAGCCGGGAAAGCGCCGCAGCCATCTGCTCGGCCTTTCCATTCGCCCCCTTTTCTTCATCGCCGGCTCGCCCCACGAGCTGGGTCGATGACTTACGAACCTTTTTGGCCGTTTCATTCACCTGATCCACGGCTTTACGGAAACGATCGGTTGTCGATGAGTTCTTCATAGTATCACACCATTGATTTCGGTTTGAAGTAATACGGATTCAGGTAGGAATCATGCATGAGCCCACCGCATCCAAGTAAATGGTGCAATGTCCGTGCCTCTGAATCACCGTTCACTCTCTATTGATCCCGGAATCGAGGACAACCATCCCAAACCCCTTCGGCCCGGCTCGAAACCCCCTCCACTACCAGATGCAGCCCATAGCGACGGAGCGTTCGCCTCTGCATTTCAAAATCCCACGAAATGGGCTCTCGATCCTGGTCCAACCGGGAGAAATGGGGCGCGGGCTATGGTGGATGAGATCCTGGAAGCGGCATGGATCTTGTGCCCTTTAGTGGTGCAAACGTCGTTCCCGTGCCCCAGGATCCCTGCCCCGGAGGAGACGAGTCGTGCCCAGAGAAGAGATGGAAGTCGCCCCGCCCCTGGAGTATCTCTCCATCCTGGATGAAGAGGGTGATCTGGACCAGGAGCTGGAGCCCGACCTGGATGAGGAGGAGTTGGTTCAGATGTACCGGACCATGCTCCGGGCCCGTCGGTTCGACAAACTCCTCCTTGAGTGGCAGCGGGGCGGACGGATCGGGACCTTCGCCCCCGTGAGCGGACAGGAGGCGAGCCAGATCGGGGCCATGAGCGCCGCCAGGGACGAGGATTGGTTCGTCCCCTCCTTCCGGGAGATTGCCGCCTTCCTCTGGAGGGGCGGCGATCCGGTGGACATGACCCTCTACAATGCCGGTTGGAACGAGGGCGTCGCCATCCCGGAGGATGCCCGTGACTTCCCCATTTCCATCCCTGTGGCTTCTCAGCTCCCACTGGCCACCGGACTGGCCTACGCGATTCGCCTCCGGGGCGAGGATGATGTGGCCATGACCTTCTTCGGGGACGGTGCCACCTCCGAAGGAGACTTCCATGAGGCCCTGAACTTCGCCGGCACCTTCCAACTTCCCGTGGTCTTCGTCTGCCAGAACAACCAGTGGGCCATCTCGGTGCCGCGAGAGCGCCAGACCGCCTCAGAGACGCTGGCCCAGAAGGGCCTGGCCTACGGGATTCCCGGGATTCAGGTCGACGGCAACGACATCCTGGCGGTACGGGTGGCCGCGGACGAGGCGGTGAAGCGGGCCCGGGCAGGAGACGGTCCCACCCTTGTGGAGTGCGTGACCTACCGGCTCAAGGTCCACACCACTGCCGACGACCCATCCCGCTACCGGGACGAGGAGGAGGTGGAGCGCTGGAAAGAGCGTGATCCCATCCCACGCTTCCGCCGCTACCTGGAGAAGAAGGGGATCCTGGACGAGGGGGAGGCTGACGAAATGACGGACTCGGTTGAAGAGGAGTTGGGCGGTGTGTGGGAAGAGGCCGAGGAGCGGATCGAGACGCTGGGAGGGCCCGACGTCATGTTCCAACACGTCTACGCTGATCTACCTCCTCACCTGGAGAGGCAGCGAAAGTGGTTCGGGACGGACGAAGAGGAGAACGACAATGGCTGAGATGACCATGGTCGAGGCCCTGAATCACGCCCTCCGCCAGGAGATGGAGAGAGACGAGAGCGTGGTGGTCCTGGGAGAGGACGTGGGAGAGGTGGGCGGGGTCTTCCGGGTCACCGACGGACTGGTGGACGAGTTCGGAGAGGACCGGGTTGTGGACACGCCGGTGGCCGAGGCCGTTATCGTGGGAGCCTCTCTGGGGATGGCCGTGAACGGCCTCAGGCCGATCTGCGAGATGCAGTTTTCCGGCTTCAGCTATCACGCCATGCATCAGATCGAGAACCATGTGGCACGGTTCCGGTGGAGGACCAGAGGACGCTTCCCGGCCCCCATGGTCATCCGGATGCCCTACGGAGCCGGCGTCCGTGCCCTGGAGCATCACTCCGAGAGCCGCGAGGTCTTCTTCAGCCACATCCCGGGACTCAAGGTGGTGATCCCCTCCGGACCCCGGCTTGCCAGAAGCCTCCTGGTGTCGGCCATCCGGGATCCTGACCCGGTGATCTTCATGGAGCCGAAACTGCTTTACCGTCAATTCAGGGAAGAGGTGCCCGAGGATGAAGAGGCCCATCCCCTCGGCGAGTCCCGGGTTGCACGGGAGGGATCCGACCTCACGGTCGTGGCGTGGGGCGCCATGCTCCCGCGCACCGTCGAGGTGGCTGAAGAGATCGCCGAAGAGGAAGGGATCGAAGTGGAGGTGGTGGATCTCCTGACAGTCTCGCCGCTGGACTCGAAGCCCTTCACCGAATCCGTCCGCAAGACCGGACGTGCCGCCGTCGTCCATGAGGCACAACGGAGTTGGGGGCCCGGCGGAGAGATCGTGGCCCGCATCATGGAGGACTCCTTCTGGTACCTGGAGGCGCCCATCCAGCGGATCACCGCCCCGGATGTCCCCGTCCCCTTCTTTGCCCGGGAGGAGGCGTACCTCCCTGACAAGGACCGCATCCGGAAAGGCTTCCGTGCGGCCCTGGAGGCTTGAGTCCCATGAGCAGAACCTTCGAACTGCCCGATCCGGGAGAGGGAATCCACGAGGCCGAGGTCGTGGCCATCCATGTGGGTCCTGATGACACGGTCTCAGAGTCGGATGTCCTGCTGGAGGTGGAGACGGATAAGGCGAGAGTTGACGTCACCGCCCCCTTCTCCGGTCGGATCGTGGAGCTTCTGGTGGAGGAAGGGGACGATGTGCGGGTCGGTGAGGGGATCCTGACCTGGGAGCCTCAGGATGGTGAGGCAGAGACAGGCGACGAGGATGCCGCCGACCAGGACGACAAAGACGACGAGGACGAAGAGAAACCGGAGGACGGCGAGAAGCGGGAGGACGGCGAAGACGGCGAAGACGGCGAAGACGACCGGGACGACGGGAAACCTGAGGACGACCAGAAGCGGGAAACGGACCGCCAGGAGTCTCGTACCGACTCGACCCCGGTCCCCGCCGCCCCTTCCACCCGCCGCCTCGCCAGGGAACTGGGAGTGGAGCTGGACGAGATCCAGGGAAGTGGGCCCGAAGGCCGGGTGACGGACGACGATGTCCGCCGAGCTTCGGAGGACCACGAGGCTTCGGAGGAAGACGATGCGCCCGGTGAGCGTCACGGAGTGGAGGCGCAGGGCGAGGTCGAGGAAGCGGAAGCCGAGGCGGAAGCGGAGCCTGAGGAGGAGGCAGAGGAGCCGGCCGACCGAAGCCCATCCCCGTATGGCGATCCCGAAAAGTGGGGTCCGGTGGAGCGGGAGCCCCTCCGGAGCATCCGTCGCACCGTCGCCCGGCGCATGGCCGATGCCTGGCGCCGCATTCCCCACGTCACCCACGTGGACCACGCCGACATCACGGAGCTGGAAGCGCTCCGGACAGAACACGATGACGCCGTCGATGACGTGGATCTCACCCTTACGGTCTTCGTCCTCAAGGCCCTGGTGGCGGCGCTGAAGGAGTTCCCTCGTTTCAACGCCCGCCTCGACCAGGAGACCGGTGAGATCGTCCTGCTCCGCTACCATCACATAGGTGTCGCGGTGGACACGGAGTGGGGGCTCATGGTCCCGGTGGTCCGGGACGTGGACTCCCGGAGCCTGATGGAGCTGGCCAGGGAGCTGGCTGACCTTACAGGGAAGGCCCGGGAGAGGGAGATCACTCGGGACCGCATGCAAGGGGGGAGCTTCACCCTCACCAATCCCGGCCCCCTGGGAGGCGACTTCTTCACCCCCATCATCAATCCGCCTCAGGTGGCCATCCTGGGCCTCGGTCGGGCGGAGCTCCGGCCCGTGGTGCGGGAGGGGGCTGAGGAAGGTCCGAGGGTGGAGCCCCGGTTGATCCTCCCCATCTGCCTGGCCTTTGATCACCGGGTGAACGACGGAGCCGACGCCGCCCGATTCACCGGGCATCTCATTGAGCTCCTGGAAGACCCCGACTCCTTCATCCGCCACCTCTGAGGGCCCGCCTATGGTCATGGGAGAAGCAGCTGTAAAGGCCGAAGTGGCCGTCGTGGGTGGAGGTCCCGGCGGGTACGCCGCCGCCTTTCGGGCCGCCCAACACGGCCTGGACACCATCCTCATCAGCGACGAGGCAGAGGGTCTGGGAGGCGCCTGCCTCCTCCGGGGGTGCATCCCCTCCAAGGCCCTCCTGGAGATGACCGGGAGGATCGATCTGGCCCGGGAAGCCGCCGAGGCCGGGATCCGATTCCAGGAGCCGGAAATCGATCGGGAAGAGCTTGGGAACTGGTGCCGCGGAGTTGTGGACGCCCTCACATCCGGACTCGACAGTCTGGCCGAGGAGAAGGGGGTCCGGGTCATCCGTGGGCGGGCCCGCTTCGCCTCCTCGTCCCGGCTGCGCGTGGAAGACGCCGATGTGGATGCGGTAGAGTTCGGACACGCGGTGGTTGCCACCGGATCACGACCAGTGGAGATCCCGGACCTTCCCTTCGGCGAACTGATCTGGGATTCGGAGCGTGCGCTGGCCCTCTCCGAGATTCCGGAAAGTCTCCTGGTGGTGGGCGCCGGGTACGTGGGGCTTGAACTGGGGACGGTGTACGCCCGCCTGGGCTCCCAGGTCACGGTGGTGGAGAGGGAAGATCGGATCCTTCCCTCAGCCGACCCCGACCTGGTGGAGCCGCTGGCGAAGCATCTGGAAGAGCTCTTCCATGACATCCAGCTGGAAACCCAGGTTCAGGATGTGACGGTCCTGGACGATGGGGTAACGGTGGTGCTCTCCGGGGAAGAGGAGACCTTCCACCGGGTGCTCGTAGCCGTGGGTAGGGAGCCGGTCACCGATGATCTGGGGCTCGAGGAGACGGAGGTGGAACGGGATGAGAATGGCTTCATCGTGGTGGACGAGGAGCGCCGCACCACCGATGACCGGATCTTCGCCGTAGGAGACTGCAACGGAGGGCTTGGCCTGGCCCACGAGGCCATGGCCGAGGGAAAGGTGGCCGCCGATGTGCTGGCGGGCGAACCGTCGGCGTGGGACGTCCGGGCGGTGCCGGCGGTCATCTACACCGAACCCCAGGTCGCCTGGTGCGGTCTGACCGAGGACCAGGCCCGGCGAGAGGAGATTCCGGTGGCCGTGAGCCACTTCCCCTTCAGCTCCTCCGGGAGAGCCCGGACCATGGGGGCGGTGGCCATCCCGGGACTTCTGAAACTCATCGCGGAGGAGGAAACGGGGCGACTCCTGGGCATGGGCGTTACCGGTCGCCAGGTAGAATCGCTGGTGGCGGAAGCGGCGCTGGCCCTGGAGTTGGGGGCCTCGGTCAGGGACATGGCCCTCACCATCCACCCCCACCCCACTCTCTCCGAAGCCCTGGGAGAGGCGGCAGAGGTCCTCCTGGAACTCCCCACCCACCAGGCCAGGGCCCGGAAGGGTGATTCCTGAGGCGTCCCACTTGCTTGCGGCCATGGGCGTCGCCACGTTCGGGCCCGGGAGGAGGTGTGACGGCGCCCGTGGGACCAGGTGGATCCGGCCCCCGCTCTGTCTACCCATCCCGCCGAACGCCCCGCCTTCGCCCCCCCACCAAGCCGTGCCGACCCCGACCCCGAGCCTG
>SL_3KL_010_SEDDRAFT_10005715_pt1 | contig 11147 bp, 8 predicted proteins | sample SodLakKL_010_SED_2_FD_10381 | JGI IMG/M metagenome (IMG submission 10381)
GATATCCGCCGTTTTTGGGTACCGCGACGGAGAGCCGGCACTTGCCGAAGCCGAGTCCGCGCAGGCTGGTTACATCGGCCTTTGTCTCAGCAGTGACATTGCGTCCGACAAAACCGAGCTCGCAGATGCCGTCCTGCACATATTCAGGAATATCATCGTCTCGTATGAGCAGCAGTTCCACATCATAATTGCGGCAGGGAACAAGGATCCGGTTCTTGTAGCTGTCAAATTCCAGCCCGATGTTTTCAAGAAGCAGCAGTGTTTTTTCGGAGAGGCGCCCGCCCTTCTGAATGGCAATGCGCAAAGAAGGTTCGTTTTGTACCAAATTCGTAGTCCTTATGTTTCAGTTTAATAGCCCAAGATAAAAATAAGAGATGTTATTTATATATGTTTTTATGGTCAAAGGCGTTTTAGTCAGGAGTTCGCAGTTACGGTTTGAAACTATTTTTTGTATTTTTACAAGCTTATCACAAAAAGGAAAAGAACGTTTTATTGATGAAGAACATTCGGAATTTTTGCATTATTGCCCATATTGATCACGGTAAATCAACACTGGCAGACCGTTTGCTGGAACGCACCGGTGCGATCACCGAACGGGATATGCAGGAGCAGATTCTGGATGATATGGATCTGGAGCGCGAGCGCGGCATCACCATCAAGAGCCATGCCGTGAAAATGGACTATAAGGCATCTGACGGAAAAACGTACTTTTTCAACCTGATTGATACGCCCGGTCACGTCGACTTCGCCTATGAAGTTTCCCGTGCACTCAAAGCCTGCGAGGGAGCACTGCTTATCGTTGATGCCACCCAGGGCGTTGAGGCGCAGACGATATCCAACCTGTACCAGGCCATAGACCAGAACCTGGAAATTATTCCCGTCATCAATAAAATCGACCTTCCCGGTGCCGATGTCGAGGGCATATCGCAACAGATCACCGATCTGATGGGATGCCGGCCCGAGGAGATTATCCCGGTTTCCGGCAAGACGGGGGAAGGGATTAATGAACTCCTTGAGGAAATTGTACTACGTATTCCGCCACCCACCGGTGATCCGGAGAAGCCGCTCAAAGCGCTTATCTTTGATTCCGTTTTCAACAGTTATCGCGGTTCAATCGTGTATGTCCGTATCATGGACGGAACCCTTCGCAAAGGTGAAAAAATCCGGTTCATGGCTACCAGGAGAGATTACGAGGCGGATGAGATCGGATATCTTCGCATGAAAATGACCCCGACCGAAACCATTTCCGCCGGCGAGGTGGGCTATATCATCGGCAACGTAAAATCACTGGAGGATACCAAAGTAGGGGATACGGTGACTACGCTGGCCAACATGGCACCGGAGCCGATTCCCGGATACAAAGAAGTAAAGCCCAAGGTATTCAGCGGCATCTATCCGACCAACAGTGAGGATTTCGAGAGCTTGCGGACCGCTCTGGAAAAACTGCAGCTCAACGACGCCTCGCTCCAGTACATTCCTGAGACTTCAGCGGCGCTCGGTTTCGGCTTCCGGGCCGGTTTTCTCGGCATGCTGCACATGGAGATCATCCAGGAGCGGCTGGACCGTGAGTTCGATATGGATATCATCACCACCGTGCCCAACGTGGAGTATGTTGTCGAGACCACCGACGGCAAGCAGATCATCGTAGATAATCCCACCGATATGCCGCCTCCCGGCCGAATTCAGCGGGTAATGGAGCCCTACATCAAGGCGCAGATCATCACACCTGCGGAGTACATCGGACAGGTGATGAAATTGTGTCAGGAAAAACGCGGATCCTATGTCAACACCATTTACCTCGACGCCAAACGGGTGGACATCACATATGAACTGCCACTGGCCGAAATCGTTTTTGATTTTTATGACAAGCTGAAAAGCCAGACCCGCGGCTACGCCTCACTGGACTATGACCTGATTGAAAACCGGCAGGGCCAGCTGGTAAAGCTTGATATTTTGCTGAATGGTGATCCGGTGGATGCGCTCTCCTGTATAGTGCACCGTGATAAAGCCTACGAATGGGGTCGACGGCTTTGCAGCAAACTGAAAAAACTGATCCCGCGACAGATGTATGAGGTGATCATCCAGGCTGCGATTGGCAGCAAGGTGATATCACGCGACACGGTCAGAGCCCTGCGCAAGGATGTGACGGCCAAGTGTTACGGTGGTGATATTACGCGAAAACGCAAACTGCTGGAAAAACAAAAGGAAGGCAAGAAACGTATGAAACAGGTGGGAACGGTGGAAATTCCACAGGAAGCTTTCCTCGCAGTGCTTTCGATGGACAATGACTGAGATGGGAAAATATGTTACATCGACACCGTTGACAGAGCTTCTGTACCAAAATAGCTTTATGTGCAACAACAACTTCCTGTTTAACAATATCCTTTTGTACAACGATAACATAAAATCCGGGCGAATAAACGTAATAAAAAGTAATGCATAAGTCTAAAACGAGCAGATTGATGATGGTGAGCATGACCATGGCCTTTGTGATGACCGGTTTCATGCTTGTGCCTTTTGTTCAGGCGGGTTTTTCCGGTCCAGGCGGTTCCGAAGCCTTTGCACAGCAGACTCAGCCGGACGACCTTCTGGCCGAACCGGAGATTGTAAAAGTTGAAAACCACCAACGTGCTGCATTTCAAAGGCGATTTCGGGATGTGCAGTGGACCGGAGCGGGGTTCGAGGGCAGTACGGTGATCGATCGCATACCTACCCGCGAGCTGCGGGCACGGCTCCAGAAAGTGTATGGTGATCCTTCGCAAAAACTTAAAGACCTGATTGATGGCAATGATTTCCGTCCGGGTCATTATATTCAGTTCGAATACTGGTTTGTTGTCAATGATGAAATACCGATGATGGTTCTGGATATTGACGGACCTTTTGGAAACGGTCTGGTCTTCGCCGGTGACAGCAGGTATGTGGATCTCATGCCGGAGATTAAACGTACCTTGTCGGGCAAACTGATGAGCATTAACCGGCTTGCAGAATATCAGGATCACTATTACGACATCAATGACCAGCAGTGGTATCTGGTCCGTTATCAGGATGGAAGCTTTACAAATGATGAAGTTGCACGTCCGGGAACGCTGAAATAGATTTTAACACCTTAACAAATACTTACCGAGTTGGCTGACAAAAAAGAAGAGAATAAAAAAAGGCGGCAGGCCAGACGGCAGGCGCTGGAGAACAAGGCAAAAGAGGATACCACCAAGGCAAAATCATGGGCGCGCGAGTGGCTCGATGCCCTTATTTTTGCTGCGATTGCAGCACTAATCATCCGTGCGCTTTTTTTGGAGGCGTTCCGGATTCCGACACCATCCATGGAGTCGACGCTGCTCACAGGGGATTTCCTGCTGGTCTCCAAAGTGCATTATGGCGCTCGTACCCCGATGACACTTGGTGTTCCGTTCACCGGTATATACCTGCGCGGTATGGAATTGCCCTGGTTCCGACTTCCCGGGTTTATGAATGTGCGCAGAGGTGACATCCTTGTGTTCAATTATCCGGTGGATGATGATGCCATTTCGCAGAAAACCAACTACATCAAGCGAGCCGTGGCTGTAGCCGGAGACACCCTGGGCATTCGGGACAAGGCAATTTATATAAATCATCAGCCGGAAATCCCCGAAGAGACCTTTGAACAGCATTATGAAGTTACAGTTCGCGAGAGGCTGAGGCTGAGTCCCAGCAAGGTGCGTTCCGCAGGCGGTCAGGTGCTGCCGTCGCCGGGCGACCGCTACCGCATTAACATGACCGCAGAAGTGGCCGAAGAGATGCAGCATTGGCCGGAAATAGAACATGTGGTGCCACTGGTGCTGCCGGTCTCCTTTAACGACAATGCCCGTCAGCCTTTTACCTTTGCCCAGGGATTTCGGGGAAATTACCATCACATGCCGGACATTGTAATACCATTTGAAGGACAGGAAGTTACACTTTCAGATGATAACTGGCACATGTACAGTGACATTGTGACACGTTTTGAGCGTAACGAGGTCAGTCGGGTCGGCGACCGTTTTGTGATCAACGGAGACACTACCAATCAATACACCATCCAGCAGGATTATTACTTCATGATTGGTGACAGCCGCGACAACAGCGAAGACAGCCGATTCTGGGGTTTTGTGCCGGACGACCACGTGGTGGGCCGAGCCTGGATCATCTACTTCTCCTGGGACGGTGAACGCATGATGCCACGGCTTCGGCGACTTCTGAATCGCATCAATTAGCGTTGTAAAACAGGCGGAACATTCCGAAAATGAATTTTAATGCCCAACCATGAGTTATGAGTCGTCCGAAAGAAGTTCGAATTTCATTTGAGGAAGTTTTTGAAGTATTAACAAATATATTAATTGACCGTAATTTTCCCGATGAAGATGCTGCCTTAAGTGCACGGCTATTTACAGAGACATCATGTGACGGAGTGTATTCTCATGGTCTAAATCGATTTCTCTGGTATATTGATGATATTGAAAAGAAATATATAAAGATCGGGAAAAGTCCCAGGCTGATAAAAAGAAACGGAGTTCTGGAACAGTGGGACGGACAATTGGGGCCGGGTAATCTCAATGCATTCAGATGCACCGAACGTGCCGTGAAACTGGCACGCGAACACGGTGTGTCGTGCGTGTCTCTTGCTCATACCAACCATTGGATGCGGGGAGGAACCTACGGATGGCAAGCAGCAGATGAAGGGTGTCTTGCGATGATGTGGTCAAACACCACAGGCAACATGCCCCCTTGGGGAGGTACTGTGCCAACCATCGGGAATAATCCTTTTGTTATGGCTGTTCCTCGTGCCAAAGGCCATTTGGTGCTCGATTTCTCCCAAACATTGTTTTCATTTGGCAAGCTTTCCATCTACAAAAACAGGGAAGAACAGCTTCCGTTTGAAGGTGGTTACGACCCGGATGGTAACCTGACCCGGAATCCTGTTGCCATTGAAGCCTCCAGGCGACCGCTTCCGATTGGATTGTGGAAAGGGTCAGGGCTGGCAATCATGCTAGATTTATTTGCTGTGATTTTGTCCGGCGGGAAAAGTACCATGGAGCTCCGAAAGCGGGATCATGAATTCGGTGTTTCTCAAATCTTTATCGTGATTGCACCCGGGGCGGAAATATTTGATTCCTCCCGGGAATTATTGCTGGATCAAATCATCCAGGATATTAAAGATACACCGGTGGTCGATAGGCATCATCCGGTTCGATATCCGGGTGAAAATACGGTTGAAATCCGCAAGGCGAATTTGCGTAAAGGAATTCCGGTTCAGAAGGAAATCTGGGAACGCATATGTTCACTTTAACCATTAACCAGTTATGTTATGGCACGATCTGAAAAAAGAACTTTGCAATTGGTGTTTTTTTGCCTTGTTTTCGGACTGGTTCCGGCGGCAGGGTTTGGTATTGCCACAGCCGGAACCGCCGGGCTAAAATCTGTTTTGGAACCTCTGAGCGTTCTGATCATCACCGGTCAGAACAATCATGCCTGGGAAGAAACAACACCTGTACTGGCTCAGTATTTTGATGCTTCCGGCAGGTTTGAGGTAGATTTACTGATATCCCCGGGGGAAAATGAAGACATTTCGGCTTTCAATGCTCCTTTTGCCGAATACGATGTGGTGGTGTCCAACTACAATGGCGACTTGTGGCCGGAACCAATGCGGAATGATTTTGAAGCGTATGTTCATTCGGGAGGGGGATTTGTTGTAGTGCACGCTGCCAACAATGCCTTTCCGGAGTGGGAAGAGTATAACAGGATGACAGGCATCGGGGGATGGGGCGGACGTGACGAGACGTCCGGTCCGTATGTCCGGCTGCGTAACGGTGCGTTCGTTGCCGATCATGAAACTCCGGGGAGGGGAGGCAAACACGGCCCCCGGCATGAATTCCGGATAGATAATCGCAGGCCGGATCACCCGGTCATGAAAGGGTTGCCGGAATCGTGGATGCATGCCGAAGATGAACTCTATGAATTATTGCGTGGGCCTGCCGAAAACCTGGAGGTACTCGCTACGGCCTTTTCAGGCCCGGAAAACAATGGTTCAGGCGAGCACGAACCTATGGTGATGACGATCCGTTACGGCGGTGGTCGTGTTTTTCATACAACATTGGGACATGATACAACCGCCATGAACTGTATCGGTTTCAAGACCCTGTTGTTGCGAGGAAGCGAATGGGCGGCAACTGGCAAGGTGACCCAGCCGGTTCCGGTTAATTTCCCGGATTAGTTTCCTGAATCTGTTCAATACCCGGAATCATTTTTGAACCCTACCCTCTCGTCAACCAGAGCAAGTCACAATAAAGATTTTTCCAAAAATTGTATGACCCGATCGGTGGATTTACCATCGTTTCGGGTAAAGTACAGATCCCTGACCTTTTTACGGCGCAGTTCATAACCATCGGTTCGCTGAAATGCATCATTCAGAGATGTGAGTAAATGATTAAGACAGTTCACCGAGGGACCGGGTGATGTTTGTTCAAACGGCAAAGGTAATCCCCGTTCATATGTTTCCAGGTCATATGGCAGAAAAACAACAGGAATATCGAGCAAAAGACCTTCGAGGTAGATGCTGCTGTAATCGGTAATGATAACGTCACTCATGGCGAGCAAATCAAACACATTTTCAACGGTTTTCTGGTCACCGGAAACAATTCTTGGACAAATCGTCTGATATTTCCGGATATTCAACCCTTCATTCGGGTGCGCTCGCAGGGCTATGAGTGCTTTTTTTTCTTCAAGGTAAGCAGACAACACATCCGGATCGAAGTCATCGAACGGGAACCACCGGGTGCGGCTTCGCCGCCGGAATGTCGGAGCGTAAAGGATCAGCTTTTCNGCTGCCGGTGCTTCAGGCCAGAACATGGACAACCTGTCGGATGCAGTTCTTGAAGTATTGTCGACAGAGGCGACGGAGAGGGTGGAAGAGCGCGAAGAGGAGGCTTTGGAAGGAGCTGCCGAAGAAGAAGTAGAAACAGCCTCGGTTGGGGAGTGGAAACTTGTGGAGGAAGAAGGCATTGACGAGGAGGGAGCCGGTGAGGCCTGGGAGGTTGTGCCACACGCTGCAAGCGCATCGTATGCCGGGTAGCCGGTCTCAATGAAACACTCCGGGGGAATATTGAATCGGGAGGAAAAAAGCTCGGTCACCAATGGCGAAGATGACAGGAAGTGGGTTATGGGACGAAACCGGTACTCCAGGATTTTTCGGTGGAAAAACCCGGGCCGTCTGTCGCTGCCCGGACGCATGTACTCACCTCGTTTGGTTGGCAGGCCGTGGTAGGTTTGGATGATCATTGCATGACGTGGCAACCTGATAAAGGGATAGTCACTGGTCCCGTGGGTCAAAAATACAGCCGATGCATGGTTAAGGGCCCTGATGCCGGCAAGAGAGTGAGTCAGACAGGAACGCTCGTTCCCGAACCGATTTTTCAAATTCTGTACGAGTTTGCGATTGCGACTCAACCATACCGGTTTTAAAACCGGATGTTTGCACAATCTCTCAAAGATAACACGGGTATTGCCGCGGTAACCGTCACCATGAAAAGAAGTTAGTACAACAGTGACTCTGTTTCCAGGGGTTTTGTGCCGGTTAACCAACGAATACCAGCACGACAGGATACCCGCCAGCCACTGAACCGGATACGAAGTTTTCATAAGATTGGAGCTACAGCCAAATGTCTGTTAACCCGGTCCAGATCCTTGACAGAGTCGATCTCATCCCACCAAAGTTCAGAAAAGTCGGCTATTTTTAGCTGTATCTTGACAGAACGAATCAGGTCACGTATCGCCTGCTCATAGTAAGCCTGAGTATGGCCCTCATCCAGACGTGATTTAATTGCCTGTTTCACTGCTTTCCAGGTTGACCGGGAAAAGGAGTACATGTTTACGGTTTTGTAGAGCGATTCTGCTGTAACAGGGGTGCCAGACAGATTCAGGGACGCGAGGTGACCGTCGGACGTAATGTTGGCAGTAGTGCCGTCATGTATACGGGAATTGAACCGGTCAAGGGCAATTTGATCCGGTTTGGACATTAGGGATATCGCTTCGCGCTCAAAAATCAGATCGGATTCTATTAATAAAAATGGGTCTTCGATCAATTCACCGGCAAACCAGAGTGTGTAAATGTTATTTGTGACGGCATAGCGATCATTGTAAGCCGTTTTGATCTCCAGGCTGGTTTCGTACTGCTCAACAAATTTATCAATTTTCTCATATTTGTATCCGGTGATGATAATCAACCGTCTGAATCCATTGGCCTCGAGGGCATCGATCGCATGAGCCAAAAGCGGCTTTCCATTAACGTCAACAAGACACTTGGGCTGGTCTTTTGTGAGATGCTGCAATCGTGTGCCCTGGCCGGCAGCCGGGATCAGCGCAGTGGTAATACGGAATGAGTTTTCCCGGTCTGTTTTGTTGAACAGACGATAATCCCGATTTACTTTGTATTTTTTATGCTCGCGCATTCTGGCTGAATTATGTCAAAAGTAGACACGATAAAGCAGACTCACATTTCGTCCCGGTTCGGGGAACAGTTCTTTGACCCGGGATAAATGATTGAAGTACTCTTCATTCAGAAGATTGTCAACGCGCAGGGATACAGTATGCAACAAGCTGCCTCGGGTAAAGCGGTATTGGGCATGCAGGTCCAGTACGGTATAGGCAGGGGTGCGGGTTTCAAATTCACCCAGACGATCCTGCGCATCTGCGTGGCGAAGCCGTCCTCCCAAACTAAACTTGTCGGGAGCCCAGGTAGCACCGATAGATCCTGTCAAGGGTGGAATCATTGGCAGAGGAGTGGTGGAACCTTCAAACCCGGTGATGCCAGCCTCATTTTCATCCACTTTACGCTCCCCGAATGTGTAGCTTGCCATGCCATCCACAGTAATATTCCGGGTCAGCTTCACTTCAGCAGATGCTTCAGCACCATAAAAAAGCGCCTCGACAGCTTCAAAACGGTACTCCATTAAATTTCTGTCGGCGAAGCTGGGTTGGCCCGTATTACGTGGATAAATGTAGTTAGAAAAGGTATTTCGGTATAATGTTGTTTTCAGACGTGAGCGGTTTCCGCGGCGTGAGAGAAACATCTCACTGGCCAGACCCCGTTCGGGTTCGAGTTCCGGATTGCCGATCTCGAAGGAGTACACGGCGAGGTGCGGTCCCAGTGAATAGAGCTCATCCATAGTGGGTGCCCGAAAAGAGTGCAGCATGGTCGCGCCGGTCTGCCAACCTCTGCCTATATCATAAGACACCGAAGCCGATGAGGCCAGACCTGCAAACATGCGCCGGCGGATCTCACCGATGACCTGGCTGGTACGCTCCCGTTTCGGTTGGGCATGATGCACATCAATCCGCAGACCCACATCGATCTTCCATGGGCCGAATCCGGCACTCTGAATGGCAAATACCGCACCGGAAAGTCCGACTGCATCCAGCGTACCGCGATCCAGCACCAGGTAGTCCTGGAACTCACCCCAGGCACCGACGGTACCCTCGTCCATGAAGCCGATTCCCTTGTGGCGACCAGTGATCGTGGTATTGACAGTGTGCGCTTCGTATTCGGTGCCGATGATGTCGGCCGATTCAAACTCTTTGTGGTTGTAATAGCGGTAAGAGAGTCGTGTTTCCAGGGATTTGAAAGAGCGTTCGTCAAATACAAATTCGGACCGGGATTCAACCTGGAATCGTGCCATCTCAATATCTACGCCATCAGGGTGTCCGCCACTGGGGTCAGGCGGGATGCCATAACGGCTCAAATAGCTGGTCAAAGCCAAACCGGAATATCCCCAGGGTTGGATGTAGCTGAGGGCCGCAGCACTGTTGGTGGACTGTTTGAAGGTGTTGTTTACCCGACTGTTCGGAGTTCGATAATTCTGTCCGTAGCGTCCATTGAGATCCAGGTTCAGCATCAAATCTTCATTGAGCGGCATCAGGAGGTTTCCGGAACCGGACATACCACGGTTCACACTGGAGCCCATCAGCGAGGTGACTCCGGTGGCTGAGGATCTGCGGGATGTGGGGATCTGGTCACGAACAACGTTGATCACCCCGCCTATGGCGTTGGAACCATAAGCCAGTGCGGCCGGACCCCGGGCCACTTCAATCTCATTTGCAGTTATGGGGTCGATGGTAACGGCATGGTCAGCCGAACTGTAGGAGACATCACCTGTACGCTCGCCATCCTGTAAAATGAGCACACGCGAGTCACCAAGACCGCGTATCACGGGCCTTGACGGAGCTGATCCCATAGCACGTTGAGCGAAGCCGGGCTGGCCGGCCAGGGTCTCGGATAATGTGCTGCCAAGATTTTTGCGCAGCTCCATACCGATCACGGTGACGGAGGCGTTTTCGAGGTGTGAACCCCGGAGTTCACCAGGCCGGCCGATGATCTCGATGGCCTGGCCGCTGACAACGGAAGGTTGCAAGACGATCTCCAGATCAGAAGGATCATCCGGATCCACGGTTATCGTACGTTTTTGGTCCGTGTAACCAATCCGGTGAAAGTATAGCGTATAGCTTCCTTTCGGCAGGTTGTTCAGCTGAAAGCGTCCGTCACGGTCGGAGGTGGCTACGCGATTGATCTCTTCCAGATGAAGGTAGACATATGCCACCGGTTCTCCGGTTTCTGCGTCCAGAATACGACCGTCAAGAGTGACGACTTTGATTGCTGACGCCAACCCGGCAGCAGGGAGCAGCATCAATGTCAGTATAAGAAGGATTTTGCGCATGTTTGAGGCAAGTCTGGTATTGACGATTCAGGTCAATCGGTTGTGGGCACTTCCACAGTTACCTGAAAGTCCAATGAGCTGAAGTCGGAGTGCCCATCGTGCCAAAGATCAAGTTGCAATGTGGTACTGCCGGTCTGGTTTCCTGTCAGTTGAAACGACCATTCGTCATTGTCGACCGGATGAATTATTCCGAGGATATCCGTATTACCTATGGTATGACGCAGTGAATTTCCACTTCCTTCCGGGGTGAATGGAGTGCCGTCATCGGATAGGAACTGAACGGTTATGGTTTCGGTCGATTCTTCGGCAGGTACATATATAGCATCGCCGATGGCATAAGTGATGGTATTTTGTTCCTGAACGGCAATCATTTCACCATCCACAGAAAGGATAACTCCAATGGCTGCGTGGTGATCATGTCCGTTGCTG
>SL_3KL_010_SEDDRAFT_10005716_pt1 | contig 11146 bp, 11 predicted proteins | sample SodLakKL_010_SED_2_FD_10381 | JGI IMG/M metagenome (IMG submission 10381)
CAGCCGTGCCGTGGCGACGAGCGGATCGTCAGCGCCGAGCCGTGCCTCTCGAGGTACGCCGTCGCCTCGGGCCGGAGCGTGAGCCGGGCCAGCCAGTCGCTCACGCCGGCGCAGCTCGGGCGACGGTGCTCGGGAACCGGTGTCTGGTGGCGTTCGCGATGCGCACCAGCATCAGCATCACCGGCACCTCGACCAGCACGCCCACCACGGCGGCCAAGGCGGCGCCGCTCGTGACACCGAAGAGCGCGATGGCCGTCGCGACCGCGAGCTCGAAGAAGTTGCTCGCGCCGATCATCGCTGCCGGCGCCGCCACGCTGTGCGGCACGCGCCACACCTTGGCCCAGCCGTACGCGATCGCGAACATCGCGAACGTCTGGATGATCAGGGGCACCGCGATCAGCACGATGTGCAGGGGGTTCGACAGGATCACGTCGCCCTGGAACGAGAACAGCAGCACCAGCGTCGCCAAGAGCGCCACGATCGTGGTCGGCCCGAAGCGCTTCAGGAACACCGTGTCGAACCAGACGCGCCCGTGCCGGCGGACCAGCGCCGTCCTCGTGACGAAACCCGCCACCAGCGGCACCACGATGTAGAGCACCACCGACAGCAGGAGCGTGTCGTACGGCACCAGCACGTTGCTCACGCCCAGCAGCAGCGCGACGATCGGCGCGAACAGCACCAGCATGATCAGGTCGTTCACCGCCACTTGCACCAGCGTGTAGTTCGGGTCGCCACGCGTCAGGTAGCTCCACACGAACACCATCGCCGTGCACGGTGCGGCGCCCAGCAAGATGGCGCCCGCCACGTACTGCAACGCCAACTCCTCGGTGATGAACGGCGCGAACACCACCTGTAGGAAGAACCAGGCGAAGAACAGCATGCTGAAGGGCTTGATCAGCCAGTTCACCACCAGCGTGATCGTCAGGCCCTTCGGTTGCCGCCGGACGCCCAGGACGCTGCCGAAGTCGATCTGCAGCATCATGGGGAAGATCATCAACCAGATCAGGATCGCGATCGGGATCGAGACCTCGGCGTACGTGAAGCGCTGCAAGGTGTCCGGTACCACCGGTAGGAACTGCCCGATCGCCACCCCCGCCACGATGCACAACGCCACCCATATGCTCAGGAAGCGTTCGAACACCCCCAAGCCCTTCGCGCGTTCGCGCTCGACCGCCTTCGTGGTCAGCGCTTCAGCCATCGTGCGCGGCCGGCCCCGGCTCCGGCGTCGAGGCGCGCAAGCCGTCCTCGGTCGGGGTGCCGCCAGCGCGGAGCGTTTCGACGAGACGCGAGCTCATGGCGCCGATGGCGTCGCGAACCTCGCGCCAGCGCGTCAGGTCGTGTCCGCTCGGGTCGGGGAACGACACGTGCAGGCGCGTCGTGCGCGCAGGGTAGCTGGGGCAGGTCTCGTTCGCCGCGTCGCATACGGTCAGGACCACGTCGAACGACCACGGCTCGGGCACCTCGTCGAGGCGCTTGCTGGTGTGCCCGCCGAGGTCGATGCCGACCTCGGCCATCACGGTGATGGCGTCGGGCTTGACCCTGGTGCGCTCCGTGCCGGCCGACCAGACGTCGAGCTCGACGCCTGCCTCGACGGCGTGATGGCGCAGCCAGCCTTCTGCCATCTGGCTTCTGGCGCTGTTGTGCGTACACAGGGCGAGGACACGCTGCATGGGTTCCACTCCTGACGCGGGGCGGCGTTGGCGCGCCCGCGATGTCGCCAACGCTACCGCACATATCGAAGGGTGTCGATGGGCTGTATGACCCGGCCGTGGCCGCCACCCCAGGCCCGTTCAACCGGCCAGGATGACGTGCACCACGGGTGAGCGTCGGTCCATGACACAAGCGCTCCAGGCAACCGGTACCCTGTGGTTCGGTGCGGCCCAGCCCCCTGGGGGTGACGCTGTCGCGCGAGGCCCATCCTCGCTAACCGCGGACGTGGCGAACCCGCTCGCACCACACCTCGTCGTCGACCTGCGTCAGCGCAAGAGCGCCAAGAACACGCCTGCAGCCACCGCCGATCCGATCACGCCGGCCACGTTCGGTCCCATGGCCGCCATGAGCGGGTTCACCCTGCCCTGGGTCTGCTCTGAAACGAACCGCTGGACGACGCGAGCGGACATGGGCACGGCCGACACGCCGGCCGCGCCGATGCACGGGTTGATGCGCTGGCGCTCCGGCAGCACGAGGTTGAGGAGCTTCGCGAGCACGATGCCACCGGCGGTGCTGAACGCGAAGGCGACCGCTCCGAGGGCCAGGATGTAGAGCGTCTGGGGGCGCAGGAAGCTCTCGCCCGCCATGGTGGCGCCGATCGTGAGACCCAGCAGGATCGTGACGATGTTGACCAGCGGACCGCCGGCCGTCTTGCTCAGGCGGTCGGTGACGCCGGACTCGCGCAGCAGGTTGCCGAACATCAGCATGCCGATGAGCGGCGCCGCCGGCGGGATGGCGAGCGCGACGAGCAGCGTGAGCACCACCGGGAACAAGACGACGGCCGCGCGCGACACCGGGATCTCGTCCGGCACCGGCATGTGCCGTTCGCGCACCGTGGTCAGCAGGCGCATGATCGGCGGCTGGATCACGGGCACGAGCGCCATGTAGCTGTACGCCGCCACCGCCACCGCGCCGAGCAGCTCGGGCGCCAGGATGGCCGTCAGGAAGATCGACGTCGGGCCGTCGGCGCCGCCGATGATGCCGATCGAGGCGGCCTCGTTGATCGTGAAACCGAACACGTAATGCGCGCCGATCGCGGCGACGAAGATCCCGATCTGCGCCGCCGCGCCCAGGAGCAACGTGATGGGTCGCGTCAGCAGCGGCCTGAAGTCGGTGAGAGCGCCGACGCCCAGGAAGATGATCGGCGGTAGGAACTCGGTGCGGATGCCGGCCTCGTACACCAGCTGCAGCAGCGGCAGCGATCCGCCGTCCGCGCCTCGGACGAAGGTGCTCGACGCGGCCATCATGGCGTTGGGGAGGTTCGCGAGGAGCGCGCCGAAGCCGATCGGGACCAGCAGGAGCGGCTCGTACCCCTTCGCGACGGCGAGGTAGAGCAGCGCACCAGCCACGGCGAACATCACCAGGTTCTGCCAGGTGAGGTGGACCAGCCCGGCGCCCTCGACGAGCGTCGCCAGCACGTCCACGTCAGCCGCCCAGCGTCACGATCGGCTCGTTGGCGCGCACCTCGTCGCCTGGGCGGACGTGCACCGTCCTGACGGTGCCCGCCTCGGGCGAGCGCACCTCGTGCTCGGCTTTCATGGCCTCGACCGTCGCGACCACCTGCCCGCTCGCGACATCGGCGCCCTCGGCGACCTTCACCTCCAAGACCTCGACCGTGCCGCCGAACGGCGAGCAGATGGGCGTGCCGTTCCGCCTGGGGGCCGCTGCCGGTGGGGGAGAAGCAGCGTCGGCCGGCGCGGCCGCCGCCGGTGCAGCGACGGCGTCGTCGGCGTCGCCTCCGGCGGGCTCGAGCGTGATCTGGAAGACGCGCGTCGTGCCGCCCTCGACGACCGTGGCCGTGGTGGTCACGGGCCCGCTCGGTCGGACCGTGCGCTCGCTCGTCGGTGTGGCGGCCGTGTCGGCCGCGGCCGCAGCGCTCACGGCGGGGCTCTCCCGCTCGCGCTCGGTCGCCTTGAGCGGCAGGTTCACGCGGGCCTGTCCGAGCAGCAACCGCAGCCCCTCGTTCAGCTCCATCCGCTTGCCGGGGACCATGGCGGAGGCCACCAGGAAGACGTTCTCGTCGGTCGTCGCAAGGCGGTGCTCTTCGAGTGCCGCCCGGGCGGGGCCGAGGCTGTCGGCGGCGGCAGCGAGCGGGTCGCCGTCGAACGGTTCGAGTCCGAGTTGCTCCGCCGCGACCTGCACGACCTCCGGATCGGGGGGCTCGGGCGGTCGGCCGAAGTAGCCGAGCACGGAGCGCCCGTAACCGGCGTCGATCTTCTTCCAACGACCGTGCAGAACGTTGTTGAAGGCCTGCAACCAGTACTGCTGGCTGCCGGGCGTGACGCTCGTCCAGGCGCCGCCGGCCTCCACCACCACCGGGAACTCGGCGAGGACGTCGCCGTAGCGCTCCAGGATGCCGGCCTTGGCCATCATGTGGACGTTCGGCCCGATCGCGCCACCCGGCATCGGGAAGTTCACCACCCGCGCGTCGGCCGCGAGCGTGATCGGGTTGAAGGCGTAATCGGCGAGTCCCTCGTCGAGCGCGACCTCGATCGCGTTCATCTTCGTGTGGTCCACGTCGAGCGTGTAGCCCGTACCCTTGAGCGCGTGCCACATGGAGCGGACGTCGGGCTGGCTCGTCCCGGAGGCGAGCGGCCGCACCGACAGGTCGATGCCGTCGACGCCGCCCTCGATGCCGGCCAGGTAGCAGGCGACCGCCATCGAGGCCGTGTCGTGCGTGTGCTGCCACAGCGGCACGTCGTCGGGCAGGATCCGCTTCAGGCCGCGCGCCGTCTCGAAGCAGGTGCGCGGGTCGGTGGTGCCCGACGCGTCTTTCATGCACACCGAGTCCACGCGCACGCCACTCGCCAGGACGCGCTCGACCACGTCGACGTAGTACGCCGGGGTGTGTGTCGCGTCCGAGGCGTAGGGGAGACCCATGGTGGCTACGCACAACTGGTGCTGCATGCCCGCGTCGATGATCGGCTTGGCGGTCGCGACGAGGTTGTCGACGTCGTTCATGAAGTCGAAGTTGCGGTCGATGGTGGTGCCGTGCTTGCGCATCAACCGCGCCTGCAGCTCGAGGGCGGGGAGCGCTTGGGTGGTCAACGTCACGCCCGACACGGAGCGCGTCAGGATCTGCAGGTCGACGCCCTCGCCCGCCGCGTCGCGCAGCTGGTCCATGGCGTCGAACGGGTCCTCGCCCACGTACATGTAGGGTGCCTGGTAGCGCGCGCCGCCGCCGAACTCGAAGTGGCGGACACCGGCCTCCACGGCGACCTTCAGGGCGGGGACGATGTCGGCGGTCCGCACTTTGCCTCCAAAGACGCTCTGGAGGCCGTCGCGGAACGGCGTGAGCATGACGCGGATCTGCTTGCCGCTCGCGCTGTGGATCATGACGGCTCCCTCGCTGACGTCTCATCGATGCGCGTGACGCGGTACCCAGGCCTATGCCACTGCAGCGCAGCGTGCAGCGCTGCGATCAGCGCGGGATCGGAGCCGCCCTCGGCAGCCGCCGGCGCCTGTGCCGCGAGCCGCTCGCGGAAGGCGAACGCCAGGAAGCGGATGACGAGCGCCAACACCGACAGCACCACGATGACCGCGAGGAAGGCGCTGAACGAGAGGGAGACGAGGTTGGGATCGGTCATACGCGTCCTTCCGGCGCTGCCGCACGCGCGGCACGCCGCCGGTGGAACGGCAGAACGATGCATCGCATGCTACGCCGGCGAGCCCAGGCCGTCGAGGGGCAGGCGTCCTCGCGTCGGGGCGCGGGGAGCAGCGCTCGGGGTCAGTCGAGGAGCGTCAGGCGTCCACTGCTGACAACGGCCTCGTGTTCCATGAGCTCGAGGCTCAGGTCGTCACGGAGCGCCCGGACCGTTCCGGTCCACCGTGGCTCGCCGGCGTGCTCGGCGTCGGTGACAGGCCAGACCGCCACGCGCCGGCCCACGACCAGCGATCGTCGCCGATAGGCCTCGATGAGTGCGCCGCCGTCGCTGGCGCGCACCTCCGCGACGGCACGGTCGAGCTCGTCGAGGAGCGCCACGGTCAGGGGCGTGAGCGCCGGGGCCGCCTCGCCCGCCAGCTCGTCGAGGCTCCCGGCTGGCGCCACGCGTGGGTCGCGCGCGACCTGCGGGGCCTGGTGCACGTTCACGCCGATCCCGATCAGCACGTGCGACACGCGCTCTGCGATCACCTGCGTGGCCGAGATCACGCCCCCGATCTTGTGCCCGGCCAGCATGATGTCGTTCACCCACTTGATGCCAGGTCGGACGCGCCCCCCGGACGCCCGCTCGATCGCGCGGACGGTGGCCACGGCAGGCAGCGCCGTCAGGACCGACTGGGACGCGACGGCTGGGATGTCCACGCGCGCCACGAGGCAGGCGTGGAGGTTGCCCCGCAACGCAGACCAGCTGCGTCCGCGCTGGCCACGGAAGCCATCACCCTCGAGGGCGATGCAGGCGAGGTCGTCGGGGAGGTCGGCACCCGAGCGCAGCGCCTCCTGCAGGGCGGCGAACTGCGAGCCGCGCGCGCGCTCGACCGCGATCAACGCGCGCCCGGGTGTGATGGCCGTGTGTGGCGAGTCGACCATGCCCACCCAGGCGTCGGAGTCGGGGCGCTCGGCGAGGCGCCGCCAGGCATCCTGGAGGAACGGTGGCACGTCGTCGCTACCGATGCGCCGCGAGGTGCCGTGTACCCCCACGGCCGCGAACGTCGCCGGAGTGTCGGCGAGCACGATCACGACGCGTGCCTCAACGGCCGACGCTGACGGCGAGCGTGCCCTGATCGCGGCCGCCGTCTGGGAGCGTCACGTCCACCGTGATGACCCAATCGCCAGCCATGTCGAACGCGAAGCCGTCGCTGCGGTACACCCCGTCCTCGACCTCGGTCGTCTCGGCCACCACCGGCACCATGCCGGCGTGGGTCATGTCGCCGGTCACGCGCACGCTGGCGCCGGTCACTGCGGCGTCGCCGTCTCGGATCGTGACCTCGATCGAGGCCGGGCCGACGCGCGCCGGTCGCGTCAACAGCTCGACCGCGACGGCACTCCCCGCGGCGGCGCCCTCACCGCTCGCGCGATCGCTCGGCGGTCGGCACGCGACCAGCAGGGTCAACACGAGCAGCGCGGCGAGCGACCAGGACACGAGGGTGGAGAGCGAACGGTGCATGTGGGCATGCTAGCAGCGCCCTTGGCGGGCTGCTGTCTGGCGGTGGTGATGGAACCGCACTGCGACGACATGCAGGCGGCGTTGTCGGCGGCGTTCGTGCTGATCGTCGCCGATGCGGACAGGGAGAACCGGCGGTACGACGAGGTCACCGAACATGGCCGGAGCCAGCACGCGGTGTGGCCCCCGTGAACGGCACCCGCGGCTCGGTCGAGGAGCACCTAGGCGCCCATGCGCTACCCTGGCGGGGTCGTGCGAACCTTCTATCTCATCGACGGTCACGCCCAGTTGTTCCGCGCCTACTACGCCCCGTTCAGGCCGCTCTCGAGCCCATCGGGCGAGCCGGTGAAGGCCGTGTACGTGTTCACGCAGATGCTGCTGAACATCCTCGCCAAGGAGCGGCCCGACTACCTCGCCATCGCGTTCGACGTCTCTGACGAAACGACCGAACGCAAGGCCTTCTACCCCGCCTACAAGGAGCAGCGCGAGGCGGCGCCCGACGACCTCCACGCCCAGTTCGACCGCGCCGTGCAGGTCATCGAGGCGATGGGGATCCCGATCTACACCGTCGACGGCTTCGAGGCCGACGACGTCATCGCGACGATCGCGAAGAGGCTCGACGGGAGCGGCGTCGAGCTCCGGATCGCCAGCAAGGACAAGGACCTCCACCAGATCCTCACGCCGACGGTCAAGCTGTGGGACCCCAAGGACGGCACGCTCATCGACCCGAACACGCTCTGGGAGCTCCGTGGCTACCGCCCCGAGCAATCGGTGGAGATCCAGACGCTCGTGGGCGACCCGACCGACAACGTTCCGGGCGTGGTCGGCGTCGGCGTGAAGACGGCGACGAAGCTGATCGAGCGCTACGGCAGCGCCGACGCGGTGCTGGAGCACGCCGACGAGCAGACGCCGAAGCTGCGCGAGCGCCTGCTCGAGGCCAGGGACGTGCTGCCGATCACGCGGCAGCTCGTCACCCTGCGCGACGATCTCGACTTCCCCTTCGACCTGGAGGCGTGCGCGACGCCGCTCGTGACGCGCGAAGCGGTGCAGGACCTGTTCGCCGAGCTCGGCTTCCGCTCGTTCGCCGACCAGCTCCCGTCCGAGCGCGGCGTCGCCCGCAGCGCCGAGCCCGGCACGCTCGGTTTCGGTGTCGCCGACGCGCCGCCGCCCGAGAGCGACGTGACCTACCACCTCGTCGACACGCCCGAGTCGCTCGAGGTGCTGGTCGCCCAGCTGAGCGACCAGCGCGTGATCGCGCTCGACACCGAGACCACCAGCCTGCGCGTCGTCGACGCCGACCTGGTGGGCCTGGCCTTCGCCTGGCGCGCCGGTGAGGCGTGGTACGTGCCGGTGCGGAGCCACGTGGCCCGCACGCTCGATCCGGCGACGACGATCGAGGCGCTCCGAGGCGTGCTCGAAGACGACGGCGTGACCAAGGTCGGTCAGAACCTGAAGTACGACCTGAGCGTCCTCGAAGGGGCGGGCGTGACGGTGCGGGGACCGCTGTTCGACACCATGATCGCCGCCTCGCTGCTCAACCCCGAGCGCCGCGGCGTCGGCATGGACGACTTGGCGCGCGACCTCCTGGGCGTCACCACCACCCCGATCAGCGACCTGATCGGCAAGGGGAAGCAGCAGCGCTCGATGCTCGACGTGCCCATGGAGCAGCTGCTGCCGTACGCGGCAGAGGACGCCGACGTGACGTGGCGCCTGTACGAGCGACTCGATCACGAGCTCGACGCCGCCGGCGGCCGGTTGCGCACGCTGTTCGACAGCGTCGAGGTCCCGCTGGTACGGGTGCTGGCCGCGATGGAGCGCGCCGGCATCACGCTCGACGTCGAGCGCCTGGCGGCCTACCGCGAGCAGCTCGCCGAGCGCATCGACGCGCTCCGTGCGCAGGTCCTGGACGTCGCCGGCGGCGGCTTCAACGTCGACAGCCCGAAGCAGTTGTCGCAGGTCCTGTTCGAGCGGCTGAAGCTGCCGGTGGTCAGGAAGACCAAGACGGGCTACAGCACCGACGCCGAAGTGCTCGAGACGCTCGCGAGCGAGACCGGGCACCCCCTGCCGGCCCTGGTGCTCGAGTACCGCGAGCTCACCAAGCTGCTCGGCACCTACGTCGACCCCCTGCCGAGCTTCGTGTCGAAGCGCACCGGGCGGCTGCACGCCAGCTTCCACCAGGTCGGCGCCGCGACCGGCCGGCTGTCGTCGTCCGACCCGAACATCCAGAACATCCCGATCCGCAGCGACGCGGGCCGTGAGATCCGCCGGGCGTTCGTGGCGCGCGACGACGATCACCTGCTGCTGGCCGCCGACTACTCGCAGGTCGAGCTGCGCTTCTTGGCGCACTTCTCGGAGGACGAGGAGCTGTTGCGGGCTTTCCGCGAGGGGATCGACATCCATGCGTACGTCGCCTCGCAGATCTTCGAGCTGCCGTTGGGCGAGGTCGGCGCCGATCAACGCCGCGTGGCCAAGACCGTCAACTTCGGCATCGTCTACGGTCAGGGCGCGTTCGGCCTGGCGCGCACGCTGCGCATCCCGCAGGCGGACGCGCGCGCGTTCATCGAGGCCTACAAGGCGCGCTACACCGGTCTCGATCGCTTCCTGCAGCGCTGCATCGAGGAGGCGAAGGAGACCGGCGTCGTCGAGACCATCCTCGGCCGGCGCCGACCGATCCCGCAGGTGCACAGCCGTAACCCGAACGAGCGCGCGTTGGGCGAGCGTCTCGCGATCAACACCGTCATCCAGGGCTCCGCCGCCGACCTGATCAAGCTCGCCATGGTGCACCTCGCCGAGCGCCTCGACGATGCCGGGATGGCGACGCGCATGCTGATCCAGGTGCACGACGAGCTCGTGCTCGAGACCCCGAAGGCGGAGGCCGAGCGCGCCACTTCGATCACGGTCGACGCCATGGCCAACGCGCTCGAGCTGCGCGTGCCGCTCGTGGTGGACGCCTCGGCGGGACCGAATTGGCTCGAGGGGAAGGGCTGACGAGCGCGCGGTACACTGCGCGGCAGGTATGCGCATCCTCGTGAGCAACGACGACGGGGTCCACAGCCCCGGTATCCTCGCGCTCGCCCGCGTCGCCCAGGATTACGGCGACGTTCGCGTGGTCGCGCCCGACGTCGAGCAATCGGCGATGGGACACGCGATCACCGTCCGGCGACCGCTCCATTACCACCGCACCCGCATCGACGGCCTCGATGCGTACCGCGTTGACGGCACCCCGGCAGACGCGGTCGCCCTCGGCGCGCACCACTGGGACAAGGTCGACTTGGTGCTTTCAGGCATCAACCTGGGGCTCAACATCGGCCACAACATCCGCCACTCCGGGACGGTGAGCGCCGCCATGCAAGCTGCCTTCCTGAGCATCCCCGCGATCGCCTTCAGCGGCCCCTCGAGCGACGACCCCGTAGATTACGGCGTGTTCGAGCCATATCTCCGTCAGGTCATCGAGCTCTTCCTCGATCTCGACGACTTGCCGCTGCTCAACGTGAACTTCCCGCTGCAGCCGAAAGGGCTGCGCTGGACGCGGCAGAGCGTGCGTCACTACGACGGCTACGTCATCCCCGGCGAGGACCCGATGGGCCGCACCCACTACTGGTTCGGTGAGGAGCCGCGGGAGCAGGTCGAGACGGGCACCGACCGCTGGGCCATCGAGCATGGGTACGTCTCGATGACGCCGCTGCGTCTCGACGTCACCGACGATCAACGCCTCGAGCGCGTCCTGCGCACGCTCCAGGACCGCTGAGTCGCGCGGGGGCAGGGATGCCGAGGATGACGTACGCACGCTTCCGCCGCGTCCTGGCGGAGATGGTCGACGAGCTGCCGCCCGAGTTCATGCGCGGCCTGCAAGGCGTCCACGCCATCGAAGAGGCCAAGCCCGAAGAGGACTTCGTCGACGTCTGGCGCATGGGCGAGTACCTCGACCCAGGCAGCGAGCAGTTCCTCGGAGCCGGCGAGGGGCTCGGGCGCCACGTTGCGCTCTACTACGGCAGCTTCGTCCACGTGGCCGGCGACGACCCCGAGTTCGACTGGGAGGAGGAGATGTGGGAGACGCTGACGCACGAGCTGCGCCACCACGTCGAGTCCCTCGCCGGCGACGACAGCCTGAACATCGAAGACGAGGTCGTCGCGCGTGACTTCGAGCGCCGTGACGACGATCCGCCGGGCGAGCGCCGGTCGTGGCGTTGGCCCTGGCAGCGCAAGTGACGCGCGCGCCGGCGCGATAGACTGGCGATCGCACGGGCGACCCCGGTCGCTCGACCCCCGTCCACTCGACGCGTTCCGAGCGACACCAGCCACTCGACCTTGGAGGTCCACACATGCGCACGCCC
>SL_3KL_010_SEDDRAFT_10005717_pt1 | contig 11143 bp, 7 predicted proteins | sample SodLakKL_010_SED_2_FD_10381 | JGI IMG/M metagenome (IMG submission 10381)
AGATCGTAGTAAATATCGTTGCTATCCCGTTGAAAGTACTCGTGCTCTTTTTCCTCAATCAATACAATCAAATCGCCGGGCTCTCCGCCCCTGATTCCCGCATTACCCTGCCTTCTGAGCGTAATGTAGTTTCCGTTCGCAACTCCCGAGGGTATGTTTACCTTGATTTTTTCATCACTTCTGTACCGGCCTTCACCGTGGCATTTTGTACACTTATTTCTGATGATGCGCCCTTCACCCTGGCAATGATGGCAGGGCTGAACATTTACAAATTGCCCGAACATGGTCCTTGAAACCTGTCGAACCTCACCCATTCCGTTACAGTGCGGGCAGGTTTCAAAATCTGATTCCGTTTCGGCACCGGTGCCGTTACAAGAATCACATTTTATCTGTTTTTTCACCTTCAGTGTTTTTTCAACACCCTCGGCAATCTCTTCCAGTGTAAGCGCAACCCGAAGTTTCATATCAGAACCGGGGCGGCCGGTACCTCTGCTTCTGCGGCTTCGGGCTCGTCCGCCGCCAAACGGATCGCCTCCAAAAATATCGCTGCCGAAAATGTCACTGAATCGGCTGAAAATATCCTCGAAGTCTGCATTACCAAAATCGGATGCTCCTCCAAATCCACCGCCATTCAGTCCGGAGTGGCCAAACTGATCGTAGCGCTGGCGTTTTTGAGGATCACGGAGAACATCATAGGCTTCAGATGCCTCCTTGAATTTTTGTTCGGCGTCGGTATCCCCTTTATTGCGATCGGGGTGATACTTCATGGCCAGTTTTCGGTAGGCCTTTTTTAATTCGGCTTCGTTAGCACTTTTATCAACTCCTAAAACTTCGTAATAGTCGCGTTTAGACATGAATAACTTTTATTTATTCGCTTACAATTACTTTTGCATGACGCAGGGTTTTTTCGCCAATGATATAACCGTTCTCAATCACCTGAAGCACCGTTCCGCTTTCAACAGAATCGTCTTCCGGTTTTTGTATGAGCATGGCATCGTGCAGATCCACATTAAACGGCACACCGGTCTGATCGATCCGCTCAACCCCGTATTTTTTCAAAACTTCCTCGAATTTGTCGGCAACCATTTTAATGCCGTCCATATAAGATGAATCTGCATTGCTGCTTTCAAGTGCCTGCAGTGTGCGCAACAGATCATCATTTACTGGCAAAAATTCCTCGATCGCAGCTTCCCGGGCAGTTTGATAAATTAACTCACGTTCACGCTGCATTCGCTTTCTCATATTTTCCATTTCAGCCGCTTTGCGCAGTTGTTTTTCCTTCGTCTGATCCAGCTCTTCTTCAAGTTCCTGAATTCGCTGTTGTTGATCTTCAATTAACTGATCTACGTCGATCTGCTGTTCCGTCTGTTCTCCGGTTTCCTGAATCTCTTCTGCTGAGTCTGAAGCGGCACGTTCTTTGCCGTTTTCTTCAATTTTTTCGTTTAGCTCTTCTTCTTTTTCTTTCACTTCTTTTTTTCCTTCTACACTCATTTTTCAATTTCAAAAATTTCGTTTCATTCAATTCATTGATACAAACAATGAAATTGACGGATTATTATTTTCGGTTACAAGAATAATGGAAGATGCAAATAACATGCCACAAGCAAAAGTAATCCGCTATGGTGACAATCTTTCGCAGCCTCTTACTCATTCTCGCAGAAAAACTCGATCAGGTTGCCATCCGGGTCGGAAGCAAACACAAATCTGCCTTTTTTTCGGTTAGCCGGGCCGCTAAGGATCGTAACCTCATTTTCCCTGAGATAGGCTGCCATCTCATCCACCTGTTCCGTGCTATTAAGATAAAATCCGATATGATCCACCCGAAAATCGCGTGAATTGGGATCGTAGCTGGTTTCGGCTTCAACAATGACCAGTGTATCTTCTTCCCCGATTTTATAGACCGCCATACTCTGTCCCATTTTTCGTATCAATTCGAAACCCAGTATGTCTCCGTAAAATTCTTTCGAACGATCGATCCGATTTACCCGGATTGTAATGTGGTTGATTCCTGATGGTTTAAAGTCCATATAAATAATTCGTTGATTAAATTTTTACTCGCAAAATTCCGGCTCAATTAAAAACATATGCTGAAACAGATCTGAACCGGCAATCATTCAAAACATTATCTTTTGAACTGATTTCAGTAATTTTGCAATCAAGAAAGATAAGATGATTTCAGCACAAATTTGATCCTTTTTATTTTGCTTGCTGAAAGCTCTTAACCCGGCAGATATGTCCGGGTCAGAACCGTGTATTTACTATGTTGGCAAAATCAGACCCAAAGCTGTAGGTTATGGCAATTGACCCGGAAAGTGTATAATCTGTAGCAAGTTCGCGCTGCTGGAGCAATATATCTTCGAGGGTTGCATCTCCTGCTGGCAGGGTAATCTGGTCCTGGATCATCTGAAAATTTGACTGCAAATTCAGCGATAAACCCTCTGTTAATCTAACAGAAACACTGCCGAAAAAAACTGCTCTACGGAGGGATGCATCATGGAAATAGTGCGATCCGATAATGCCGCCAGAGACTCTGCCCCAGGGCTGTTGGACATTTACTGAACCTCTCAGCCTGTGATTCATCAAATGTTGCTGCTCTTTTCCAAATATTGTTTCTTCAAAATAATCGATGTAGGTATAACCCACATGATATTGGAGTGTTATGGCCCTTCTTGTAGCTTCCTCGTAGGGAAGAAAACTGAACTCTACTCCCGGATTAAATTGATAGCGATTTCGAGTGTTGCGGTCATTTCTGGTTAAATAATTGGCAAACAGGCCAACCGACCAGTGCTGATTTACACTTTTTATGGCATACGTATCCAGCCCATGGCGCTTCACAGTACTGGTTACAGTTTCTTCCTCCTCCTGCCGAATTTCCACCAGAGTGTAATTAAAATAGGGCCTGATCCTCAATTTCCACTGCTCGGTTACTTTGTCTGCAAATATACCCCACCGGGAATTAAAATTAGTCCGGTTCGACTCGAGTCCGAGGCTAACTGAGCCAATATATGCTTCAAAAACCCAGTAATTCCACGGATCATCCTCCTCAAAAACCCCATTATCTTCCAGCTCTATAGTGTCATATTGAATATTGATGAACCCGGACAATGGTGTTTGATTGATGTAGGGCATAAAACCGGCTTCAAGAAGACGGTTAATCTCATTTCGGGTTTCGCTCCAGGTTTCATTTCGACCGGCCAGATAGTTCAGATCAAAATTGATATCCGGAAAGAGTCCGAGCCCGATAAATGAAAATTTGTACTCCATGCCTCCGCCGGCTGTGCGGGTCCGCGTTGCGAAAACATGAATATCGGCCTGTTCAGGATCCCGAACATAGTTAACGATTCCGATTTCACTGCGTACATGATTCATATCACAAAAGGCGCAATCAACGTAAACATGGGGAGCCCGATTTACACGCCGGTCAACGTCACCTTCAGTTATTTCTTGTTCATTTTCACCAGACTGAGCAAATATGCTTGATGAAGTGTTCATGGGTAAAAACAAGAGAATTACAGTGAAGAGAGGCAACAAACAAGTTGGATAAAACTTCATAAAACCTGAACTTCAGTATTGAAAACTATGTGTTTCATTATTAATACAGCAAAGAGGAATTTTTGCATTTATCTTATCACAGTAATATATCGGTTATTTTTAAAAACTGTATACTGATCTTTGCCGTATTTAACATCGGGAATAATTAATCATTTTATCCATTTTGTCAAACCTCTACATTATCGCCACCCCCATCGGGAATTTGGGTGACATCACATACCGGGCTGTAGAAACCCTGAAAAAGTGTGATATCATTGCCTGCGAAGACACCCGTACTTCTTCGGTTTTGCTGAAACATTACCAGATCGAAAAACCAACCATTTCATTCCATCAGCACAACGAACACAATAAAGTTGAGCATCTGATGAACCTGCTTGACGGCGGACAAAATGTGGGAATAATCAGTGATGCAGGTATGCCGGGCATTTCGGATCCCGGTTTTCTGGCTGCGAGGGCTGCCCATCAAAAAGGCCACACTGTTACACCGATACCGGGCCCCGATGCTGCAACAACCGCAGTGGTGGCCAGCGGCCTGCCGTGCGACCGGTTTGTATTTGAAGGTTTTCTGCCTCCAAAAAAAGGAAGACAAACAAGAATACAAGCCATCGCAGAATCTGAAATCACTTCTGTAATCTATGTAAGTCCGCACAAAATTATTCGATTTTTAGAAAAATTACACCAATTCTGTGGAGATGAACGTTGGGTATGCATTGCCCGCGAATTAACAAAAAAATTTGAAGAAATAGACCGGGCACAACTGGCTGACATCACCCAACGATGGAAAGCCCGAAAGTCGGTTAAAGGTGAAATTGTAGTGATTGTATCCGGTAAAAATTATACAGAATAACTTTAAGTAATAATTCGGCTTTCTTTGGTCTGACTAATGGCTGGCGTTATTTAAATAATCTGACAAACTAACCATCACATTCGGTAAAAATATCTACATGAACTCATTTCGGTTTTGGGATCATCCCTGGGCACTGGCCCTGACGGCACCTGTTTTACTGGCACTTTCATTTCCTCCCTTTGATATTTCCATATTGCAAATTCCTGCTTTCATTTTTCTATTCAGAATAAGCATGATATCGGTAACCAAACGCCAGGTGATTTTATACACCTACCCCTCATTTGTGCTCTGGAACCTGTTTTCTACCTACTGGCTGATGATGGCCACCATTGCCGGTGGAACAGCCGCTATTTTAGCCAATGCCGCTATTATGCTTATACCGCTGCTGCTGATCCGATATCTTTTTCAATCCGAAATCAATCCAATACTTACGTCTCTTTTTGCGGCGGGTGTATGGGTAAGCTACGAATTTCTCCACCACAACTGGGATCTTGCCTGGCCATGGCTGACTCTTGGCAACGGTTGGTCGAACCTGACAGGAGCAATCCAGTACATTTCTTTTACCGGAGTGTTTGGAATCTCATTTTGGGTGGTATTCAGTGCCGCTTTGTTTTATAACTACCTCATCAAACCATCAAAACAAATTTTGGCCACCGCTCTGATTATTTTCTTCCTCTTTCCGGTACTGTCGGTCATTTCCATGACAACAATGCCAAAGGAACAGGGTGAGCCCGTTGAGGTGGCGATCATTCAGCCCAACTCCGATTCCTATCAACGATTTGGTGGCCTGCCCTCCCTGGAGGCCCTGCTCGACAAACTGCTTGAGATGTCTGACAACACCCGGTCTGAACATACCGACATCATCATCTGGCCGGAAAATGCTGTTGACTCTTCCCTGCCAATGGACAATCCCTATTTCAACAGAATCAGAGACTCGGTAAAAGTTTGGAATACCAATCTGCTGACCGGTACAGGTTTTGTTGAATTTTATCCGGAAGACGATCATCCGGAAGTTGTGCGTGAAACTCAGACCGGCAGATATTACAATGTCTTTAATGCCGCGCTCTATTTTCAGCCGGAAAAAGAAACTGAAATTTATCGTAAAGGGCGGCTGGTTCCGGTTGTTGAGCGATTTCCGTTTGTAGAGTTTTTTCAGAGAATTGACCGGTTTGGCTGGTTTGAATGGGGCCGCCTCGCCGGATATGGTCTTGGCACCACAGCAGATGTTTTTCACGTTAATAACCCCAAAACTCCGGCCCTGATTTGCTACGATTCTGTGTTTTCGGGTTGGGTGAATGAATTTGTGAACGAGGGCGCCAATTTTCTCACTATCATCACCAACGACGGCTGGTGGGGCGATTCGCACGGACACATCCAGCATTTCGCCTTTGCAAGGCTGCGTGCTATCGAGCATCGCATGTGGATAGCCCGATCTGCCAACAACGGAATTTCCGGCATCATTTCACCGGATGGCAAAGTACAGGTTGAAACGGAATACTGGACAGAGGATGCCTTCAGTTTTACCATTTACACAAATGAACAACCTACATTTTACAGCCGCCACGGAAACTGGCCGGGTGGTGTAAGTCTGATTTTAACCCTGGCTGGTATAGTTATGATTTCCCTCAAAAAAAGAGATAAACAATCGTAAAACTGCCGGAATAGTCCCGAAAAAGATTATTTTTTTAGTTGAGTAAAATTACTGATCATTCATGCTCACAAATTTTTGCTCAAAAACTCGTGTTTTCTCTTTATAACATATCTAAACCCGTTTCTATGAAAGCTGCAACATTTGTAATTGCTATAGCCATTCTCTTCTCCGCTAACTGTTCCAATAATAACAACTCCCAGGAAGCTGACATGGAACCCGGTTATGTTCAATTTTTTGAAGCTCTCTCCCAGGAATGTGGCAATGCCTATGCCGGGCAGCTGATGGTCCAACCCGAAACCGTAAATATGTTTACCGGAACCGAAGAAATGGTAATGCATTTTATGGAATGCAGCGGCAATGAATTAAAAATTCCGTTTCACATTGAGGATGAAGCCAATGAAAGCTGGGACAGGTCCCGAACCTGGATACTGACCCTGCATGATGACGGGCTGGAACTTCGCCATGACCACCGGAAACAGGATGGCTCGCATGATGACGTAACGATGTACGGCGGTTATTCTGTTGATGAGGGTACGGATAACGTTCAGCGGTTTCAGTCACAGCCAAGAACTGAAGAAGCCGATGGAGAGTTTCGCGGCTGGAGAATTGAATATGTTCCGGGCGAACGCTACACCTATGGAACCATCTGGAAAGACGAATGGAACATTATGGTTGAGTTTGATTTATCAGAACCGGTTGAGGCACCACCCGCTCCCTGGGGGCATGAATAATTTTAACCGATTAGTGCCCAATCAGTTCCGACCTCAACCGGGATAATTTATCTCTGATATTTCGATCGGTAATTTCGTTGTGAAAAGACTTTGCAAGACCCCAACCGTCTGATGGGTGTTCTATATCGAATTTTACCCATCGTACCATAAAATCAGCTGTCAGAAGGACAGTATAAAAATTTTCATTTCCTTGTTGTAAGCTCAACCTGAACTTTTATCTTCTGATCTTTATTATTAAATTATTTTAATGATACGTTAGCTAATAGAATAATATTCTCTCTTTTCTTCAGAACTGAGCAGAACGGCAAAAATAAAAAAATGGGAAATACGGTGCATAACTGAAGCAGATTGAACTGGAAAATTCTGATTCAATTGTAATGTACGACAGGGCTACATAACAAAGCATGGCTAAGTTAAAAAGCAATTCATATTTATACCTTCTAATTGGCACCTTTCTGACGTTTGGGGTTTTACTGGTCACATTCAACCACTATAGCAGCAAGGCTATTACAGGTACCCGGGGATTTATTTCAGGTGAAGGACACTGGGCAAAAGCTCAAAAAAATGCAATATTAGAACTCATCTATTTTGTAGAACTGGAGGATGAGAGTCACTACGAACATTTCAAAAATTCACTGATTATCATTGAGGGCGATAAACAGGCCCGAATGACTCTCTCCTCCGATACTCCCGATTATGAAATCGCCCATCAGGGATTTTTACAGGGGAACAACCACCCTGATGAAATTGATTCTATGATATGGCTGTTTTCAAGGTTTAAAAATGTCTCGCATCTGAAAAATGCCCGGACATACTGGGAATCGGCTGACCATATTATCAATGAACTGGAGGAGAAAGCAGAACTGATTCACCAACAAATCAACAGAAATGAGCTGTCAGAAGAAGATAAAAACAACTTTTTGCTGGAGCTTTATGAATTTGACAGTGAATTGAACGAGCTGGAAAGAAATTTTTCAGACGCAGTAAATGAAGCGGCACTATATGTCGATTCGGTCATTTTCAGAACTATTTTGATCGGGGGACTTTTGATAATTTTTGTTGGCGCAATCATCACGCTTTATTCATTCAGGCTTGTCCAAAAGTATTACGATGAGCGAAATGAGACAGAATTTAAATACAAAAATATTCTGGAAAATTCGCGCGACGTCATCTACCTGATGGACAGAGAGGGAAAAAAATATGAATATATCAGTCAATCAGTTGAAACCTTGCTTGGATATTCTGTAAATGAAATCCTTAAAGGCGGCACCAATTTTATTATGGACAGAGTGCATCCCGATGATAAAAAAAGAATAGAAGAGGAACGCAGAAAATTCCCAACCTCAGATCTTGAAAAGCAGATCGAACACGATACCGAGTTCAGAGTAAAAACAAAAAAGGGAGATTACATTTGGGTGAACAATAAGCGATCACTGCTTCGGGACAAAGGCAACAACCCGATTGGCATTATCGGAAATGTAAGAGATATCTCAGCCGAAGTGGAATATGTGGAACAGATCAATAAATCGCTGAAAGAGAAAGAGATACTGCTCACTGAAATTCATCACCGGGTAAAAAATAATCTGGCCATTATTTCCGGCTTGATTGAGCTTCAGAAAGAAAATGTTGACAAAAATACCAACGTACAAAATGAGCTTGAGGAGATTCAGTCCCGGATACAATCCATTGTTCTGGTACATGAAAAATTATATCAATCCGAAACGCTGTCAGAAATCAGCCTGAAAAGCTATATCGAAGATCTGACCGGTTACATCGATTCTGTGCTGAACGATAGCAGAAAATCCGTACGGATCGAAAAAAACCTGGATGATGTAACATTAAACATTATTCATGCTGTTCCTTTTGGAATTCTCTACAACGAATTGATAGTAAACATTTTTAAGCATGCTTTTAATGGGAGAACGAAACAGTGCATGGCCGAAGTGAAACTGGAAGCAGAACATGATAAAATTACTCTGACTGTGGCTGACAATGGTATTGGGCTGCCTGACAATATAAAACTGGATGAACCCGAAACATTGGGTTTTACCCTGATTAAAGCACTATCTGAGCAGTTGAACGGAACACTGGAAGTGAACAGCAGTGAAGGGACGAAATTCCGGTTTACGTTTAATTTGTCCGATGCAAATATCCCCTCTTTAAACTAATGTTGTGCCAACTATAGAATGTCGGTCATATGAGACTTCCGAAGTCTTCATGGTTGTTATCAATAGGTTTGAAAGATAAAATTGGCCAATATTTTATTAAAATCTGAAAGACTTCGGAAGTCTTTTTCATTCTCCCAATCTATAATTGACATAACACTAAGTCCTGACCTGTAAATTTTTTCTGGATTAGGATCGATTTGATGTAAAAAAATATTTTAGAAATAGATACTCCGCAAAATTTATATAACTTCAACATTGAACTAAATAGCGCGGAATACTTCCTCTATGTCAAATAATTTCAGATTTCTATTACTTTTTTCGGTTCTGATTTTTACCCTTCATGGCGCGCTGAAGGCCTCAGGCGGACCGGTTCAAACCGATAATGCCGAGGTTGAGCTGATCTCAGAACAAAAAAATATTTTACCCGGTCAAACATTCTGGATTGGAATCCGGATGGACATGCGCGATGGATGGTATGTTTATTACAGAAATCCGGGCGACTCCGGGATGCCCATGATGGTGAATTGGCTGCACGAAAAAGAGTATAATATCGGCGAAATTCAGTGGCCCACTCCCCTTTGGATTGATGTATCAGGCGGATTAACCAGTTACGGGTATTACGATAATATCCTCTTTATGATGGAAGCAACCGCTCCCGCCGATTTGCAGCCCGGTGATGAAATTACCCTGATGGCCGAAGCCGATTGGTTAATTTGCGAAGATATCTGCATTCCTGAATATGCCGATATCGAACTTACACTTACCGTTGCCGAAGATGAGGTTGATTACAATGAAGAGTGGCTGCCGCTTTTTGCCGAAACAAGAGAGGATCTGCATGTTACCCTCGACTATTGGGAAGCATCAGGATCTTACGAAGACGGCAGAGCTACACTTACCCTGTCAACTGATGCATTTTCACTGCCGGAATACAGTGAAATCCGGTACTTCGCCAAAAAAGATAGCGAGATCGAAAACGGCGCAGAACAGCCATTTACCATCTCCGGAAACTCCATCACCATGGAGTTGCAAAAATCCACGTACAAATCAGGTGATATAGAGCGCCTGTGGGGATTACTCTACTCTCCCGATGGCTGGGATGAGGAAGGAAATATCAAGGCAATGGTGGTTGATGTGGATTTGACGGAGGAAGCTGTACTTGCCGAAGAAGTATCTTCACTTCCGGTTTTCTCATCCCGTTTTCTGCTGATTCTTGGCTTCGCACTTTTAGGCGGTTTGATTCTTAACCTGATGCCTTGTGTTTTCCCGATCCTTTCCATCAAGGTGATGAATTTTATGCAGATGTCCGGACAAAGCGGCAGCAAGGTTAAAACTCACGGATGGGTTTTTGGTGCCGGTGTGCTGATCTCATTTCTGATACTTGCCGGACTGTTGCTCCTCCTCAGGGCAGGCGGACAGGAACTCGGATGGGGATTCCAGCTTCAAACACCCGCATTTATTGCTTTCATGACATTTCTGATGTTTGGCCTTGGCCTGAGCCTGATGGGGCTCTTTGAAATCGGAAATTCACTTATCAGTGTTGCCGGCAAAGCCAATACCGGAGAAGGCCTGCGCGGATCTTTTTTCAGCGGAATCCTTGCCACCGTACTGGCTACACCCTGTACGGCTCCATTCATGGGAACTGCACTCGGGGTGGCAATTACCCTGCCTGCCACAAGCGCACTTATAATTTTTGCAGCTTTGGGAATCGGAATGGCTGCTCCTTACATCATTTTATCATCCTTCCCATATCTGCTCAAATTCCTGCCGAAACCGGGAAGCTGGATGGAAACATTCAAACAACTACTCGCCTTTCCGCTGTTCGCAACCGCAATCTGGCTGATTTGGGTATTCGGCCAGCAAACCGGAGTAGACGGCCTCACCAGGCTTTTAATCGGCCTGTTGATGCTTTCTTTCGGCATCTGGATTCTGTATCGATGGAACGCTTTTCAGATATCCACAAAAGCACGGGTTTTCAGCCGTTCCGTGGTTACCGCCTTGATTGTTGCCGGATTTCTGTTTTCAGCCTCATCTGTTCCGGCAACCCAGCAAAACGAAGATGGCATTACCGTAAGTTTAGGTGTTGAATGGCAAAACTTCAGCAATGAATTGGTTGAAGAGTATCGCGATCAGGGAAAGAATATGTTTATTGATTTTACAGCAGATTGGTGCATTACCTGCAAGGCAAACGAAAGAG
>SL_3KL_010_SEDDRAFT_10005718_pt1 | contig 11142 bp, 8 predicted proteins | sample SodLakKL_010_SED_2_FD_10381 | JGI IMG/M metagenome (IMG submission 10381)
CATGAAGAGCGAATCGGTTTCCATGGTTTCCAGATCAAGGATCACGTATTCCATCTTGCCGTAAGGCCGCTCCTCGTAGTTCTCATGCGAACGCAGATAGAGGATTTCCTTGCCGGAAGGGTGGATGCTGCCCAGCATGGTGGACAACAGCCCCGCCGTAAGGCGTCGCGTGGTGCCCTCGGGGACGTTCAGCTGATACAGGAATGTCCGCATGTGAAAATCCGGACGCCGGTCCTGCAGCCCATGGTACCGAAGCACCCCGTCTGTTCCCGGTTTGTGCTCCTCCCTCAGACTGAAGATCACAAATGAGGCGTCAGGGGACCAGCGGTATCCGGTAAAATCATTCATATCCTTAAGGATGCGGTCCTTCTCACCGGTATCGAGGTCCACAATCCACAGGTCCGTCCCGTTGTTGCCGGACGTGGTATAGCTGAACCGGCGCCCTTCAGGGACCCATTGCATGCCTGTGACAGCCATGCCGCCTGCGTAACGGCGGAACAGGGATCCGTCGGACGTCTTGCGGATGTCGATCCACGCTTCTGAACTCCCGTCCGGAGGCAGATCCTGCCGGATATGGATGGCAGCCAGCTCACCGTCAGGGCTTATGGAAACGCCTGCGGGACGCGGTGCGTTGGATATGTCGCGTTGCAGCACGGACCGGGCCGGGTCCAGGCTCACTGACAGGGAACCGGAGTGTTCGCCTGACTCCAGCGATGCCTTGAGCGTCCAGTCACTGATCTCCGATTCGGCCGGATGGACCATCTTGATGAGCAGCAAGTGTTTGCCACGCCTCATTTCAAAAGAATGACTGGTACTGCCCGGCGCTTCATCGCTTCCGGGCTGGGTTGTGCTTTTCTCGGTTACCTTGTCCCCGTTCAGGAAAACACGCAGCATGCCGCGGCTTTCAAGCGTGACCGATCCCGTGACAAAACGGTCCGCTTCGAGGTACAGCGCCGCCCACATGACATCGTGACGCTCATCTGATCCCTCCGCCAGCGGCAGGACGCCCTCATCGTCGACCGAAACCCGGGTCCACTCCAGTTTCTGTCCTCGCGACCAGGGTATTGCGCTCCCTTCCGCCGGCACCCAATCCGCATAACGTGCCATATCTGTTTTCAGGAGCTGTTCCACCGTCCAGGTGCTGCCGTCAATCCCCGGCACATCGGAATAGACGGGATCCTGTCCGGCAACAGGCCCCATCAGCAACCATTCATCCGGCACCAGGTCGGATTGCCCTTCGGCATTTAGAGTGGCAGGTACCGATAGTGAAAATAAAAGTAATAGGATTAGTAAGTAGCTGTTATTCATGTTGATGAAGTTGAGTAGTTGATAGGTATTCCAGCCATGCGGGTGAAAGTTGTCCATCCGGATTTCAACCAAAGGTTTGCTGCTGGATCTCGGTCAGCTTGGACAAGGCACGTTTGCGCAGGTCCTGGAACCGGACCTGTGGAAGTTCACCATTGGTGAACTGAAGGTGCAGCCATATGAGATAGGTTGCCATCACATCTTCGTAGCAATAGTGTTCGATCCGGTCGAGCTGTCCGTTTCGGAACATGTTCAGCACCTCGTTTCCCTCACCGGTAACCTTGACCGGGATCCCGATCAGGGTTCCGATATGTTTCAGTTTTGGAAAACTGCTTGCCCCGAAATTACTGAATTCATCCATCAGGTCAAGGTTCTGCTTGCTGAACCGGTAGCGGATGTCGTGGGTGTTGAGCCGGGGCGGAAGCTGCAGGCCATGTTTCAATGCCCTGTATGTGATCAGCGGCAGGTCGAATCCCTTGCCATTGTGATGGATAACCCCGAAATCCTTGTAGGTNCTCAGCGTGTCGATGAGCGAAACGAGTCCATCGCGCTCATCCGTACCGCTCCAGGCCACTTTTTGCCGCGGCTCGCCCGATGCCGTGATCCAGAGACCGACCCAGGATACCATCTGATGGTACATCGGCGGCAGGAACCCCGATTTTCCCCGGCCGAACTCCTCGGCAGCCCGTTCGAGCAATTCCTGTTCATCTTCCGGCGGCTGCTCCATCAGTTCACGGAGGAATGGGATATCCGGAATGGATTCTATGTCAAATACGAAAAACATGGGTGTCAGGATTGTTGACCTGCAGTGAGCACCGGATGACTATCGGGTGCGCTCCCCGGCCAGGTTTTCTCGGAAAAGATCTCTTATCGTAATATGATCTTCGTAGTGAGCAAGAAGATACATGATTTTGGTGATGCATGCTTCGGTAGTCATGTCGCCGGCCGAAATTGCGCCCAGATTAAGTGCCTGCCGACCACCTTCATACTTGTCCAGGTCCACTTCGTCGTACACCGCCTGCGAGGTGATGATCACGATACCGCCACTGCGGGTGTATTTGCCAAGTGCGGGAATGAGCGTGTGGCTGCCCCCAGCCGGTAGATTACCGCTTCCATAGGCCTCGATCACCAGGGCGCGTACATCCGAGGCATCCCCTGGAATGGTCCGGCTGAAATCCATTCCCGGAAAAAGCTTTACGAGCTGTACCCGCGGATCGAACCGGGCCCGGTTGCGGAAAGCGCCCGGATCCGGACGGTATTGCGAGCGGATGTCCAGGTTCAGCCCGAACTCCGCGAGCACGGGATGATTGGGCGAGGCAAAGGCATCAAAGTCGCCGATGCTGATCTTCGTGGCACGGTTTCCCCGGTAGACCCGGTCATTGAAACAGATGCACACCTCCGGCAGGTTCAGCGTGGCCAGCTCCACGGAGTTGATCAGGTTGCGGCGGGCATCGGTCCGGCGGTTGCTCAAAGGAACCTGGCTGCCTGTGAATACCACCGGCTTTGACAGGTTTTCAAAGGCAAAGGACAGGGCTGAAGCTGTGTAGGCCATCGTATCGGTTCCGTGCAGGACCACAAATCCGTCATAGTTGCCATAATCGGCCTCGATGGCCTCCGCAATGCGCGCCCACAACTCCGGGATCATGTTGGAGCTGTCCTCCAGGAACAAGGTCTTCGAATCCAGATCGGCAATTTCCCGGAGCCCCGGCACCTGCTCTTCAAAAAAGTCCAGATTGAATGCGACGGCCGATCTGGAGCTATCATTTTGACTAACATGAAGTTGCATGGTGATGGTGCCACCGGTGTGCAGGATCAGGATTCGTTTCATCACAAATGGTTACTGCATCTTATTGCCAAAAGGTTTCCAAAAACTTACTTTGCCCTACATTACTTCCAATCGTTTTCAATATTTATTACCGCTTTGAACCAAATTACTACGAAATAATTAATAATTCCGAAAAAGGTTGCTAGCCGGCCTTCCACTCTAATGGAGTACAGCTCATGAATGTGTATCAACCCAAAAAGATCAGAAACATCGCCCTGCTCGGGCATTCCGGCTCGGGCAAGACCACTCTCGCAGAAACCATGCTGTTCGAATCCGGTACCATCAAAAGGCGCGGTTCTGTCGAGGAATCCAACACCGTGTCGGATTACCATCCCATCGAAAAAGAGAAGCAGAAGTCGATCTTCAGTTCGTTCATGCACCTTGATTGGCGCGGCACCAAGATCAACCTCATCGACACCCCCGGCACCGCTGATTATATCGGGGAAGTGGTCAACGCACTGAAAGTGGCCGATGCCGCCGTTTTTGTGCTGGATGCCGAGCACGGTGTGGAAGTCGGCACCGAGGTGCTCTGGAACATCGTGGCCGAATTGAACAAGCCCGCATTTCTGATCGTCAACAAGGTCGATCACGCCAATTCCGACTACCAGATGGTCGTGGACCTGTGCAAGGAGCGGTTCGGAAGGGAAGTGGTTCCGGTCCAGTATCCTTATGAGGAAGGCGAAGGCTTTTCCACCATTGTCGATGTGCTCAAGATGCAGATGTATGAGTTCTCCGAGGAAGGCGGCCGGCCGGACAAGCTGCCCGTCGCTGATTCGCAGAAGTCCCAGGCCGATCTGCAGCACAACGAGCTGATCGAAACCATCGCCGAGAACGANGAATCACTGATGGAACTGTACTTCGAGAAAGGCCATCTCGATGAGGACGAGATGGTCGAAGGTCTGAAAAAGGCCCTGCTGCAGCGCCAGATATTCCCGATGTTCTGCCTCTCCGCCGAAAGGAACATGGGCTCGGGCCGAGTCATGGGCTTCATCGACAACGTACTCCCCAATCCGCTGGAATCCAATCCCGATAAGGATGACAAAGGCAACGATCTGCCGGCAAGCCTGGAACAGAAGCCGCTTGCATACCTGTTCAAGACCATTTCCGAGGAACATGTCGGCGACCTGACCTTCCTCAAAGTCTACGGCGGAACACTGCGCACAGGGGCGGATATGATCAACCATGGCAGGGGATCTACCAACCGTCTGGGCAATCTGTTCCTCACACAGGGCGGAAAGCGGGTGGATATCCAGGAAATCAACGCCGGTGACATCGGCGCGGTCGTGAAACTGAAGGATGGGGCCGTCGGCGACACGCTGCGCGACAAGTCCATCGATATCGGAATATCCCGCGTCAAATATCCCGAACCCACCGAGCGGATGGCCGTCCGTTCCGCCGAAAAGGGGGAAGAGGAAAAGATCGGTTCCGCGCTGAACCAGCTTCAGAAGGAAGACCCATCGCTGCGTGTGGAAAACAGCAAGGAACTCAAGCAGATCATCCTGAGCGGTCAGGGCGAGGAGCACCTCAACGTTATCCGCTACATGCTGGAGCATCGCTTCAAGCTGAACCCCGAATTCTACGAGCCCGGCGTGCCCTACCGTGAGACCATAACCAAGGCCGTCAAATCGCAACACCGCCATAAGAAGCAATCCGGAGGTGCCGGCCAGTACGGAGAGGTGTTCATCTACCTGGAACCCTGGGAGGAAGGCATGCCACCCACACCCGAGGTCACCGTGCGCGATACCCAGGAGATCGAACTGGAATGGGGCGGAAAACTGATCTACCAGAACTGTATTGTCGGCGGTGTGATCGACGCGCGGTTCCTGCCCGCCATTCTGAAAGGGGTCATGGAAAAAATGGAAAACGGTCCGCTTTCGGGATGCCGGGCCCGTGATATCCGCGTTTCGGTCTACGATGGATCCATGCACTCGGTGGACTCCAACGAGGCCGCCTTCAAGACTGCCGCCCTCATGGCGTTCAAGAAGGGATTCCTGGATGCCAAACCGCAGCTGCTCGAGCCCATCTACGAAGTTGAGGTCACCGTTCCTGCCGAGTATATGGGCGAAGTGATGAGCGACCTGGCGCCGCGGCGCGGACAGGTGCAGGGAATGGATTCCGAAGGCACGTTCCAGAAAGTCAAGGCAGTGGTGCCGCTGGCCGAACTCTACCGTTATGCCACACATCTGCGCTCCATGACCCAGGGCAGGGCCAGCCATACACGTAAGTTCCATGGATACGGCCCTGTACCGCACGAGATCCAGGATCGCATCATGAAGGAAACGGCCGACAGGGAAGAGGCCTCCTGATCAAAACTCACGCTTGAAAGCCGGATTTTCGGGACCGGACATGAGTTCCGAAGATCCGGCCATCTTTCATGCCGACCCAGCCGGCTGCACTTCTCTCACATCGGTTCAGTCCGGTCAAAACTGGTCGGCTGCACTTCTGTCACGACGATTCAGTCCGGTCAAAACTGGTCGGCTGCACTTCTGGCACGACGATTCAGCACCGGTCAATCCTGGCTGTCCTGCGTGCCACGGTTCGCCACACCATCCACAATGGCGAAACGCCTCGGAAGTTCGAAGGGACGCTCGTCCGGCACCGGAGGCAGCCGCGGCTCCATGGGCATGTCAGGGCGCTGCGGACGCATCTCCGGCTCCCAGACAAAACCGCTCAACCTCTTCTCTGAAATCCCCTCATTCTCCTGGTGGAAGATGCCATCCACGTTTCGGCGCGCGATCACATCCACCAACTCCCCCTCCTCAAAGAGCAGTTTTATGAAATCGGCGGTCATCTCGATGGCCCCGTCCGCCTGACCGTCGGAATCCTTTACAAAATAGAGCACGTTTCCCCGCGGGTATACCTGCATGTAGGAGACGGTTCCGTCCTCAAACTGGACGTANAGGGTGTCGCCGGTGATCTGGTTGAGCCGGTCGATGGAGGTGTCGCGCTGGACAGCAAAGGAGTTGAGATGCGATTCGAGGTACCGCACCGAATCCTCTTCCAGCTGGATGAGGATGTAGGGCCCGGTGAGCTGCATCTCTTCGTACCACAGACGCGGATCGCCCTCCAGGATGAACTGCTCCACCGCGTCGTCGTAGTGTGCGGTGTCGGAAAGACTGCTGTAGCTTTCCGTCCATATGTGCACCGCATCGTAGGCGGAGAAGGTGTTGATCGTGTCCTTCTGGTGCACTTCGAGCCAGTCTGCCCACAGGAAGGTGGTGTCGCTCAGGTCCTCGCTGATACGCCGCATCCGGCTGCCGCCCTCGGCGCGCCGGTACCCGGTGGAGTCGGCCTGCACGAATCCGCCCGTCATCCTGGTGCGGTTCTCCTGATCATCGAGGTAGACCCGTCCGTGCAGCTCATAGTACTCGTCCGACCGCCGCGTGAACATGCTGTCGGCCTCGATGTACTGCAGCGAGTCGGATACCTGCACGTTCCCGCGGAAAACGGCGCTGTCCAGGGCGTTGTAATAGAAGCCCGAATCGGCGACCAGCACCCCGCGGTCATCCTCCAGCCGGAGCCGCTCGGGAAACAGGGCGATTTCCGTGACAAAACTGTAAAATACCTCTTCGCTGAAGAGCAGGGCCTTTTCTGACTGCATCACCACACGTCCCTCGAACAACGCCACTTCCGAGACCAGGTCGTAGGTGGCCCTGTCCGACCAGATCTGGTCACGCTCCGACGTGATCTCGATGTTGCCCCAAGCGCGCAGCTCCTCAAGGTCCAGATAGTGCCAGGCACTGTCGCACACGATCGTGAAATCCTCGGTGCTCAGGGCCACGTTACCTGTCAGCTTGCGGATGCGGCCCTCCGCAGCCACCACGCCTTCCAGCTCATCGGACTGAAGGATGCGCACCCGGCTTTGTGCATCGGCCGTGCCAGCATCACTGAACGGCAGCAACGGCAGAAGCAGCAGTGAGGACAGCGCAAGCAGCATCAGGACAGCGAACATCAAGATATGGCTGGCTGGATTCATGATGCCGGGAGTATGGCCGGGCCGGTATTTCATTCCCTTTGGTTCTGTTCCAGTTCAAATTCGCCCGTGACCTCTGTCAGACGGTAGGAGGAAAGGTCATCGGTGCCGGTCAGGCCGTATCCGGTGATGCTGTCCGCTTCCGTGACGATGATCACGAAATCCGGAGTATAGATGGTACGGTCAGACTGGGACCACTCCAGGTAATCGGTCCTGAGCCGCCGGCCGTCGCGGGTCCGCACAAACACATCGTCACTGAAGTGGAATTCCGACTGGTGTCCCAGGTATCTGGCTGACCGGCTGATCACCTCGGTTTCCAACGCTCCGGTCGAGTCAAGCACCGCCACGTAGACCGAATCGCGCAGATCGGTCTCACTGCGCCCCTCACGGCTGTAGGTGGCAGCGAAGGGGGAGTGGACCGTGACGATCCGATGGCCGTCTTCAATCAGTTCCATCCGGATGTTCCGGGATTCCGTTACCGAAAGCAGGGAGTCGGCCATGGCATCCCGCACCCTCTCACGGTCGTAGTCCGACAAGTCCGTGCAGGCGGAGAGGAGGACTGCCGCCATTATTGGCAACAAGATCCGCAGATACGTCATTGTCGGGTTCATCGGAATGATTGAAGTTGTGGGTCCGGAAGCCTCCAGCCAGGAATTACCGGGATCATATCGTGCCAAAAATGCGGTCGCCGGCATCGCCCAGGCCGGGCACGATGAAGGCGTCTTCATTCAATCGNTCATCTATGGCCGCAGTGATGATGGATACATCGGGATGTGTCTCGCGTATCCGCCGGATGCCCTCGGGGGCGGAAATGAGGCACATGAACCGGATGTTTTTGGCTCCCTTGCTCTTCAGGTACGTGATGGAGTCAACGGCGCTTCCGCCGGTCGCCAGCATCGGGTCCACAAGCAGCACCTGGTGACGGTCGATGTTGCGCGGGATCTTGGAGTAGTAGGCAATGGGCTGGTGGGTATGCTCGTCGCGGTACATCCCCAGATGTCCGACCCTGGCCTCGGGGATGAACTGCATCACCGCATCCACCAGTCCCAGACCTGCCCTCAGGATGGAGACCACGGCTATCTCGGTGTCCAGTTCGTAACCGTCCGTTTCCTGGATGGGCGTTTCCACGGTGACCTTGCGCAGGGGAAGCCCCTTGAGCGAGTGATAGGCCAGGATGATGGCAATGCGCCCGAGCGCTGACCGGAAGACCGGCGGCGGTGTGTTTTTGTTTCGGAGGATGGTGAGGTCCCGTGCTACGACGGGATGTTCGACCAGGGTTACGTTTGAAAGATCCGTGTCCATAAACAAGTTTTGTGGTCCGGCGGGAAGTTCCGGCCGGACCGTGATTTCAATACTCAGTCAGTAACGCTGACACCTGTTGTTTATGCTTAGCCGGAAGCAGGACCATTCATGCCTGCCCGATGGCGCATCAAACGGGGTAGGTGTCAAAGTATTTTTTTGTCGCCTTATATACCACACCCGACAGGGCAAAGAGGGCGATCAGATTCGGGAAGGTCATCAGCCCGAGCATGATGTCCCCGAATGTCCAGACCAGCCCGAGAGTCAGTATGGCACCGAAGAAGTGCATGGTGACATACATCATCCGGTAGTAGAAGATGGACCGGTCGCCGAACAGATAGTGGATGGACCGCTCACCGTAATAGCTCCAGCTGATGGAGGTCGAAATGGCGAACAGGAACACACAGATGGTGACCAGGTACCCGCCGCCGGGGAACAGGGGCGCCAGTCCCCGCTCGAACGCGGCAGCCGTCAGCGGCGCTCCGTTCTGGATGACAGCGGTGTTCAGATGCGTGTGGACCATCTCGGCATCGTCCGTGGCTACGGCCACGCCATCAACAAAGGTGATGGATCCGTTGAACAGCGCAAGGCGCGAAGCATCGGCATAGATGGTGTCCACGGCAAATCCGTAGTAGAGGAAGGAGCCATCCTGCGGAAGCCCGTCCTTGACGGTTATGACTACCGGAACCCCTGCTTCGGGCACGGCAGCACGGGAATAGATCTGATCGTCGACAACATAGGACACCTCCGGGTGGTTCAGGTCGAGGTTGGCCGGATGATGGGCCTCCCAGGATCCGGTGGCGATGATCACGAGCCCGGTCATGGTGCAGATCACAATGGTGTCCACAAAGGGTCCGAGCAGGGCGACCACGCCAACCTGGACCGGTTCGTCGGTTTTAGCGGCAGCCATGGCAATGGGAGCGGAACCCTGTCCGGCTTCGTTGGAAAACAGGCCGCGACGGATCCCCCAGACAAACGTCATCATGAACGCTCCGGAACCGATGCCAAAAGCGCCCGCCTGCGGGTTAAAGGCCGAGGTGAAGATGAGGGCCAGCGAGGGGATGATCTCGGTGTGATGGATCAGCAGGATCACGATGGCGCCAGCTACATAGAGGACAGCCATAAATGGTACCAGACGCGCTGCCACCAGACCGATGCGCTTGATTCCGCCAATGATGACAAGGCCCACGGCAGTGGCGGTGACCAGTCCGGTCAGCACTTTGGGAATGCCGAAGGTACTCTGCATGGTATCGGCAACCGTGTTGGCCTGAACGCCGTTTCCGGTGAGGAAGGAGCATATCACGGCAAAGGTAGCAAAGGCAACAGCCAGAAACTTCCAGCGCTTGCCAAGTCCGCGCTCAATGTAATACATCGGTCCCCCGGAGACCGAGCCGTCGGCATTAGTCCGCCGGTAGATGGTGCTAAGAGTACACTCGGAGTACTTGACGGCCATGCCAAATACGGCCGTCACCCACATCCAGAAGAGTGCTCCAGGTCCGCCGAAGTGAATGGCCAGCGCTACCCCGGCTATGTTTCCGATGCCTACCGTGGCCGAAAGTACGGTGCTGAGCGCCTGGAAATGGCTCACATCACCCAGGATGTTGGTGTCGGCATACCGGCCTGAAAGGACCTTGAGGCCGTGGCCGAATTTGCGGAGCTGGATGAAGCCAAGCCGAAGTGTGATGAACAGACCGAAACTGAGCAGCGCAATGACCATGACAGGCATGACCTCAGGGGTGTTCCAGACCAGGTCCTCCAGGGTGTAGATAATCTTTTCGAATAATTCCATAATCCTCTTGTTTATTGGAACATGGGTGGTTGCAGGGATGCATCAAGACCGATACGTACTCCTCCAATTAGCACGCAATGGAATCAGGACAGGTGCCACGAAAAATGATAGGGTTTTTTTACAATACATAAAAAGAGAATGGGGAGCCGGTAAGTTTTTTTTAAGTTTTTTACAATCGCCGGGAACCCTCCGCATTATTTTTTGTTTGGATAGACATGATTCACAGTAACAGTAACCAGATGAGCACTAATCTTTTCCACCATAATCCAACCATTATGACCAAGGCAGATATCGTAGAAGTAATCTCGGCCAACACCGGAATAACCAAAATTGAAACGGAAGCCGTTGTCAACGGATTTCTGCAGACCGTGATCGAATCGATGAAAAGGGGTGAAAACATCGAGCTGCGTGGTTTCGGAAGTTTCAAAGTGGTTAAGCGTGCCCGGCGTATCGCCCGCAATCCTAAAACCAACGAGGAGGTAACGGTCCCCGAGCAACATGTGCCGGTCCTCAAAGTATCCAGGGACTTCAAACAGGCCGTTAACAAATCCATGAATTCCTGAGGTAACAGGCGGACGCTGCAGGATAACGCACTTGGCTTTATTTTGCCGTATCTTCTTAAGATATCCGTTCCCCTTCACAGGCGGGCCGGATATCTTTTTTTTTTGCACCCAACCTCCTTACAAATCCTATGCGGAACAGATGGTTTCTGGCAGTGATCACCCTGGTGACGTTTGCAGCCCTTGCGTTGGTCATATATCTGGACAGCAGGGGGCCGTCCGGTCCTGACGGCGGATATCCGGAGTCCGTTTCCACACCCGGACCGAATGACAGGGAGGGGCGACAGCCGGAAGAGCTGGAACCCGAACAGCATCAGCGGGCTGTATACGCCATGTCCGTGCTCGATACCCTGAGAGCGGACAGGGCAAGATTGCCCTATTACGGTGAATT
>SL_3KL_010_SEDDRAFT_10005719_pt1 | contig 11141 bp, 6 predicted proteins | sample SodLakKL_010_SED_2_FD_10381 | JGI IMG/M metagenome (IMG submission 10381)
CCTTCACTTCCAACCCTCAATAACTCAGAATCGAGATCCAGGGATGCAATGAAAGCAGAAGATCCAGGTGTACCGGCAATCAAAGCGCCGTTTCCTGTAATTTCCGATTCAATACGCAGATCAATTGCAAGCAAGCCTTGGAGGCCTTTTCTGAGTTCATATCTTACAGCATCGATGGTGGGTGTCTCACCGGCAAGAACGACATGAGTGATCTGGTTACGGTATTGATCGAGCTTTTGGCGATCCTCAATTTGATCGTATCGAAGCCAGGCCCGATACCCGTCTTCTGCTGACAGATACTCAATATTTATGAAACCTGTAAAGAGTAAAAATAATACCAGATACTTTATTGACTCCGGCATAATCACTTTAATCTGAATTGGTATTAAACTTTAAAATCCGATTGAATTTCCTCCATCTACCGGCAAATTGATCCCGGTAATAAACTTCGATGCATCTGATGCAAGATATACCGCTGCATAGGCGATATCTTCTGGTGAACCCAATTTGTTGAGTGGCGTTCTTGAAAGCACTTTATCCCTTCGTTCCGGATCGGTACTGAATGCTTTCTCAAGCATCGGTGACTGAATAAATCCCGGAGCAATCGCATTTACGCGAACTCCATGTGGTGACAGGTCTACAGCCATGGATCTCGTTAGCCCAAGAACCCCTGTTTTAGAGGCTGTGTAGGCTGTTACCTGCGGTATACCGTATATTGCTGCCATGGAAGTGATGTTGATAATGGATCCTGATTTTCTGTCAGCCATCCTCCTCCCGACTTCCCTGGCCAGTGCAAATAACCCATGTAAATTTGTTTTCAGGATCTTGTCAAATTCATTGTCGGTCACATCCAGTACATGTTTTTTCATGTTGATACCGGCATTGTTTACCAGGATATCAATTTTCCCGAACTCATTTTCGATTCGCTCGACCAGCGATGGCAATGAGTCCAGTTCTGTAATATCATTCACCATATAAAACATGCTTTCCGGAAACGGTTTACATGCTTCTTTTAATTTTTTTTCTCTTCTCCCGGTGATGATAACCTTCGCATTTGCCGCAACAAATGCATTTGAAATTCCCAATCCCAGGCCCGACCCCCCGCCCGTGACAAGAGCAGTCTTCCCGGCCAGGTCAAAAGGTAATTCGTTCATAAGAATATTTGGTTCTATTGTTATTTTGAGTTACCGACTCATTTCATAAGCCTGAGTTGTCAGGAAATATTTTGTTTCAAGGTTGATGCGTTCCCATTCAGGCAGACTTCCGTTCACCAATGCTTCAAGGTATCTTTCCGTGACACGGGTAAAATGTTCTTCATGTGTTTCCACATGTTCATCGGGAACATTGATTCTCCAGCCAAGGTCGGTATACTCAGCGGACAACCCCGGATACCTGTTATTCAAGCTTTCAAGGGCATTATTGAGAATTTCTTCAAATGCATCCTGATCTGCGTCATCCGTTGGTTCAACATAAAGGGTTGCAACAAAATCCTGTTCAATATCCTGGTGAATGATCAGGTTTGCCAGGGTTCCCCTCATGATTGAATAATGAGTGTCGCCGCCATCAGGATTTGTAAAGCCCCACTCAACGGATACTTTCCCGTGAATATCTCTCGCCCGAAAGATAAATTCACCGTTAGCAATCATATTCAATACCGTATCGGCAGCAACATCTGCCATCAGGTAGTCAGGAAATTGTTCTACACCTGTTATCAGTTCAAACTGTGACCGGGTCAGCTCAGTATCCCAGACCCTTGCCTCAACCATTTCTACTCCATCACCGTCGTTTCGATAATCAATCGGTTGTTCAGGAAAGGATTGCCAGAGAATCAGGTCAATCAGATGAGTGGATACATCAACAATTGACTCACCCTGCTGATTGACATCAAAAAACCAGGCAGGCCGGACAAGGGTTTCACCAGCAACCGTTTTATAGAAGAAATGGACACTTTCTTTCACGATTGCAGGATTATCCGGAGATCCGGTTTCCATTTCACCGAATAGGTCACTGTTTTGAGACAGTTCTTTCTGTAGAATACTTGTGATTTCATGACGTTCGGTCATCATATCATTGACAACCAGTCCCTGTTCATCTGCAGTTTCCAGGGCATTTACCAGGACCGGAAACTGGTCCGGATGAATAATCATCGGTTTATCTGATAATACATTGATACCGGTCTCAATCGCTCTGTTGATATACTCGATCTTTCGGGCATTATTACCGGCCACAACCATCACATTTCCTGCTTTTTCTTCAACCATCCGGCTCACATAGTCATCACCGGTATATACTTCAGGGTTCCAGTTAGTCGGGTTCTCAGCCCGTGTATTAAATTGATTGACCATGTTCAGATAGGAATCCAGCTCACTGCCACCCGGTGCATAGACATAAACTGTGGGGTCAACCTGGGGATAGTCGTGCATATGAATGAGCCCTGCATGAAAGTGGCCAGGATTTAAATTAATAAGCCTTACTTCATTTTCTGCACCTGTAAATCCTGCCGGATCTCTCTCCTCTTCACAAGAAGTTATGAACAGAAGAACTGAAAAAATCACCAAAAAAGAATATTTCATTTATCTGTAAAAAAGTTTAGTTGCGATTCAATTTTTTATAAGCCTTCAGTATCAGGTCACAAGGCTCAGGCTGAACTGCCATTACTTTGTTTTATCACGTTCGGACATATCAAGGTCTATCTGACGATTAAATTAACTGTATATATACAGAATCCCTCAAATGGTTCAATTAAACCAAATTATTGAAATTTATGAAACCATTATGTAGCAACTCAACTCCTGTAACTTGTTTCCTGACCCTGGTTTATCTGACCCTGGTTTATCTGACCATTAAACCCGGAATTTGTGAAATTTTATAGGGGTGTCTCTGTGGCCTTGACAACATAGAATTCGCTTTATCATTATTTTTAAAACGTTCATTTACAGGATCCCAATAAAGTTTACCGGGTAATTTCATTGCAATATGTGAAACCAGGCAGGCTGAACAGGATCGATGTGCAACTTCTGGCGGAGCAATAGTTCTTTCCCTTGTTTTGATACAGCGAATCCAGTTTGCATGTTGCTCTTCTGCATCATAAAGATGGATTTCATTCGGCCCGATCTGAGATCGCAATATCGCTGAATTGCTGGCCTGCAATGGAGATTCCTCACCTTCATCAAGTTCAGGCTCATCATCTGTAACGGCACTTCCACGTGCAACAAAGATCCATCCTTCATCACCGATGAACCGTACTCCATTTCGGAAATCACCAGTGATGATCATTGTAACATCATTTTCGTATTTGGCTTCTACCCGAAAATCGCCATGAACATTCCACAAACCTTCATAACCAGGGTCATCAGTTGGGAATGCTGCTTCAGCTTCGATTTCAAGCGGCCCTGAATATTCGGTTCCCATTCCCCAGTGCGCAGTATCCACGTGATGAGTTCCCCATCCGGTGATCATACCGGCAGAAAACTGTTCACATCGCAGCCACCCCGGCCTGCTATAACCATCCTGTGGATGTACCCTTTGTAAGGTATATGGAACTTTGGGTGTTGTTCCAAGCCAGGCATCATAATCAAGGTTATCGGGTACCGGCATAGGTGTCGGGTCTCCGCCTCCCGGATCACCGGGCAAGCCAACTTCAACAGTATGAAGATTTCCAATTCTGCCATTTCTGACAAGTTCACATGCCCTTTTAAATTGAGGCCACGGATCTTGTCCCCTTTGCTGACTGCCAAGCTGGAAAACAGTTCCATTACGGTGCAGTATATCACTCATAAACCGGCCTTCTTCCACAGTAAGTGACATCGGCTTCTCCATATAAATATCCTTCCCTGCCAGGGACGCTTCAACACATGGCAACAGGTGAGCATGATCAGGTGTACTAATGATAACTGCATCGATGTCTGGCTGAGCAAGTAATTCCCGGTAATTTTGATATGTCTTAACGTCCACATAATTATTACTGCCCCTGTTTTCTCTGTACCAATTTTCAATGAAATTTTTACCATCTTCCATGCGGTTTCTGTCAACATCACAAACAGCGACTATCCGTACATCATCACTCGACATGGTTCTTGGTAAATTATGCCCCCTGGCAATTCTGCCAAAGCCAATCTGTCCGACATTAATTTTATTACTTGGAGCACTTTTTCCGAAAACCGTTGATGGCACAATCGTTGGAGCCAGAAATAATCCGGCTGTCCCCAACATAGAGGTTTTCAGATAATCTCTTCTGCTCATTCCGTTATTCTTGCTCTTATTACTCATAATTTCTGGAAATTAAATTTTCAGTTGTATTTAAATCGTTGCATTATTCATTTCTGAATAACTCATAGTGCCTTGAAATTGCTGCCTCTTCTGCACTGCCGGAATGGACAATTACCCTGTACTTCAGATTGACAGTCTCACCCTGCCTTACAAAAGTGCCTTCATCTTCATCCTCCGGCCAATAAATTGGCGTTGGTGAGAAAAAACCGTAATCCCGTGTAAACCAGGGGGCATCCGCCCAATCATTTTCGGGATGCTGCATAATTGTCATCCCTTCAACTCCATCCCCACGATTCCCATAATAAGATACCCATGCAGAAGATTTACCGAATGTTCCGCTTTCACCTTCATCCCCTTCCGCATTCACCATCGTCCCGCCATTGATTACGGCCAGGTCGGGGTCCATTCTGCCGCTGAATAAGGAATGATTATTACGCTCTATGGTAACATCCATTAGCGGATGCATGGCTATTTCAAAATCGATTTGATAGAGTTCGTCACCGGGCGAAGTGATCGTGATAGTTCGGGTATCTTTAAATGGTGATTTTGCTCCCGGCCGTACCCATAGGCATTCATCAATGATCACGACACGCTCACCGCCACTTTCCAGGATTTCAGATTTGACTGATATAATCTGGCCTTCTTCAAGCCCTTCCTGCCAGTAGTTACCTCCATTAACAAAGTCAGCTCCAAAGAATAGTGAGCTGTGATGCGGGAAGTTGCTGTTCCGTTTGGATGTGACACTGGCACCGGATGGCCCATTTACAGGGTAGAAAAACGGGTATTTTTCATCCTGAGAAAAAGTATAACTGGTAAAAAACCTGCCATCAATGTAAACATCTATTTTAGAACCGATTTTTTCGGCAGTTACCGTACTCTGAGCAAGGATTGTCTCCACCGGAACACAAATTAATAATATACTAACAGCCAATATAGCAACCCTGTTCATCAACCTGCTTATATCCGGCTCGTTATACATATTAACTGAAGTTTTATATAAGTTCGATCTCTTCACAAATTTCACGATTTCAAAAATTATCTTACCGGTTTTATTTCAATTTTTGGCGGCTGTGCAAAATTACTCCAGTATAGGTTTGCTTCGTCTTCACTGATCGTACCGTCATAAACAAACATACGGTATTTTAAAGCATAACTACTGCCCGGCTCCAGTCTCCAGTCGCGGTCCTGAGCCGGGTTAAAATTGATATATACGTTTTCAATTCCGTTATTCGCACCAACCGGCCAAATACGTAGCTGTTCAGGATAATTGAAATTGGCAGGGTTCGTCATAAATAATATTCCAGATGTGCCTTCCGATACATCTGAAATTCCATTGACATCTATCCACCGGGCTCTTGTCGCATTGGCATCACTTTTATCATATCCTTCGGAAGTAAGAATATATGTGTTATCATCATTCCATTTTTCTGTCGCACGCAGGCTGAAGCCCTGGTACCTGTATTCTTTAATCGTAATGCCATCATCCGTTGCCGGATTCAGCGTTGAAGTGAAATCGATCATCCACACGTTCTGTTCAGGATCTACATTCCAGATATCCACCTCCCATTGTTCGTTGATAGCTATTTTCTCACCTGCCTGTCCTGTAAAATCGATATGGTCATGAACAGCCCTGAAACCACCATAAACACTGCCCGATTTTCTCTCCGCAATCTGTTTGGCCTGAACGGTTCCCTGGCCGCTTCCAAGATTCCAGAAATCCACTTCCCTCCCTTCAAATTCTGTCCGCGTCCACGGGTTCCAGATTCCGTAATGATGGTAATGGTCCGGTGGCTGAATTCTGCTGAGCACTTCTCCTCCCGGCGACCAGATCGGGTGAATGTAACCGCCTCTTCGGAAAATTTCATCTACCCCTTCAGGTACATCAATTTCAGTGTACCTGTAATTCAATACCGGCTTATCAGCAATGGTAAATAATAAACTGTTCCCATCATCCTCAATCTTAACATTTGAAGAATTTACTGTTCTTTCGGCCTGATCCATCACTCTTAATTCATAATTACGAACTGTATTCGGGCCTGTTTCGCCATCAAGAATCCACACCAATTGATCCGGATTTCCCGGTTTTAGTTGTGAAGCAACTGCAGACTCATTTCCACCACTCAATTCATAAAGTTGTAAATCTCCTTCATGTAACTGCAGATGAACACCTTGTAAACTTACGGAAACAGGTGCATTCAAATAAGATGAACTCTCTGTATGAACTGAAATTTCTGCAATGGTTGATGAAGTTTGGGCTAAAAGCTTTGTGCCGGTCGATAAATTCAACAAAAGAAAAAACAGGAAAACACTCGTAATCAGAAGATTGAAGCGATAGTACATATCCGATAAAACTTGTATTGGGTTGAGTTTAAGAATGTAATAAATGATTATAAAAACTATCCCGGACTTAATCTGCAAGCCCGGGATAGTATCTCAATCACACAAAACATTGATCAGAAACAGAGATTAATATCCCGGATTTTGCGGGAAATCTCCGGCTGTTCGGTTACGCTGATTTGCCGGAATTGGCCGAAGCATATGGTGCTGCTGGATGTTGTTTGCAGCAGAGGAGGTAAAGCCATGATTATAAAGTTGAACCCTCTCCACAAGTTTTCCGGTTCGCTTCAGGTCAAGCCACCGCTTTTGCTCACCATATAACTCCCTGGCACGTTCATCCAGGATGAAATCGATATTGAGATCACCGGCAGTAACTTCCATTTGTGCTTCCATACCGGGATGAGCAGCCCTGGCCCTGATAGCATTAATATAGTCAACCGCCAAATCCGGTTGGCCATTTTGATACAACGCTTCAGCAGCATTTAAATAGGTTTCCCCAAGCCGGTATACGATGTAATCGCGATTACCCTGAGCATGATTTACAGACGGACGTTTGAAATCATCCACTTTTTTCAGGCTTGGAAACATATTGATATCCCAGAACCAGGGATCACCGTCATTATCGGCATGCCAGGTCATCAAATTAACACCCGGCAGGCGGCCTTCTATCTCATCAACAACTGCCTGTGTGAGGAACTGATCGGTCACCCAGATAGCCGTATCACCTACAGCCGCTCCGGTTGGTATACCGGACTCTGTATTGTAGTACCAGACATCCTGGAAAGTTTTTTCATACCGTGAATCCTCATCGAGAGGCCGGAAGTTTTCCATCGCAAACTGTGTAGGCCGGAAACGGATCCATGGACGTCCGTAACCCGGATCGAGAGCTCTGTCCAAACCATCGTTAAACACTTCGTACCACGGCCGGTAGTGCATATGGCTCTGGTTTCCAATATCATTCAGAATTGGATCTTCACTATTTTGTACCGACCAGAGGACTTCAGCATTCTGTTCGTTGTCATGATCAAACACATCTGCAAAGTCATCCAGCAAGACATGATTATAGTTGTTGATCACATTATCGGCCAGTGTTGCCGCCCTGGCGAAATCATCTGACTGTGCAAAGCCGGTATAGCCCCTCGTTAACAGGACAAGTGAAAGCATATGCTCTGCCGCCGGCCTGGTTGCACGTCCGAATTCACTTTGTGTTACCGGGAGGTAATTTACAGCAAATTCAAGATCTGCAATAATTGCCTCATAAACGGTACTTTGCGGCGTACGCTCTGCATCGGTTTCAACACCGACGGTTTCCTCGAGAGTCAGATGAATATCTCCGAAATGCTGGACCAGGATGAAATAAAAGTGAGCCCGCAAAAATCTGACTTCCCCGAGCTTTGAATTCATTTCTGCTTCCGTAAGGCCCTCAATATCGGCCGCACGATTTATTGCAGCATTGGTCGTGTTGATCGCCTGGTAAAAATTATTCCAGAGATGCCAGAACGGAGACGATTCCGAGTTCATCTCCGCATCGTAGTTGTTCATATAATGAAATCCGCCATGGCCGCCATTTTGAATGATGTCGGTACCCATAGCAGACAAATTACCACCTTGTTCCGAACCGTAGTATTGTTTTAAAAGTGCATAGGAAGCATTTACTGCATCCTGAAACCCTGCGGGGGTACTGTAATGGGCATCAACAGTCACACCGGAAACAATATCCTCATCCAGTACATCACAGGATACCAGCACCAGGGATGCCAAAGTGAGTGCGCCAAAAATATGTTTTAAATTTTTCATTGTTCTGAGATCTTGCAATTAAAAATTGATATTCACACCAACGGTAAACAGTTTTGTACTTGGCCCATTGCCCGCACCAATAACCCCACCATACGACTCAGGGTCAAGGCCGCTGTCCAGGCCTGAGAAAATAAATGGAGTGTCTGCATTCACATATACCCTGGCAGATCGAAGCCCAAGTGTATTTAATGCTGATCCCGGCAGGTTATATCCAAACTGGATATTTCTGACTTTCAAAAAGTCACCTGACTGATATCCACGGCTGGAACTGTTGAGAGGAAACTCACGGGTTCCATCCGGCTTTGGAGTATCGTTCGACGGGTTATCCGGCGTCCAGTAGTTCACATTCAGGTTATTATATCTTCCCTGAAGGGTACTGTTATTCACCAGGAATTGATTATAAATTGTGTGGCCAAAGCTGCCGAATATAAAAATGGAAAGATCAAAATCACGATATCTGAACCGGTTCCCGATACCACCGCTCAATGTAGGCATATCACTGCCGATTATTACCCTGTCGGCTTCAGTGATACTGCCATCCCCGGTTACATCTCTCAGTTTGATTTCGCCTGGCGACCGTCCATAGGAAGCAGCCTCAGCTTCTTCGTCCAGTTGCCAGATTCCGATCATGTCATAATCATACCATACAGTCAGCGGTTCACCGATAAACCATTGGTTTCCGATATCATCTTCTCCGGTTCCGAAAAGCTCAACAATCTCTTCACGGTTGGCAAAGATGTTTAAATTGGTGGTCCAGCTAAAGTTACCTGTATGGATATTGCTGCTGTTCAGGTTGAATTCAAATCCCCGGTTCCGGGTATCACCGATATTTTCAAGTACAGAATTAAACCCGGATGTGATCGGAATTACCCGCTCAAGCAACAGGTCTGACGTATCGGTTTGATAAAGCTCAAAGCTGCCCGCAACCCTGTCGCCCCAGAACCCGAAGTCGAGCCCGATGTTGAATGTTGATGACGTTTCCCATCTTAAATCCGGATTTGCAAGGGAGGTTGGCCTGAATCCAAAGCCGGAACTTCCTGCAAATGAATACGTGGTTCGGCTGAGCCCTCCCCTTGTTTCATACGGATCAATTGCGGTGTTACCTGTACGGCCATAACTCACTCTGATTCTCAAATCTGAGAACAGATCTGAATTAGCCAAAAAGGGCTCATCACTGATTCTCCACCCCAGAGCTACGGACGGGAAAAAACCCCACTTCTGGCCTTCTGCAAGTCGGGAAGAGCCATCATAGCGCCCGGTAACCGTCAGCAGGTACCGGTCCATAAACCTGTAGTTCACCCGTGCCATATATGACATCAGGCCCCACTCTTCAAGATTACTGCCAAGCCCTTCAATCGTTGCACCGGTACCTATATTATGATATTGTTGATGTTCGTAAGGCAGTTCTGATGCGGAAAATTCAGACTCTTCAGTTCTGGACTCCTGAACACTAAAGAGGCCGGTAACCGATAACGAATGATTTTCAAAATCCTGGTTGTAGGTCAGGATATTTTCAAACGTATAAGTCAACTTTCGTTCATGTTCCTTCTCAGCAAATGGAGAACCCTCCTGTCTTGCCCCGGTCAGGCTGCCCTGGAATAACCCTCTTCGCCAGTCCTGAAGGTCGGGACCAAAATTCATCCGGTAGTTCAGATTTTCAAGTATATCAAGATCTGCATAAATATTGCTGAACACTCTGATTCGTTCTCGCTCGTCAATGTATGCTCCGTCTTCAAGATCAGCAAGCGGATTAAAGATCAGTGGATCGGCACCCGGGCGAAGAATCAAATTGCCATCTGCATCAAACGGTTCGGCAAGCGGATTGGTAGCCAGTGCACCGCCATATGGATTTGACCCCCAGTTTTGCACCTGCCTGGACAACTGAGTGGAAGTACCCACCCTGAAACGGTCGGATACAGAATGATCCAGATTCAGCCGGAATGTATTCCGTGTGAAGTCCTGATGGGTTATGACCCCTCTGTCAAAAAAGAAATTACCTGCTACTGCAAACTGAGTACTTTCATTACCACCCTGAACACTGAGCTGATGATTGTGCTGAATCCCTTCATCCAGCAGCAGGTCGATCCAGTCAGTAGAAACACCTCTCTGTATCGCATCCAGTTCAGCCGGTGTGAAATCACGGCCGGAAGCTTCTTTCATTGCAGCAAATTGCGGGCCGTCCATCATATCAGGTGTGCCATGTGCTAACCGGATACCGGTATGTCCGGCATAGGATACGGTAGTCGGATGATTGCCGCCTCTGTTCGTAGTAACAAGAACAACACCGTTTGCCCCCCTGGATCCGTAAATAGCAGTTGCTGATGCATCTTTCAAAACTTCCATAGACTGAATATCGCGGGGGTTTATATCATTGATTCCACCTTCGAGCGGGATTCCATCCACAACATAAAGAGGTTCATTTGATGCGGTTAATGACCGACGCCCTCTTACCCGGATCGTAACACCCTGACCAGGCCGGTTTCCTTCAGACAGTGCCACAACCCCCGAAGCCCTTCCCTGTAGTGCCTGGCCGGCATCTGTAATCGGTACCTCCTGAATTTCCTGGCTGGAGATTGACGATACCGAACCGGTGATATCACGACGCTCGACGGCTCCATAACCGACTACCACAAGCTCCTCACCAATGATAGCCTGGGGAGTCAGGCTCACATTAATTGTTGTACGGCCGCCTATCGGTTCTTCCATAGTTTCATACCCGATAAATGAGAAGACGAGCG
>SL_3KL_010_SEDDRAFT_10005720_pt1 | contig 11141 bp, 8 predicted proteins | sample SodLakKL_010_SED_2_FD_10381 | JGI IMG/M metagenome (IMG submission 10381)
ATAAAAGGCGAACAAATCTTAGGCAGTTTTTTAAACAGGTATATAATTCAGGAATAGCAAGAATAAACCTGCATAAAAAACACCCCGGATCTCTTAAAATTGTTCATTCTGCACCCACAGCTTTCATCTTAGGAGTAGTATTATTGCTGGTTTTGTCTTTTACTTTATCATGGATTTTCTTAATTCCGGTGTTTTTACATATTTTAATATTAATTATAGATTCTTCTATAAAAAATAAAAATTTGATTATTGGAATGTTGTCGGTTATAACCAGCTATATGCAAATTTTTAGCTATGGTTTAGGCTTTTTAGCAGCTTTTTGGAAGCAAATAGTTCTGAGAAAAGCCGAGTTTTCAGCGTTTGAAAAAAACTTCTATAAATAAATCTTTATAAAGATGAACGAAAAAATTAAAAATTCAGTTAAAGAATCGTTATTAGTTAAAGAAAAATTATTTAACGATAATACTTATATCCAAAAAGTAAAAGATTCTATAGATTTAATAGTTAAGTGTTATAATGCGGGAGGCAAAGTTTTTATATGTGGGAATGGCGGAAGTGCAGCAGATGCACAGCATTTAGCTGCTGAATTGTCCGGAAGGTACTACTTTGACAGACCTCCTTTAAATGCTGAAGCTTTAAACTGTAATACTTCTTATATCACTGCTGTGGCAAACGATTATTCGTTTGATGTTATTTATGAAAGAATTATTAAAGCTTCAGGGAAAAAGAACGATGTGCTAATCGCTTTATCTACTTCAGGAAATTCCGAAAATATTGTGTTAGCATTAAAATCAGCTAAAGAAAAAGAAATGCATACAATTGGGTTAACAGGAAAAAATGATGGAAAAATTAGCCGGTTTTGTGATATACTTATTAATATGCCTTCTGATGATACTGCCAGAATTCAAGAAGCGCACATTATGACCGGTCATATTATTTGTGAATGGATTGAAAAAAAAATATTTAAAAATGATTAAACCTGATAAGTCGTGGTCGCTGTTTCTTGACAGAGATGGAGTTATTAATAAAAGAATTATTAATGACTATATTAAAAATGTTGATGAATTTTGTTTCATTGATGGGGTCTTGGAAAGTGTTAATGAACTAAGTAAAATTTTTGGTAAAGTTTTTGTTGTTACTAATCAACAAGGAATCGCTAAAAATATTATGACGGAAAATGATCTTAATGTAATACATAGGTTTATGTGTGATCAAATTAATAAAACTGGAGGAAGAATTGATAGAGTCTATCATTGCCCTGATTTGGAAGGAACAGGGAGTAAAGACAGAAAACCGGAAACGGGAATGGGACTAAAGGCTAAAAAAGAATTTCCTGAAATAGAATTCGAAAAATCCGTAATGATAGGAGATTCAGCAAAAGATATTGTCTTTGGAAATAGACTTAATATGTTTACAGTATTAATTTCAGATGAACAAGATAGTGAGGAATTTAAAGATATAGAATATAATGAAAGATTTTCTTCTTTAATTGAATTCAAAAACTGGCTAAAAAAAAATATTGATAAAGAACAACCAAAAATATTATAGGTGTTCTTTTTTCGTTAATTATGGTAGATTTAAATGGATTTTATTAAAAAAATAAAAAGTGTTATGATAAAGATTTTAGCTTTATTTGTGTTTTTTTTGATTTCAGCGGATTTTATAAGTGGGCAAAGATTTACGCCTCCTGCAATGCATCAAGCTGAAGATAAAGAGTCTGATACAGTAAACGTTTTTAATGATAATGGTGAGAGAACAGGCTACTGGCGAGGACGACATGATAATGGCAATATCAGATATGAAGGGCATTTTAAAAATGGAACTCCTGTAGGAAAGTTTTTATACTATTTCCCAAGCGGAAGAGTTAGAGCCGAATTACTCTATATTGATGATGAAGAATTGGTTCAAGCTACTTTCTATTATCCTGAAGGAGAAGTAATGACAGAAGGACAGTATCTCAACAGGGAAAGGCATGGAACATGGAGATTTTATAATCAAAGAGGGGATAGGTTAATGACTACTTATTATCATGAAGGTGAACCTCATGGTGTATGGAAAACATACTACAGGTCCGGGCAACTCATGGAAGTTGAAACATATCATTATGGGAAAAAAGATGGAAAGTGGGAGCAGTATTATGAAAATGGTAAAGTTAGGCTTAGATCTTATTATGTTGATGATAAAAGGCATGGAGAATATATTGTTTATTTTGATGATGGCACTGTGAATATTGAAGGGCATTACAGTAAAAATTTTAGACATGATAAGTGGACACACTATGTGGAAAATGGTGATGTAGAAAAAATTGTAGAGTTTGATAAGGGTAAAATGGTTGATGAACAGATATTTATCGAACAAGAAGAAATCAGTGATGAGTTAAAAGAACCTTTCGGAGACCCTTATGAAGAACTTTTTGATGGAATTTTAAAGGACTTCTGATTTTTATTATAACTTCAAATTAGTAATCTTTTATATTTTTATTTATTAAAAATAGCCGGTTATAAATGAGTAAAAAAAAGGTTTTAATGGCAATGAGTGGTGGGCTGGATAGCAGTATCGCCGCATTGTTGCTTAAAGAACAAGGGTATGATGTAGTTGGAATTACCATGAGAGTATGGGATTATCTTAAGGAAGGATGTGATGAAAAAGAAACCGGTTGTTGTAGTATCGAATCCATAAATGATGCAAAGAAAATTTCTGAGTCTTTGAATATTCCTCATAAAGTCCTGGATGCAAGAGAAGAATTTGAAAAGCATATTATCTCTAACTTTATAAATGAATACCTTAATGGAAGAACTCCCAATCCCTGCGTAGCATGTAATGTGTTTATAAAATGGGGGGAGTTATTAAAACAAGCCGATGAAATGTCTTGTGATTATATAGCAACCGGTCATTATGCTCAAATATCAAAAAAAAATAACAGATTTGTTCTTTCAAAAAGTAAAGATGATAAAAAAGACCAATCGTATGTTTTGTGGGGATTGAAACAAGACTTTTTGAAACGCACCTTATTTCCTCTCGAAAATTCTAAAAAAGATGAAATTAGAAAATTAGCATTGGAAGCAGGTTTTGATAATATCGCTAAAAAAAAAGAAAGTTATGAGATTTGTTTTATCCCTAATGATGACTATCGTGATTTTTTAGTTAATAAAGTGCCGGGACTTAAAGATAAAGTTGATAACGGAAAATTTGTCGATGTACATGGAAAAGAACTGGGAAGGCATAAAGGATACCCGTTTTATACTATAGGACAAAGAAAAGGACTGAATATTGCTGTAGGAGAGCCGCTATACGTTAAAAAAATAATCCCGGAAACCAACACTATTGTTCTTGGTAAAGAAAATGAAGTTTATAATAAATCTTTTATTGTATCTGATATAAATAGCATTAAATATAATGAAATTCCGGATGGTATAAAGGCAGTTGTAAAAATAAGATATAATAATAAAGGTCATGCAGGAACTGTCAATATAATTGATAATCAAAAAGCGAAAATTGTTCTTGATGAGGAAGTTAAAGCCATTACACCCGGGCAATCGGCTGTGTTTTATGAAAATGAGGATGTGATAGGAGGAGGAATAATTGAAAAAGTTTTAGATTGATATTAATTATTTTGTGGTATTTTTAAACAAAAATACTTTTTATTAACAATTCTCATTTAGATTTAAGAATTCATATATCCTTTATATAATCTATGTTTTAAGTCGACTAGAAGCTATCAAATCGTCTTTTTTTACTTTTTTAAAGTAAATTTTTTGTTTTTTTAATTTTTTTATTGACAAAAAATTAATATATTTGTCCTTGTCTTAAAAAAACTGCAATATGTTGAAAAACAATTTGATTATCAATATATGTAGTTATTTTTGTTTGTCAAAAAAGCAATATACATGTAATTAATATAGTTTTTTTATTTATTCTTTGAGTTATCGAAAATAATAACTATAAATTTTTAAATAATCTAGTATAAATCAAACCAAGTTATTTTATTCATAGTTTTTATAAAAATGCTTAAAATAATTTTATAAAAATGAAAAAAACCAAAAAACAATTTATAGCTCTGCTGATGATTGTGTTTTGTGCAGTTAGCTATTCGCAGCAAAGGATAGTAATTAGCGACAACCCCGAAGACCAAGCTCATCCCTCAGCAATTTTGGACCTTATTTCTGAAAATAAAGGATTTTTGTTGCCTCGTATGACAGAAGAGCAAAGAAATAGTATTAATGATCCTGCAGAATCTTTATTTATTTTTAATACTACAAGTGATTGTATTGATATTTGGGTTAATGAATGGCATGAGTTTTGGTGTTTATGCCCGGAACCGGGTAAGCCAATTGCAAAAGAACCTTCCGAAATTAAAGAATTCGAGTTTACTGCAAGTTGGAGTACAGCTAAAAATAATTCTTTGGAAACACACTACAAGGTTGATGTTTCTCAAGATAGCAATTTTTCATCTTTCGTTTGTGGGTTTAAACAGAAAAATGTTGGAAAACGAAACGAGTATGTAATTTCAGGATTAGATCCCGAAACTCAATATTATTACAGAGTTTATGCAGAAAATTGTTGCGGAAGAATTTCTAAGTCCTCAAATGTTGTATCTGTTGAAACAGACGAATATGATCCATGTGATGATATAAAAGAAGTTGCTTTTAAATATAATGGACAAGATGTTGTCTATCGTACTGTATCAACCGATGCTAAACAATGTTGGTTGGACAGAAATCTTGGGGCTGTTTCTTATGATGTTCAAGAACCTCGTACTCATGAGCCGGAATCAAAAAATGATTATAATTTTTATGGAGATTATTTTCAGTGGGGACGATTAGATGATGGGCATCAGTTATTGGAAAGCTATACAACTAGTGAGCTTAGCTCTACAGATGACCCGGGACATAGTAGTTTTATAACTACAAGTTCAGATCCTAATGATTGGCGTCAAGGTCAAAATAATAATTTATGGCAAAATGATAATGGTAAAATTATTAATAATCCCTGCCCTGAAGGCTGGCGCTTACCGACAGATGAAGAATGGTTTAGGGAGGTAGGATTTGGCCAGAATAATGAATGGAAGGGTTCTGATGATGCTTTTAACTCTGACTTAAAACTGACGGTGACAGGTATTAAATTCAGTCTTAATGGTTTAGTCTATAGTGATGGTGTCCGTGGATACTATTGGTCAAGTACAGTGAGTGGCATCAATTCTCGATATCTGTATATACAGAGTAACAGCATAAGTATTGCCGGAACATCTAGAGCAAGTGGGTTCAGTGTACGCTGCATAATCGATAACGACAATTCGGATATATTTGACTAGCAATCTTTTTGCTCCTTTCTAATAATTATAATTATCCCAATTATTATATATGTTTTTTATCTTTAATAAAAAATAATCCATTTTTGCTAATTTTGCCACAAATTAAATACGTTATTAAAAAAATATAAAAACATATAATATCATAAATAATATGTGTAGTGGTAAAATAAATAAAGGTATTTTTTCAATAGCATATTTGCCACCAATAGAATACTTTATGTATTTTATTAATTGTGAAGAAGTTGAGCTAGAAGCATACGAAACATATCCCAAACAAACATACAGAAACAGATGCTATATTTATGAAGCTAATGGTGTAAACTCTTTGCATATACCTGTTATTAAACCATTTGGTAATAAATCAAAAACAAAAGATGTCCTAATCTCTTATCGGCAAAATTGGCAAATTATACATTGGCGTGCTATATGCTCAGCTTACAGCAACTCCCCTTTTTTCTTATATTATAAAGATGCCTTAGAACCGTTTTATCAAAATAAAATGTATAGGTTAATAGATTTTAATTCAAAATTGATATTTTTAATATTACAAGAAATTGGTGTTGAAAAGGATATAAAACTTTCAAACTCCTTTGAAAAAAATATTGTTAATTGTATTGATTTTAGAATAAACTTAAACCCAAAGAAAAAGGATAAAAAAATACTGCCTGAAATAAAATATCCGGTTTATAATCAAGTATTTGATAGCAAACATGGATTTAAAAAAAATCTCAGCATAATTGATTTATTATTTAATAAAGGACCGGATACTTTGGAGTATATTAAAGAATGCGCCAAACTTTCAGATATTAATTCTAAGATGGATATGCAATTCTAATATGAAAAATATTACTTAACGTTTGCTTTAGTATTCTTTTTACGTTTGTAATATCTTTAAATGTGATATTTGCATTTTCAAACTGTTTTTCTTCTATTTGTGCATTTATTACACTATCAACAAGGTCATTGATGCTTTTTTCATCAGGGTTTTCAAGACTTTTTGATGATGCTTCAACCGCATCAGCCATCATAAGTACGGCAGTCTCCTTGCTAAATGGCTTAGGCCCGGGATAAGTAAATTTGTTTTTGTCAACTTCATCCTCGCTGCTGTCTTTAATAGACATTAAATAAAAATAGCGAGCAGTATTAGTTCCATGATGAGTTCGAATAAAATCAATAATGTATTCCGGTAAATTATACTTTCTTGCTTTTTCTATTCCTTTTATAACATGATCAATTATTATATCTGCACTTTCTTCATAGGAAATCTCTTCGTGAGGATTTACTCCTGTTGATTGATTTTCTGAAAAATACATAGGGTGTTCGGTTTTCCCTATGTCATGATATAAAGCGCCTGTCCTTGCTAAAAGAGGATTGCCTCCTATCTCAATAATCGCTTCCTCGGTTAAATTTGCTACTTGTAGAGAATGCTGAAAAGTGCCCGGAGCTTTCATGCTTAACTCTCTTAAAAGACGGTTGTTTGTATCTGATAACTCCAATAATGAAAAATCAGTTGGCATCCCAAAAATACGCTCTAACATGAAAATAATCGGATATGCAAATAATGTCAAAGCAGCACTCCCCGCAAAATATCCGTAATTCATATAATCAATATCCCAAAATGTCCCGGTTTGAGCAAATGATAAACCTGTAAAGACAGCTGAATAGGTTAAAAATATTAAAGCCGCAGTAAAAAAAATCTGAGATCTCCGACGTAAGGTTACTATACTTAAAATTGCAATTATGCCTGCAATAAACTGTAAAAAAACAAATTGAAAACTCTTTGGAACCATAAATCCTATAAGTATTATAGTGATAATATGAACATATAATGCAAGACGATTATCAAAAAAAGAGCGAATAACAATAGGTATTATACAGACAGGAACTAAATATAAAAGATCAATACTGTGCTTTACAACTATACTTGTTAATAATACCATGAAAAGTATAGAAACTAATATTAATACAATCTTTCTGTTATCTGCATAAATATCTTTTCTGAATGTGATTAAAAATAAAGCTAAAGCTATAATTGAAATAGAAACAAGAATAAGTTGACCTATATAAACTATATAATTATAAGAATAATCTGCCATCTGATGATTGTATTCGGCTTTGAAAGATTTTAATATCTGATATTTGTCGGCTGTTATTAATTCTCCTTTTGAAACAATTATCTCCCCTTCCTGTATCATCCCTTTTGTAGTAGATATATTTGATAGTTTCTCCTCTATTGTTAAATTGTTTAAACTTTCATTATAAATAACATTAGGAGTTAATTTATCCCATAATAAAGGTTTTAAAAATTTTGTAATATTGATATCTTTAAACTCTTTATTTGCATAGTTTAAAGTGTCTTTTATGTAACTATATGCTTCTGAAAGAGTAAGAAAATCTGATAATTCCTTTATTTCTATAACTTGGTTTTTTTGTATACGAATTTTGTAATTCGACTCTTTATCAATTATGGTATCATTTAAATCAATAATTCCTTTCTCAAGAAAAACGTTAGATAAAACTTCTTCAGCTAATTTTAATATTTCCTTCTTTATTATAGTATTAGTATAATCTGTTTTAGCCCTATCCTCTATATTTTTACTAACACTCTCTAAAATATCTTCATATATAATAATGTCTTTATGGTAATAGTATTTAAAAGTGTCTAAAACTTCTTGTTTTTCTTTGTTTAGTTCATCTTCGGTTTTTAAAATTGCAAAATCAAATGGCGCTAGAAGGTCATCATACATCCATGGACGCGCTTGCTGGAATTCATACTGAAATCCAACTTGTCTGGGAAATAATTGAACAATTAAAAAAATGCTAATTAAAAACAAAAAAATCTTGTAAATGGCAGGTAAAAAATCAAATATTTTTTTTGATAGGTTGCTCATTATCTTTTTAAATCTTTATTTATAATGAATATTTAATATTTTTTACTTTAATATTCATAAGTTTTAAAGAGCAAAGTTAATATAAAATTTTTATCTTAACAGAATCTGCAATTTCAAGTGCTGTAGTTAGTGTGCTTAAGTCTTCGAAAAGATTGCCGCTTTTACCTGACCAATGACTGTGACCTATTGGTCTCATGTTATATTCTTTTTCCGTGTTGTTAACATCTATGGTCGCCATATAAACTACGGCAGGCTGGCTTGAAGTTTTATAGTGCTCGTCATCAGGGTACTTGTCATTGTGCCAATAGTGATTCCAATTCCATGACTGATTTATTTCCATTAAAATGTTAAATTTTTCCGGTATATCTTTTTTGATTTTTGAAATAATTCTAAAGTTGTTTTTTGGTGTAGCTCCTGTAACGGCATCCGGCATTGGGTTGTCAACGGTTGGAATATAGTACCCGTCGTCTGCTTTAACACCTCTTTTATGCCCCCAGTAAGGAAGAGCTGCAGGTCTTCTTACTGGCCCTGGCTCCCATCTGCCACTTGAAGCATCACCGTGTCTAAAATATCCCTTGGCTATGGATTTTGCAACATATAAAGTTTGTATATAATTGCCTTTAGTATCTTCTATCCAAAAGGCCATCAATGGATGATTGAAATGCTCTCCTTTAGTAAACTCAATTATTACATTGTATCCTTCTTTTTCTTCAAGTGTTTTAATTTCTTCAATTTCTATATCTGTGCTTGTTCTTTGCCACCATCGTTGTTGCTCACGATATTCGCATGGAGCATAAGTGTATTCAATAAAGAATAGAGTGAAAAATAAAAGTGAGAAAATTCTTATAAGATTAGTTGATTTCATAATTTGATTTATTAAAAATTAAAAGATTAACTAAAATTCTATCATTATTCCTATGCTTGGTAAAATATTTCCGGCTTTATTTTCGAGCTTTTTCAAACTGTAAACTTCTTCTCCATTAATGGTTTCAGCAGGTAGAGGATTGCCCAACTCGTCGGTTTCTCTTATTAAAAATGGCGCTAACTCTTGCTGAAAATTATAAACATTTTGAATATCAACATAAAGCATTAAAGAATAATTGTTGAAAAAATATTTCTTGTCAACTCTTAAATCAAGCTGATGATAAAGAGGTAACCTCTCTGCATTAAAATTATTATAGTCTAAATACCCTTGTCTTTTAATATCCCAGGCATCTCGTTGAGAAGACAACTCAAGATCGTAAGGAGTATATGGAGCCCCTCCTGAAAATCTCCATTTAAACCCAACATCCCAATTGTTTGGTAGTTCCTGGGTTGCTGTTAGGTTAATAATATGCCTGTTGTCCCAGGATGAGGGAATATAATCATTGTTTCTAATGTCTTTAAACTCACTCCTTACAAAAGTATAGGATAGTATTACATTTAACCCCTCAAATCTTTGCTCTCTGTATAATAATTCTCCTCCAAAAGCTCTTCCTGTACTTATTGAAGAAACCTCCTCGTCACCAAAAGCCCCAAAATCAACAGGTTTCGCTCCTATAGGGACACTATCACTTAACGAAAAAGGGTAGTTGTCATAAGTTTTATAAAACCCTTCTATAGATATTTTTGAAAGTCGAGCAGGGAAATGACTGATGCCCAAAATATAATGATCTGAACTTATATAACTCAAATTATTATTTTTGTTAATAAGTAATCCATCTTCATCTCTGAAACCCATAGTAGTATATGGTGGTAATTGGTAGTATCTTCCAACGCTCGAATTTATTGAAGTTTGATCCGTTAGATTATATGAAGATGAAATTCTTGGACTTAGCTGGTCTAACGGGTTTGCCATTATTGAAGAATAAGAGTTTGCATCTGTCCTTATACCTAAAGACAAAGAAAGTCTGCTATCTATAAATCTCCTTGAAATTTGAGAAAATGCACTATATTTAAAAATATCTAAAGAGGAATTATATGATACTTCAGATATTTCATTATTGAAAAATACCTGCCTGTATGTGTTATTTAAGTATCTTGCATATTCTCCTCCGGCTCCATACATTAACCTGTATTCTCCAACTTCTGTAACCCTTTCATACCGTATCTTGTTTTCAATCTCATCCGATTCGTAATCAAATGTTCTTGGGTTATTTTCATCATTATCCTCATACTTATATGAAAAGTTGCGCAACATATTTCTGCTAATGATTATTCTGTCAAAGCCATCATTCCTAAATGTTCTGTAAACCCCACCTAAAGAATAATTCCATTGCTCATTAACTGGCAGATAATCTAATATATATCTTTGTAAATCTGTGTCATTTGCATCTAAATTAAGATTAAATTGATCAATAGCCCCTATGCCGATAAAAGTTAAATCTGTAACTTCATCGAGTTTAGTGTCTGTTTTAAACTGAAAAGAATTGTAAGTAGGCAAAAAAGGTAATTCAAGTAAAGCGAATAAAAATTGCAGATATGACCTTCGAGCCGAAAAAATCATTGTAGTATTATCTGAAATTGGACCATCTATAGTTAATGCAAGATCGCTGGCTCCAAGAGTTGCTCTGTAGTTAAGTCTTTCATCACAACCTCTGATTTGGCGAAATTCGAAAACGGAACTAAGAGCATCCCCTCTGTTTGCCGGAAATGCACTTGAGTACATTTCAACTTCTCTTATAAAATCTACATTAATAATTCCAACAGGACCACCACCCGAACCTTGAGTAGCAAAATGGTTTATATTTGGAATTTCTACACCGTCAATAAAAAAACTGTTCTCATTTGGGCCACCCCCTCGAATTATAACATCATTGCGAAACGCAGGAGTAAAGGCAACTCCCGGCAAGGCTTGAATTGCTCTGGAAATATCTCTGTTACTACCGGGATTGGCGTCAATCTCTGATGCACTTATCCTTCTTAAAGATAAAGGACTTTCTTCTCTCTCTTGAAATGGA
>SL_3KL_010_SEDDRAFT_10005721_pt1 | contig 11138 bp, 10 predicted proteins | sample SodLakKL_010_SED_2_FD_10381 | JGI IMG/M metagenome (IMG submission 10381)
CGGGGACGAGTACGCCGGGCGGATCGTCTCGTCCGAACCCCTGGTCATCGACTACGTGAGCCACAGGACGCCGGGGGAGGTGGAGATCGCCGTGGAGGCCTCCTGGATCACATGGCACATCCTTCGTCGGGCCTTTTCCAACGAGGTCATCCGCCCGGGTCGGACCACCCTGATGGACGTCTACTGGTGGATTGTGGCGGAGTGGAGGCGTCAGGGCCTGGACTTCAACTTCCCTCCCTCGATGAGCATCCGCCGCGAGGGCCTGGAGGGGGCCCTCAGCGACGCCGAGGACCCCGTCATCGAGCCCGGCGACCTCATCCATGTGGATTTCGGGGTCAAGCTGATGGGGATCGTCACGGATCAGCAGAAGCAGATCTACGTTCTCAGGGAAGGGGAGAGCGAGGCGCCGCGTGGCCTTCGGGACCTCTTCGACCAATCCGCGCGGATGGTGGAGATCGTGAGCGAGGAGCTGCGGCCCGGCGTCATCGGTCACGAGGTGAAGGAGCGGGCCGAGGCCCGGGGCCATGGGGAGGGAATCCAGAACCTGGTCTACTCCCACACCCAGGGGAACTGGGTCCATGGGGTGGGCGCCTGGGCCATCTTCGACTGGCCCGAGCGGTATGGGCAGCACCCCAGGGAGCCGGTTCGCTACAACGAGTTCTGGTCCGTGGAGCTGGCGGTGACCGGCGAGGTGCCCGAGTGGGGAGGACAGACCGTGACGATGGGGCGGGAAGAGGACGGCTGGATCGACGGGGACGGCGTCTTCCACTGGATGGCAGGACCCCAGGAGGGAATCTGGCTGGTCCGGAGCCGTTGAGGGGCCGGGGCCGGAACCGCCCAGGCCGGGCGGACCGACCCATCCCTCACCGCCTTCGCTGCACCGGATGTGGCCCAGGTCAGACCCGCCGGACCGCCCAGGTGAGGAAGCTGACGCCCAGGATCCGGGCCACGAGGAGCGCGGCCATGGCCGCCGTGACCCCCATCCACCCCAGGCCCCACCCGAAGAGGGGGAACAGCAGGGTGATGGACACCACTTCGATGGCGGTGGCGATGGTGATGGGGCGAGTGCGTCGGGCCTGAACGAGAAGGGCCCGCTGGAATCCGAGGATCACGGAGAGGCCCGGACCCAGGGCGATGATCTGCGCCGGGAGGAAGGCCAGCGCCGCGAGGCCGGGTTCGAGCCCGGAGATGTCCTCGAACCAGACCCTGGCCATGGGTGTGAAGGTCAGGAGGGCCAGGAGCCCCGAGGCCACCAGGGCAAGCCCTCCTGCGAACCGGCCGATCTCCCTCCGGTGCTCCCCCCGGCGACCCACCAGGGCGATGGCCGCTTCCTGGTAGGACAGGCCGAAGGTGGCGAACAGGAAGTACAGGGCCATGACCACGGGAAATACGGCCAGGGACTCCACCGGGGCGGGGGCTCGACCCATGAAGAAGGTCAGGATCGGCTGAGTGGTCAGACCCAGCAGGGAGGTGAGAGCCAGCGGATAGTAGAAGCTCAAAATCGCACGGTAATCGAGCTCCTCGGGGACCTCGACGGGGCGCCGGGGTCGGGCCGGAGGTGGGGAGCGGGTCTCCTCGGCCGGCCCCACCCTGGGCTCGGAAGCGCCGTCCACTTCAACCTCACCCTCGAGGAGATCCCGGAGGACGTCGCGGGACATGGCCCAGGCCACGACGGCCTCCACGACGACCCCGGTGGAGAGCGCTGCGGCCCCGACCCAGGCCCCCGGGATCTCGGTGGCCAGGGCGAGCAAGGTTCCCGTGCCGGCCATGGCGGCGAGGCGGATCCCGGTGCCGTAGGCGACCCGACGGGTGCGGCCGGCCCGGATCAGGATCCCGTGGATGAATCGCCGATACCCGATGGCGGCGGGCCAGGGAAGGAGGATCCAGAGGGATCCGTACACGAGATCCGCCACCTCCGACGGAAGTCCGAGACCGGTCCGGAGGACCAGATCGAAGACCGCCGGGATGAGGAGCAGGACCAGGAGTCCGGTGGAGAGAAGGTTCAGGTGGTTCGCGAAGGCCCGTAGCCGCCGGTAGCTCTGGGCGTCCTCGACCAGGGCGGTGGAGGCGCTCATGAGCATGATGACCGGCGACTCCACCAGGATGGCGAAGGCGAAGGCCACCCCGTATGCGGCAAGGTTGAAGGTGGGGTCGTCCAGGCGTGCGATGACGGCAGCCAGGAATGGGCCCTCCAGTGCCATCATGATCCACTGGAGCGCCAGGGGGAGCCAGAAGATCAGGATCGCCCTCGTGGAGCGATCGGTGGAATCGACCATCGCCCAAGATAGCACGGGATCCCTCTCCCCAAAGGGGTGTGGGTGGACAGCCCCCGTCCACCGGACGTAGAGTGGAGAGTCCATCCATCCATTCCCCTCGGCCCGGAGTCATCTTGAAGCGGATCCCAGCCGTCCTTGCCCTCCTTCTCGTCGTGGGCGCGGGGTGCGCCGAAGCCGACACGCCCGTTCCGGCGGACACCCCCTCGGACCACCTGGAGCAGACGGTTCCCGAGGAGGAACCGACGCCCCGCGACGCATACTGGGAGAACCTCCGGGTCCCTTGCGGCGATGCCTTCCCAGGGCGTCTCGCTCTTGAACCGCCCGGCGACGAAATGCTCGAGGGAGACGAGCTTCTCGTGGTCCATTTCGATGTGTGTGAGGACGAAGAGATCCGGCTTCCGTTCCACATCGAGCAGATGGACGGCGAGTGGGATCGATCTCGTACCTGGATCTTCCGCCGGATGGACGACGGGCGCATCGAGCTCCGCCACGACCACCGGACTCCGGACGGTGAGGAGGACGAGTCGACCTGGTACGGGGCATGGACGGTGGGTGAGGGGACCGCGACCGAGCAGGAGTTCATCATCGAGGACCGGGAGTTCGAGGATGGTGAGACCCGGGGATGGCGGATCATCATCGAGCCCGGCGAGCGATACGTCTACGGTACGATCCGTGGCGGGGAATGGACCTGGCGGGTCGACTTCGACCTGTCGGAGCCCATGGACGAGCTTCCTCCTCCGGCCTGGGGGTACGAGGATGGGGCCGGGCCCCTCAGATAGGCGGGTGCCTGGCTTCGAAACGCGGATGTCGGACCGGGATGATGTCGGGTGGAAGGACTAAGCCGAGGAGACCGACGCCTCGGGTACGGACGCGTAAAGGAGGGAGATCGCCGGGGTGGCGGAACGGTAGACGCAGGGGACTTAAAATCCCCCGGGCTTTGGCCCATGTGGGTTCGAATCCCACCCCCGGCACTGTAATCGTCCGGCACGGACGGCAATTGGAGGGATGAGGTCACTCATCCCACCCCCGGCGCTGATCGGCGCGGCGTCCTGGGTAACGACAGGTCTGCAAGGGGGTACAGGGACCAGATCGCACTCTTTGCGGTGCGCTTTCTCTCCGCGAGCGGTTCTTGCGGGGTCCCCACCATGAAGGCAGTCTCGATGGAGCACATATCTCTGGATCTGTGGGCTTCCAATCTCCAGGTTCGCCCCACCGACCTTCCTTCCTGGCTGGCCAGTGTAGAGCAGCGGCTTGCGGCCTCGGCGGCGCGGGGTGTCCACATGCTCGTGATGCCGGAATACGCCTGTTCCCAGTGGCTCTCCTTCGCACCCGTCGATCTGCCGCCTGCAGGACAGCTCGGATGGCTCGGGGAAATCGGCAGCGCAGCGCTCGAGTCCATGGCTGCGCTCTCCGCGCACTACGGCGTCTGCCTCCTTCCGGGGACGATCCCGGAACCCGTCGGTGAAGGCGAGGGTGGGCCGACTCACGCCAACCGGGCCTGGCTGTTGACCCCCCAGGGAGATCGGTTTCACCAGGACAAGCTCAGCCTGACGCCCCTGGAGGAGCANTCCGCAGGCGGCGTGACGGTTCGGGGAGACCGGGTGAACGTGATCAAATGGGGCGGCCTGAGGATCGTGATCGCGATCTGTCTCGACGTGGAGTACACCGCGCTCTGGGCCCGACTGGGGAAGCTTGATCTGGACCTGGTCCTGGTTCCCGCGAAGACCGACATGATCTCGGGTCTCAACCGGGTGTTCGGCTGCGCACGCGCCCGTGCCATAGAGCTTCAGACGGCCGTCTGCGCAGTGGGCGCGGTGGGCGAGCCGCTCGGCCACCCTCTGACGGACACCGGTGTTGGAGGGGCTACGGCCTTTCTGCCGTGTGACATCTCGGTCGGGATTGACGGTGTGTTCGCAGCCCTTCTGCCACAACCCGCCGCAGCGATGACGGATCCGGTGCTGGCCGTGCAGAATCTGCCGGTCGGTCAGTGCCGCCGGATCAGGAATGGCGCCGCGGAAGCAGAGGTCTGTCCGGCTGCCTGGGACGCGGACCACCTGCTGATCCAGGACGTTTGACACCCACAAAGGTCAGGCGGTCCCTTCCCGATCAGCCTTCTGGGCTTCGGTCGGGTCGGCGAGGCCAGCTCCTCGATGCGGCATGCGGGTTGCTTGACTTCGTTCGCGACGGGCACGTGAACTCCGCCGAGCACGGTCGACGACGAACGCCGCTATGGCACACAGCCGCCCCCGACTCCTCACGAGGCACACCGCATGAAGGCACGGCTGAGCACCTTTCTGGACCGAATCCGCTCCAGTTACTGGTTTCTCCCTGCGCTCATGTCGGTGATGGCGGTTGTGCTGTCGAGCCTCATGCTGTTTCTGGACCGGCGCTATGCAGACCGGATTCCTACCGATGCATGGTGGCTCTATGGTGGCGGTGACGAGGGCGCACGCGTCTTGCTCTCGGCCATCGTGACCTCGATGATCTCGGTGACCAGCGTGGTCTTCTCGATCACCATCGTCGCGCTGACCCTGGCGGCCGGGCAGTTCGGCTCGCGCGTGCTCCGCAACTTCATGCGCGACCGAGGCAACCAGTTTACGCTTGGGACCTTCATCGCCACGTTCGTCTACGCCATGCTGGTGCTGCGTTCGGTCCGAGGCCTGGACGACGCGGAGTTCGTTCCCCCCCTCGCCATGTCCATGGGCATCCTTCTCGTCTTCGTGAGCGTGGGGGTCCTGATCTACTTCATCCACCACGTGGCAAGTTCGATCCAGGCGGACAGCGTCGTACGTTCCATCGCACTGGAGACCGAGGATGCCATCGAACGGCTCTTTCCCGGTGCCATCGGGAAGGAGAACCCGGAGGGCGACGGTCTTCGGGCCGAGGAGCCGGAGGCGGCCTCGCTTCCCAAGCGCTTCGACTCCGAGGCGAAGATGGTGCGCGCTCCGAGAGGCGATCAGCTACGGATCATCGACCAGGACGGGCTAATGGACCTGGCGGTGGAGCACGACCTGATCGTCCGGTTGCGGGCAAGGCCCGGCGACTTCGTGGTACACGACGGCATCGTCGCGCAGGTCTGGAAGGAGGGCGACCTGGACCCGGGAGTCCTGGACGACGTTCGTGATGTCTTCGTGCTCGGGCAATCAAGGTCCCTACAGCAGGATGCGGAGTTCGGTATCCTCCAGCTCGTGGAGGTGGCCGTGCGGGCGCTCTCCTCCGGCATCAACGACCCCTTTACTGCCATGAACTGTGTGGACCGGATCTCGTCGCTGCTCTGCCGCCTCTCGGGGCGGGTCTTTCCGGGCGCTCATCGCTACGATAACGATGGCCAGCTCCGGATCGTGGCCGATACGTCGTCCTTCGCCGGATTCGTCGACTCCGGGTTCACCCAGATCCGGCAGAACGCCGGAGGCTCGCTGGCGGTCCTGATCCGTATGCTCGAGGCGTTGGAAAGCATCGGCGCCCAGGTCAGTAGCAACGATCAGCGACAGGTACTCGAGAAGCATGCCGCCCTCGTGCTGCGGGCCGGGCTCGCCGTCGACCCCTCGGGACCCGACCGTGTGGACCTCGAGGGCGCTCACACATCGGCGCTGCGTGTCATTCGCTCGGGGTGGGCGTACTGACTCCGTCGGCCTCACGGCGAGCACTCCTCGCCTCCGGCGTCCCCTCGGGCAGTGCAGTGCTGGCTTACAGAGGGCGACGATTCGTGGCCAGATCCGCCCTGCGGACCCTTCGGCCGCAGGGCGAAGGCGTCCGCCGGGGTCAGTTGCGGTCGGCCCTATCGTGACCGAGTTCCTTCACGATCTTGTTGTACAGCCCGAGAATGAGCAGCGTGGGGGCCCACTGGCCCACGAACTGGGAATCCCGGTCACGGTCGAGCAGCCGGAGCGTCAAAGAACCTGCGATGGCGGCTCCGGCTCCCCAGAGAAAGAGATCCGACGGCAGCTTCGCCGTCTGCTCCTCGATTGCTCGGGCAACGGGGCCTTCCTTGTGTTTCTTGGTAGAAGAAGCCATGGCGTGTCTCCTGTTGTTTCAGTTGAATTCGTTGCCTGATCCGGAAAGATCCGGGGGCATTGAACTTATAGGGCAGCATCCGTGCCATCCGGCAGCCCGGTTCCCCGGCGCGCCGGAAAGACGCGCATTCCGGCCCGGGGAGGCCCCTCCCGGCCCCGCGCCGGAAAGGCTTCCGTGCATGCAGCCGCTGCACGGGTGCCGGCAATCCCTACAAGCAGGAGCCAACAGGACCACCGCGTTCGCACCGGGGAAGCAGGCGCATCAGCTGATGATGAAGAGACCGCCGATTTCAAGAACCCTGGAGCGTCCAGGGGCTCATCCCACGCCTTCGTGACGCCCAGGGGACCCACGCTGGTGACGACGGTCACGTCGATTCCGGCGTGGGTGGTGTTGCCTTCTCCAGCGTAGAGCGGCGAGATGGCAGGCACGTCGGTCTCGTCGAACTGGATCCAGCAGGACTGGCCCCGGAGCGCTCGGACCTCGGATGCATGGCTCCTCATCGGAAGCCCCATGTCTCCATGCCTACAATCAGGTCACAGCATTTGCCGAGGCGGTCTTCTCGAACCTTCCGGGTGCTGCGACTCAGACCACGACCCACCGGTGCCCCGGGACCAGGGTCGGTGCTCTGGGGTTAGCAACTGACGTTGCCGGCCCTCCATCCCCCCCAACCATCTGTGTGGAGCCGGTCCCATGTCAGCCCCCCGCATCCCGAGCAGGATTCCCCGATCGGAAGGTCGGATGCGCCCCGGCCGCGTCCGTGGCCGGCGACCCCCTGCCGGGCGACGAAGCGGAGGCCGCGGCGCCCGAGGGGCGGTCCGGAGCGCACGACGAAGCCTTCGCGGCACCCGGCAGGCCAGTATCGTGGCCGTGGCCATCACCGGGCTCCTGCTACTCTCGCTTGGGCTCGACGACGTGGAGGCCATCGAGACGGCGCCGGTGATTGGGCAGACGCAGGTAGAGGAGCCCCGCCCTCAGCAGGATCAGGTGGAGGCACCCCCACCCCTCGACCCTGGCGAGATGGTCGAAGAGGTGCTGGGGGAGGCGCGCCTGGCCGCGCTCTCGCTGTGGTACGCCTTCGTCCGGAACCTTCCGCGGTACATCGTGGCCGGGCTCGTTCTACTGCTTGCCGGGCTTCTGACACGGGCGCTTCGTCCGCTACTCCGGCGGGCTCTTGGGCAATGGGAACGCGCGCAGGCCTTCACGGCGCTTTCGGGCGTGATCATCTGGCTGTTGGCCCTGGGCATCGCGGTGAGCATCCTCGTAGGTGACGTGCGGGCCCTCGTGGGTTCTCTGGGCCTCATCGGGCTCGCGCTCTCGTGGGCACTCCAGACTCCGATCGAGAGCTTTACGGGCTGGCTCATGAACGGGATGCGGGGCTACTACCGGGTCGGGGACCGGGTGGCGGTGGGGGAGGTGATGGGCGACGTCTTCCGCATCGACTTTTTCACTACCACGGTGTGGGAGATTGGCGGCCCGGGACGCCAGGGGGCATTCGTGAACGCAGAGCAGCCGACCGGGCGCATGATCACCTTCCCGAATAACGAGGTCCTGACGGGGAGCATCGTGAACTTCACCCGCGACTTTCCTTTCGTGTGGGACGAATTGACGATAGCGGTCGGGAATGAGTCGGACCTGGGTCATGCGATGGAGGTGCTGCACGGCATCGCCGAGGAAATCCTGGGGGAAGGGATGGCGGAACCGGCCGCGGCCTATGAGACGATCCTCCGCGAGCGTCGCTTGGAGAGTTCAATCCCCCGGGGGCCGCGGGTCTTCGTTTCCCTGGCGGATTCCTGGATCGATCTGAGCGTCCGGTATCTCGTCAATGCCCGCGAACGGAGGATCTGGAAATCGCACCTGGCCAAGGCGGCCATGGAGGCCTTCAACGACCCTGCTCAGGAGGGGCGGATCAAGCCAGCTTACCCCCGCCGCCAGGTAATGGTCATGGAAGCGGGTGGCCGGTCTCGGGAGGCGTCCGAGCGTCCCTGAGGGGCGGCGCCGATGGCGAAGCCCCCGCTGCAAGGGCCGGGACACCGCTCGGCATGAACGCGGTTGTCACCGGAGGACGGGCGGGGGAAGCGTCCTCAGCCCCCGCCTGGCGTGAGAACCTCGGTAATCACATGGATGATGCCGTTCCGGGCCCCGACGTTCGTCGTCAGCGTGTTGGAGCCGTCAATGCGGAGGCCCCGGGGCCCGTCTTCCAGGACGAGGAAGCCACCCTGGAGGGTTTCGATTTCCGACATACCCCTCAACTCCTCCAGACGATACTCACCCGAAACCACGTGGTAGAGGAGGATCTCGGCCAACGCGTCAGGATCATCCATGAGGTCATCCAGTACTCCCTCGGGCAGATCCGCGAAAGCGCCGTCGGTTGGCGCGAAGACCGTGAAGGGGCCGTCCTCATGGAGCGTCTCGGCCAGACCCGCAGCCTCGGCGGCCCGCAGAAGCGCACTGAATTGGCCGGCGACCTGAGCAACTTCGACGATGGAATTCGAGGGCCCCTGAGACCTGGCGGCCGGCTCGTCACCCTGGGGAGCGTCTCCGCAGCCGGCCAGAATCAGGGCTCCTCCCATCACGAAGACCATCGACGCAACCCAACCCCGAGAACGAAAGGAACGGGAGAGAATAGACAGTTCGGTCATGGTACACCTCCGGAAGGACGGGGGCGGAAAGGGCCCCGGCATCCAGGATACTCCGATCTCTGGCGCCGAAAGCTCCCTTTCCAGAAGCCACAATCGGAGGTTAACCGCCATCCTCCCACGAGTCAGTCAGGATCCTTCCCCCCCGTCCGGTGGGAGATTTCCCTACAAGCCTTGGCTCGCACCTCACCCGGTGGTCACGCCAGTCCTTCAGCCGGCTCTCGGAACCCGTTGCTTGACAAGGGTGGTGCTCGTCCGCAGCATGGGGACCAGGAACCTCGCCCGTTCTTCCGCCCCGGACGCCATGCCGCGAAACCGCGACCCTCGAGACCCGGAAGAGTCGAATGCGGGGCGTGGTCCGGATCAGCCCCCCGAGCGCGAGACCCCCGGATCCGTGCGGCCACCCGGTGGGATCCCTCCGGAGCTTCGGCGGCCCCGCCCACCCTCTCTCGGGCCCGTTCCGAACCCAGGCTCCCCGGGCCGTCCTCCGGTGACCCGACCGGAGGGGCGCGGACCCTTCCTCCCTGCCAGCCACTTCCGGGTGGCACTCGGGGAAGAGGAGGTGGGGGTTCGATCGATCTCGGCCCTCGAATGGAATGGGGGAGCCGCCAGAGCAGGCCCTCCCGATTCCGCTGGACCATCGCGCCCGCCATCTCCGTCGCCGGGCTCGGAGGGGCGAGGCCCCCCGTCAGCTCGTCCCGAACTTCCGGCCCAGACCGTGACCCTCTCGCGAGGGGTCGATGGTTCCCGAGCCTTCTACGCCTGGCATCGGGCCGTGGTCGAAGGGAAGGAGGATGTCCGGACGGTCCGGATCGTCCTTCTCGCCACGGCGGGAGGCCCCCCCATCTACGGCTGGTCCCTGATCGGGGCGCGGCCCATGCGTTGGAGCGGGCCCCGGTTCGACGCCATGACCCCGGAGATCGCAACCGAAGAGTTGGTCATCGCCTACGAAAGAGTTGACTGGATCGAGCTTCGACGCCCGTAGGGGTGACGTCCCATCCCATGGGAACCCGAACCTCCGGGCCCGGAGGTCGCCTCACCGAGATCCATGCCAGATCAGCCCACCTTCCAGGAGGACCCCATGAGCAGGAGGACCCCATGAGCAGGAGGACCCCATGAGCCATCCGCTGACCGGTTTCCATTTCACCGCCAATTGGGGAGACATGGACCTCGGCTTCACCTCGGTGACGGGGCTGGACCAGCACCTCGACGTGATCGAGTACAGGGAGGGCTCGTCTCCTTCCCTGACTCCAAGGAAGATTCCGGGGCTCATGCGGAGCAGCCCCGTGATCCTGCGGCGCGGAATCGTCGTCGGTCGGGCGGACGTCTCAGAATGGATCCGCACGGTCCGGGTGGGAACCATCGAGCGTCGCGACATGCAGGTGAGCCTTCTGAACGAAGATCACGACCCGTCGGTGGTCTGGATGCTTAGGAACGCATGGCCCGCACGCCTCCTCGGCCCCGACCTGAACTCCATGAAGAGCCAGGTGGCGTTCGAGACCCTCGAAGTGGTCCATGAAGGGTTGACGGTGCAGTTCTCTGACCGGTAGAAGGGACCCGGTGGATGGGGTGGGGACTGGACCGGAGGTGGGGCCGGCGGGCAGGGGCAGGAACCGGGGGAGGTGGCAGCTCTTCAGCCCCCCCTCCGCAACACGCCGGTCAGGCACCCGATGGAACCGGCGCCCTTGTGGATCTCGTGCATGGGAACCGCCACGCACTCCACGCCGTGATCTTCATAGAAGCTCCGGGTCACGGGAGCTCCATCGGGCATGAGGATTCGACGAGGTCCAAGCGTCACGACGTTGTTCGCGTATCGGGCATCCATCTCCAGAGGGTCGGGGAAGGGATGAAGGCCGAAGCCTCGAGCTTCGAGGGCCGCCAAGGCCGAGTCCGGGAGTCGTCCCTCCCGGTAGAAGGCCAGATCCCGGTCCACGATCCTGAGCTGCCCCATGAGGTGCATGCTGGCGGAGGGAACCTCGGCCAGCAGGGTGTCGACTCCCAGATCCTCGAGGACTCTCCTCACCTGCCGGACCCCCTCCCGGTTCGTGCGGAACCCCGGACCGACGAGGACCGTGGCCGGATCCAGCCACATGGCGTCGGCGCCCTCGAAGGTGCCCGATCCCGAGATCGCTCGAAGGATCGGGATGCCAAGTTCTGCCAGGCGACGTTGAACCCATCTCTCCTCGCCGGCCCTTGCGGCGCCCGCCGGACG
>SL_3KL_010_SEDDRAFT_10005722_pt1 | contig 11137 bp, 2 predicted proteins | sample SodLakKL_010_SED_2_FD_10381 | JGI IMG/M metagenome (IMG submission 10381)
CCGTAGGTGAATCTGTAACCACCAAATGCCGAAAACTTCATGGGTATTCTGCTTTCTTCCCCGGTCATCGATTGATTAGGCATCATCATATGATCTACTGCAAAGCCCATCCATGAATCAGGGTTATATACCAGAAGTGATGAAGAAGCATCAAAATAACCGACCCTTTCGATAGGATTGGGCACATTTGTATTAGGCAAGGTTCCGTCAAGGCTAATCTGGTCGCCAAAAATATGACGATGAAAATCTACAGTACGTTGTGCATACAAAAACTGTAATCCAGGCCTCATAGTCCAGTTGTGGTCAATCTTAAAATTGTAGCTGTAAACCAGCCCACCCTGTGTATTTGCCAGACGGCCTGAACCGGCCTGGTCTCTGAAAAGCAATACTCCCACCCCACTGTTATACTTGTGGAAATAATGATCGAAAGAAAAAGCATAAGTAATAAAGGCTCCGGGAATTGAAGGCCATTGATTTCGGTAGTTCATTACAAGGCGGCTTCCATCTGTTGCTCCTGCAAAAGAGGGTGCCAGATACAAGGGTGCTGCATAAAACTGAGAAAACTGAGGTGCCTGCCCCCTTACCTGAAGCAGGGTAACAGACAAAAGCATTCCCAGTGCGATTTTTAGCACCCGGATGTTTTTACTGTATGTCCTCATGAGCTTGTTCATTTGTTTGTTATTAAAATAATTTCTCAGTTTCCCTGTTATATTTTTGCTTGCCAAATTATTATCGGTAAAGTGTAACATCTCCTGCGTCTCTTATTTCAGTTCCGTCGTGACAGGTAACCCATACTTTCCATACATATACATCCATAGGAGAAAGTCTGCCCCGGTAATAACCATCCCAGCCGATATCCAAATCTTCAGAACGGAATAAAAACTCACCCCACCGATTATAAATTTCAAGCCTGTAGTCTTTAATCCCGGTATGGACCGGATAAAACACGTGATTTGCAGGATCATTTAAAACGTAGGCACCGCCATTGGGCCCGGTGGTATTGGGTGTAAAAGCATTGGGGAACACAATCCTGCAGTTTTGCTCTGCTTTTATTGCACTTCGTTTGGTAATTTCATCGAAACATTGCGGATTGGTATCAGTACCTACAATTAAGGTAACATCATACTCACCTGCTTTTTCATACTGATGCTCAGGCTCGTATTCGTAATAAACATTGCCATCGCCCATATGCCATTCATAATAGGCTCCCAGACTTGACAGATTGACCATTTGAACCGATTCATAGGGTAATTGAATAACCGGGGGATTAGCTCTGAAATTAGCCTTGGGAAGTTCAAAAACAGTGATAGTCTGATAGGCCGAGTCGATACCACCCTCCCCGCTTACCAGCAGTTTTACCATATATTCGCCAGGGTCATAAAAAGTATGATGCGGATTTTCTTCCGAAGAATAATTCCCATCATCAAAATCCCAGAAAAATTCAAGTCCGTATTGTGTATCATTACGGAATTGTACTTCAAGTGGCGGACAACCCTGTTCTGCAGGTTCAAAACCCACTACCGGCTGGGGTGCCAGAATAACAATTTCCTGACTTATTTCATCATTGCAAAATTCATTTCCTACCCTAAGATTAACCGTATAGTGCCGCGTGGCATAATCACCACTTTGCCAGGTGTAAGTATGGTCAACAGGGTTGTTTTCATGGGTTGTAATCTGCGTACCATCGCCCATATCCCAATGATACTGCCAGCTGCCCGGTGCACTATGGTTGTCTGCAACTACACTGGTCCCCGGAAAAATCTGGCTATGTGGACTTACAAACATATCAGCCACAGGTACCGGATAAACTCTTGCCTGCTTTACAATACTGTCCTTGCAGCCATATACAGACTCTGCCCTGAGTATTACTTCAAAGTAGCTTTCATGTGTACTTTGGGTGAAAAAGATATTAGAAGGATTGTATGTAGTTGAATGCTTACCATCGCCAAATGACCATTGATATTGATGAGCTCTTTCTGAAAGATTCTCGAAATTCAGATTTAAAGGGTTGCATCCCGCCAATAATGGGTTATCGGCAGTAAACCCGGCATGTACTTCGGGATAAACATTGATCAGTTTCTCTGATTGCCTGGTACAACCATACTGATTACCAGTAGTTAATTCAACCGAAATGGATTGAGGCTCATCCTGCAAATTACGGAAAATATGAGCAAACGAATGTTCCCGGGTATTTCTGGTATTATCCCCGAGAGTCCATTCATAAGTACTGCCACCAACCGAAAGATTTTCAATATCAACATGCAGAGGAGAACAACCATGATTGATGCTGACAGCAAATTCAGACTTAGGCCTTGGGAATACGGTAATTTCCTTGCTGATTTCAGCTTGGCATCCATATGAAGAGAGTGTGTGAAGATTTACCATATATTTTGCAGGGGTGTCGTAGCTTTCATTAAAATAAGTATATGTATCAACTTCATCGGTTACGGTACCATCGCCCAGTTTCCAGGTGTACTGATCTACTCCCAGAGAGAGATTATCAAAACTTACCTGTAAAGGATGGCAACCTTCTGTTTCCACATCAAACTGTGCAGTAATATCCGGGAAAACTTTAATCTGGCGGGTTGCCAGATCATCGCATCCGTATTGATTTTCAACTAACAGTTCAATTATAAATTCACCGGCTCCCTGATCATGTGGCTGATAGAAAATATGATTTACGGTATCTGCCTGCTGAGACTGATTACCATCTCCAAACTGCCAGTTATATCTTAATGCTCCTATAGATGCATCAGTAAACTGAACCGGAAGCGGAGAGCATCCTTCCAACACCCCCGGTTCAAAGACTGCTTTTGGGCGAGGATTAACTGTAACAGTTACCGAGGCTGAATCCTTACAGCCGTAGTATGATTCGGCATTCAGCCGGATCAGGTAGTCCTGTGATTGAGTATGGCTGAAATTTTCAAATACGTAAGTTTGCACCTGCTCCTTGCTGGTGGAAGAATTACCATCGCCATATGACCAGAAGTAAGGAGTTGCGGCATTTGCTCTGATAGAGGTATTTCGTATATCAATTTCCAGTGGATGACATCCATTTATTTCTGAGACATCAATACCTGCCGTAATAAGCGGAAACACTTGCAGGTCTTTATACAATGTATCTGTACATCCGAAGCTGTTTTTAACCACAAGACGGGTAGTAAAATTTGCCGCCGTTTCGCCTGTGTGCATATAAGTATGGCTGTTATTACCCCGCGTAGCAACATCATCAGTTCCATCACCAAAATTCCAGATGAAAGTGCCTGCCCCCAAAGCATTTTCTGTAAAATCTACTGCAAACGGAGCACAACCCGACAATTCAGAAACAGAATAATCAGCTTTGGGTTTAGGATGCACAATTACCTGTTGCACAAGTGAATCAATACACCCGTGAATTGATTCGGCAACCAGCTTTACTTCATAGGTTTTTGATTCATCATGGCTACTATTGGTAAAGGTTCTTACCTGTTCAAACTGCTGAGAGGACCCTCCATCCCCAAAATCCCAGTAGTACATTGCCGCTCCTTTTGAAAAGTTCCGGAACTCCACATCCAGAGGATGGCATCCTGATGTTGTCATATCAAAATCAGCCTTTATTTGCGGAAAGATGGTTACTTCACGTATCACAGTATCCATGCATCCGGTGGCATTTTCAATGATCAGTTTAACAGGATAAACGATTTTTTCAGAGGTATTATTGACATATTTATGTGCAATTTCCGCTCTGTTACCATCACTTGTGTTGCCATCTCCAAAGTCCCAGTAATAATTTAATCCTCCCACCGATGTATTGTAAAAAGTAACTTCCTGCGGTGTGCAAAAAGAAGTATAATCGAAGGTGAAATTTGCTCTTATCCTGGGAAAAACCCTGATTTCCATTTCAGACTCATGAGAGCAGAACCATTCCGAGGTAGCCAAAAGGTTTACATTAAATACAGCAGTGTCTGTAAGACTTGGATTCTCAAAAACCATTACAGGGTCAATATCGGAACTGGTGCCTTGGTCATTGTCAAAATCCCATAGATAAGTGTGAGCATGTCTTGAATCGTTGGTAAAATCAACTAAAAGGGGATTACATCCTTCAATAACATTTGCCGTAAAATCAGATTTAATAAGAGGATTTACAGTTATGTCCCTGATGGTAGTATGTTCACAACCAAAATCGTTTTTTCCAACGAGCCATATTTCATAAGTTCTTGGGTCGGCACCTTCATTCAAAAGCGTGCGTTTAAATTGTAAACTATCAATGTCTTCAAATGTGTTTCCTCCGTTAAAACTCCAGCTGCACGATGTAGCCCCATAGGATGTATTTGTCAATTCCATCGGGTAAGGATGACAATGAACCGGTGGATCTACGTGGAAACCGGTTTCAATATAGGGATTAACAACTATATCAATTGTATCCATCGATTCACATCCAAATCTGGATCTTGCATGAAGTGTAACCCTGTAGGTTTTTTCTGTATTACTGAAATTATGAAATACATGGGTGGGAGCTTCCTCTGTGGTGGATGAACCGTTATCAAATCGCCAGATAAAGCTTTCGGCATTCGTTGAGAGGTTAGCAAAGTTAACCTCCAGTGGAGCACAACCACTGATTACATTTGCCCGGGCAATTGCATGTACTTCAGGATATATTTTTACCGCTGTTCTCATAGTATCACGACAGAGCAGTGAATTCCGCCCTACCAGCATGATCTCTCTTTCAATTACATCGTCAGTTGTATTTGTAAAAGTATGGGGGAAATAACTGGCACCTGTGGTATAAACAGTACCATCTCCCATTCTCCAGGAATAGTTTGACAATCCGTAAGATTCATTATGAATCATAAGGTCTAGTGGCGAACAACCTTCAGACTGATCGATAGTAAAGAGAGCTGCCACCGGGTCTCCCACTTCAACAAATACACTGGTTGAGTCGACCATATTACAGGCTCCACTGACTGTAACGGTGTACTTAATGGAAGCATCGGGTAGAGCTACGGGATTCGGAATTGTAGGGTCACTCAAAAAATCAACAGGATGCCACATGTATTCAGTTCCACCGCGGGCAATAAGCTGCACGGGGTCTCCGAAGCAGGCCTTATGGAGTGTACCCGTACCAGAAATATTCGCCTGAACTCCCAACTGGTTAAAATCAGAAAAATATCCGTACATGGTACCACTTGTTGGCCCACCATTTATGATGCCCAGGTGAAAGACATCCTTAGTGTTTTCAATCAAAGTTGCCTGACCAACAGGTACTCCGGCAGGAACCTGCGCATTGGGGCTAAACTCAAATTCTGCAGCAAGCCAATCGGTAGTGCCCGGAACCACCTGAAATTCGGATGCCTGAATAACAGTATTGGGGCCCTGCCCGGCAAATATAAATGCATCTTCAGCCCCTGCCCTTACAAGAATATTTAAGAAAAAACCTTCAGCCTTTGAGCGGGTAAAAGAAACGCGGGTAGAACCGGTACAAACATTAACAGGAGGCAAAACAGCACCCCCCATTTCACAACCGAATCCGGCAACATGGTAAACGTAACTGGGTTTACTGGTTTTAATAAAATGCGTTTGTTGGCTAAACTGCCAGCGTAATTGCTCTCCGGGTTGAAGAACAGCCTCTGGAACGCCATCAATCTCGACAATTGTATTGGGTTCAGTAGCCAGTATGTAAAAAAATTCTGGCATAGCCGGAACCTCGGGCGGTCCCAATCTTCCTCTCATGGCAATATATTCCGTACCAATAATGCTTGTGGGAATCAATTGATCACCAATCAGGTCGCGACAACCCCCATGAGGATCGGCCCAAACAGAGTCATCGCTTGTTGTTATAGCGATGGGTTTATCAGACTCAACACGGGTACCTCCTAAATGATTTTCGGGCAATTGCCCGGTATTAAAATAATCTTCAGGTGCTATTGCTATGGTTTGACCCCGATTCAGGCTCAATGTAAAAGGAACACCGGCCGGTCGGCCCGGGAAAACCGGGCGTGTTGGAGTAACGGTTATTTCGGTATTGTCTTCAGTGGCTACAATATAAATTCCAGAGTAAGGCTGGGGGTCGTAATTCCCATTTCTGAAGTAATTCTGGAAGGGAACAAAAAACTCTGTACCCAATGCATTTCGGCCTTTTAGGGAGAAAATATCAGGGTTAAGATGTGTACCTACTTCAAAATACGCTGTTGTTAAGTTAGTTGCTGTAATCCGGATACCCCGGTTATACACTTCATTGGGATTTTGCGTCCACAACTGCGCAATCTGTGCTGTAACCTCTATAGTAAGAGCTTCATTGGGAGCCAGATTGGCCACAATAGGAACAAACAAGGGGTTGCTGGGCATTGCAATGGTAATCTCATTTTCCAAATCAAGATTGGCAAACCTGAAATAAAACCTACTTCCTGCCCAACCATGTCCTTCAGTAACTTTCGGCACCGCAAACCAAAACTCCGTATCGGTTTGAGCCACTGCCGGGCGCAAACCTTGAAGCAAAATCAGGAAGAAAAATATGGTAAAAAATCTCTTCATGCAAATACGGTTGTTTGACGTTTAATTTGAGCCAACGAGCTATTAGAATTTCACTAAATATTCCTTGTAAATCTTTCAAACTCATTAATAATTACAAAGTTACTTAGCCCTAAACCCCAAACAACAGCGTATTTTCCCTATTTTATCCCTATTTTACTACATGAAATAACCAAGTGTTTTTACCTGTTTTTCATTTTATAGAAAATGTGATATTCTCTCAATAGCAATGCATTACGTTTCTATTTACTCAGAACTGAAATTGTATTATTTTTTCAAATAAAATATCATAAACGATAATCCTGTTGCCTGCACGTGCAAACCCAAAAATAAGGAGACCATTAGGCCAGGCCTTTAACTCCATCTCCATCCTTAATTATTCAAAATCAGCAGGATAATAATGTACGCTCTGTCATAAAAGCAATAATGACAAAGCTTAATAATATCGTAAATCTCTTCATAATAAATTTTGGTTTAGTTTAGAAAAATAAAACCTGAATACATGTTTTAAAAATGGTTATCCGTTTTTCACCATTTCAGTTTATTTCTTATTCATTTTTTTTGGTTAGACTTTATTTTTTCCTTTTCTCTCAACCTGCTTAATATATCCAGAATAAACAGGAACACCTTTTAACCAGTAATTATTTTTTTCAGAACAAATTCCTGATTACCGGGTTAAACATTGAAAAACAACTTCCCGATCAAACAAATAATATTAATTTTGTATTATACCCTTATCCCTCTGAAAACAACACTTATGGAAAAGTTTACATATCTGGGAAATGCAGAGCCTGAAACCATAGAGAATTTATACAAGCAATATCTTTCTGATCCTGCAAGTGTAAGCTCCGACTGGCAGAATTTTTTTCGTGGCTTCGAATTCTCTCAAACCCACTACCCTGACTCAGGCCATCTCTCGGAAAAAGAGAGCCGGGTTTTCAGAAATGAGTTTAATGTTATTGATCTTATCAATGCATACAGGCAACGTGGGCATCTTTTCACAAAAACCAACCCGGTAAGAACCCGCAGGCAATATTCGCCAACGCTTGAACATCAAAATTTCGGGCTTAGTGATGATGATCTTCAGAATGAATTTCAGGCGGGAAGCGAAATTGGCATCGGAAAGACAAGCCTGAAAAAAATCATAGAACACATGCAGGCCACCTATTGCCAGAGTGTTGGAGCTGAATACATGTTTATCCGCACACCGGAAATTATAGATTGGTTTAAATCGAAAATGGAAAGTTGCCGCAATACACCTGATTTTACCGCAGATACCAAAAAGAAAATCCTTAAAAAGCTAACAGAGGCTGTGAGTTTTGAACATTTTATCAGGAAGAGATTTCCCGGGCAAAAACGTTTTTCACTGGAAGGCGGAGAAACCCTTATTCCTGCACTCGATGCTGTAATTGAACTGGGAGCCGAATCGGGCATAAAAGAGTTTATAATAGGAATGGCGCACAGGGGAAGGCTTAATGTACTTGGAAATATACTGCACAAGCCTTACCGTAAAATCTTCAGTGAATTTGGGGGCATGGCCTATGAGGATGAAACATTACTGGGTGATGTTAAGTACCATTTGGGGTGTACTTTGGAGACAGAAACTGCAAAGGGAAAAACCATCAATGTAAATATCGCACCAAACCCAAGTCACCTCGAAGCAGTAAATCCTGTCGTTGAAGGAATAGCAAGAGCAAAAGCCGATCAGAAATATAACCGCGACTATTCACAGATTGCCCCGATTCTGATTCATGGTGACGCATCTATTGCAGCCCAGGGAATTGTTTATGAAGTCATTCAAATGTCGCAGCTACCCGCCTACAAAACCGGTGGTACCATACATCTTGTCATTAATAATCAACTGGGTTTTACCACCAATTATCTTGATGCACGAAGCAGCACCTATTGCACCGATGTGGCCAAAACAATACAATCGCCTGTATTTCATGTTAATGGTGATGATGTGGAAGCTGTGGTTTACACTATAAAGCTGGCCATGCAATTCCGGCAAAAGTTTCAGCGTGATGTGTTTATAGATTTATTATGCTACAGAAAATACGGACATAACGAAAGCGATGAACCCCGTTTTACCCAGCCATTACTTTATAAAATCATTGAAAAACATCCTGATCCGGCTACAATTTATATTGAAAAGCTTGTAAAAGAAGGGGTCATCAGTAAAGATTATGCAAGAGGCCTGCGCGACACTTTCAATGAAATTCTTGACAAAGAACTGGAAGAAGCCAAGAAAATTGAAAAAGGGAATATTGATCCTTTTCTGGAGAATACATGGAAAAAGTTTCCCAAACCCGATGCTCTTCAGATACATAATGGCGCTGATACAAGAAAAGATATAGAAACTCTTCGTTTCCTGGGAAAGAAAATTACAGAATTACCCGATGATAAATCCTTTTTCAGAAAATCAATCCGCCTGATGGAAGAGCGAAGAAAAATGATTGAAAACGGAACAAAGCTCGACTGGGCCATGGGAGAGCTACTTGCTTATGCCAGCCTGGTGCAGGAGGGTTTTCATGTAAGATTTTCGGGTCAGGATGTGGTAAGGGGTACTTTCTCTCACCGTCATGCTGTGCTTATTACCGAGGATACAGCCGAAGGTTATTCACCTCTGAATCATATTTCAGAAAAACAGGCGCCTTTTGAAATCTATAACTCCCTTCTCTCTGAATATGGTGTTTTAGGTTTTGAATACGGATATGCCATGGCCAGCCCCGGAAGCATGGTAATCTGGGAAGCCCAGTTTGGCGACTTTATTAACGGAGCGCAAATTATTATCGACCAGTTTATAAGCAGTGGAGAAGAAAAATGGAGGGTAATGAACGGATTGGTAATGCTATTACCACATGGGTATGAAGGGCAGGGACCGGAGCACTCCAGTGCCCGAATGGAAAGATTGCTTGCATTATGTGCCGAAAACAACATGCAGGTTGCCAACTGCACTACTCCGGCCAACCTCTATCACATTTTACGCAGGCAAATGAAACGGAATTACAGAAAGCCCCTTGTAATCTTATCACCCAAAAGCCTCCTTCGGCATCCCAAATGCGTTTCATCACTTGAAGAACTGGCCAGTGGCAGTTTCAGGCCCTTGATAGATGATGAAAATGCTGAGCCTGAAAAAATTGAACGTGTTGTGATTTGCTCCGGAAAAGTTTATTACGAACTGGAAGAACATAAACAAAAACATAAACATCATAATACTGCCATCGTAAGGCTCGAACAATTATACCCGGTTCCTGAAAAAGAATTAAAGGCTCTGAAAGAGAAATATGCCAATGCCAAACGTTGGCTTTGGGTGCAGGAAGAGCCTAAAAACATGGGAGCATGGTATTTTATTAATGATTTCCTGGGATTTATCAACCCCGGTGTTATTGCCAGGCCCCCTAGTGGAAGCCCGGCAAGTGGTTCCAGTAAATTCCATGCAATTCAGCAAAACAAGATCGTCGAAAAAGCTTTTGAAGACTGCACCTGCGAAAATGTTTGCCGCGAGTGCAAGCAACTTTGCATCAGCCATCTGAATCAGTTCAATACGATTTAAACTAATGCTTATCAGCACCTTAAACTATCTTTGCAATAACCGAAAAACCCATTAACTTAATAACCCAGTTACCCAATTACCTATTAACTCAATAACCTATTAACCCAACAATCCAAGTAAAATGATTGACATCAGAGTTCCGGAAGCAGGAGAATCCATTACACAGGTTGAATTGGCCAAGTGGCTGGTTGAAGATGGAGATTATGTAGAAAAAGATCAGGAAATTGCCGAAATAGACTCCGACAAGGCAACTTTAACTATAAACGCCGACGATGATGGTATTATGAAAATCATTATTGAAGAGGGAACAACCATTGAGCCCGGCAAGGTAATCGGCCAGATAGACAATTCTGTTAAAAGGGAGAAAAAAGCAGATGCTGATGAATCCACAAAACAGGAAAAAGAAGAGAAAACGCATGATACTAAAAGTTCTGAAGAAAAAATTGAAAAGGAAAAACCAGAACCTGAACTCAAAGGTAAACAAGAAGGCAAAACAATTTCTGCTGAAGAGTTAACCCTGAGTCCGCAAGCCAAAAAATTGCTTGACGAACTGGATGTTGATGCAGAAAATATCCTTAAAAACCCTAACAATAAAAGAATTACCCGAAAAGATATTTTACAGGCCATTGCAAGCCAGGTTGGAAAAGAGAAAAGTACGGCCCAGGAAAGTCCTGCATCTGTTACTTCATGGCAAGGAAGTCGTGAGAGTGAAAAAATAAAAATGACCACATTAAGGCGAAAAATTGCCGAACGACTCGTTGCCGTTAAAAATGAAACGGCCATGCTTACCACCTTCAACGAGGTTGATATGTCGGCCATTATGGATATCCGTAGTCAGTATAAGGTTCAATTTGAGAAAAAGCACGGCATCAAACCGGGTTTCATGTCATTTTTTGTTAAAGCCGTTACTTCTGCTATTCCTCTTTTCCCCAAAGTTAACGGTCAGATTGACGATGGGCACATCATTTTACCTGATTATGCTGACATTGGTATTGCTGTGAGCACACCCAAGGGTCTTATGGTACCGGTTATTCGCAACGCACAAAAAAAATCCTTTGCGGAAATTGAGAAAGA